>Ga0315537_1000479_pt1 | contig 31139 bp, 39 predicted proteins | sample SalMarSW160270MG_FD_203091 | JGI IMG/M metagenome (GOLD analysis project Ga0315537, IMG submission 203091) | Salt marsh sediment microbial communities from the Plum Island Ecosystem LTER, Massachusetts, United States - Salt Marsh Sediment SW1602-70 ...
TCACACATGGGTATCAATTTGTTTATTTGGGCATCAGACAGATCCCAGAATAGTTGGGAGTTTTTAATTAAGCCTCTCTTGTCACTTGCCACCTGCTCTTGCACTCCCGTTATCGATTCCGGCGAAATAGCTTCCCGCACAGAGGATTCTCTACCACTTCGTTGCCTCATATATGATACTCCCTATCTCATATGTAGTCAATGTGGTGTACTGGTTCATATGATTAGTGATACATTCTCCTTTCATGACATTCTTTTCACTACTCTATCAATTTGGATGGTGTCGACCTGTCTATCTCAGTGTAGCTCAGGGTCATGCTTCGAACACCTTGCCAAGGTAGCGCTCTTCAACTGCATGAATTGTGGTGACTGCGCACTGGCCGACGTCGCCTATCTCTGCCCCATGTCGCAGTGTCCCAAGAACCAGAGAAATGCGCCCTGTGGCGGCAGCTATGATGGCTGGTGCGAGGTCTATCCTAACGATAGAAAATGCATCTGGGTAAAAGCCTACGAAAGGTTGAAAGCTTACGGCGAAGAGGATGAAATAGGGGCTCATATCGTCCCACCCTGCAACTGGGAGCTGTTTGAGACTCCTTCCTGGTTAAACTTTACCCTGGGTAGAGACCACTCTTCGAAAACTGCAGGGATAAAACCGCCGAAACCGAAAAAGAAGGCTTCCTCCTAGTTACAGGTGCTACCTTACATCCGGTGTCCTGAAAGCTCACCCGGTCATTAATATCGCCGCTTTAGGGAGGTGCGAATAACGCACTTCCCTAAGACATTGCCTCAATAATATTGACTACCACAGGGATATATGCTAGTATGAGTTATGAGCATATGCTCAATATCAACGAGGAAATGATACTGATATGCCGAGACCACAAAAGTGCCGCCGAGTTGCGTTCCTGCCGCAAACAACTTATTTCAAGCCAGCCGGCGTGCCATTAAGAGTCCTTGACGAGATTGTCCTATCGGTAGAGGAGGCTGAGGCAATACGCCTCAAGGACCTGGAAGGCCTGGAACAAGAAAAGGGGGCAGAAAGAATGAATATCTCCCGCCCAACCTTTCAAAGGGTCCTAGCCTCCGCACGGCACAAATTAGCCAGCGCTCTCCTTAATGGCAAAGCATTGAGGATTGAGGGTGGCAATTTTGAGATGGCCTGGCGTCGATTCCAGTGCCTCAACGGCCATGAATGGGACGTCCCTTTTGAAGCTATGATATCTGGTCAACCCGAGTTCTGCCCCGAGTGTGAAACACCGAGTATCGCGCCTCTTGTGCCACCCGGGATGGGCCGGGGTAGAGGTGGCTGGAAGAGAAGGCATCGAGGAGGACGAAACTGGTAGGGCTCTGAGCGTAATGATAGCTACTGATATGAGAGGCAAAAGGCGTGGATAAAAAACTTAACTTACGCAGTACAGAGCAGCGTGGGCTGATACGAGAAATCATCCAGCATGCCAAAGGACACCTGGACGCTGATGAAATTTATCAGCAGGCCCGTGACAGGTCGCCAAGCATCAGTCTGTCCACGATATACCGCAATTTGCATATATTCAGAGAACAAGGCTTAGTTGAGGAGCACCAGTTTGGCAGTCGCCGATATTACGAACCTGTTCCACAATCCAGGCATCACCACCTGATGTGTCTGGGCTGCGGCCGGGTGTTTGAGTTCAAGTGCCCCTCAACAGAAAGGCTGACATCCAGAATAAGCAAAGAGGAAGGGTTCAGGGTGACCGATACTGAGGTACGCCTTTCTGGCTATTGCCCGGAGTGTCAGCAGCGCCTGACTATTAGTGCTGATGAAAATGGAAAAAATCTCGTGAAGAGGAGGTGAGATAAATGCCATTCGGAGATGGAACTGGACCTAGAGGAATGGGACCGATGACTGGAAGAGGTGCTGGATACTGTGCCGGTTTTGGCCGGCCCGGCTTTGCCAACCCGATACTGGGAAGACGGTGGTTTGGCTTTGGCTGGAGAGGCTGGGGTCGCGGCAGAGGCCGTGGACTCGGCCGGCGCTGGTATACGCCCTACTACTACCCCCGGTGGTAAAAGTGTAGTCACTTCTCTAGGGATTGGTTGACTCTGCTTGATGCTTGGTCATGGGTATCACCATCCCGGGAAGAGGAAAAGACTATGCTGGCAGAGCAAGCGAAAATACTTGAATAGTAAAAGACACAGGAGGTGAAAAATGCCTAATGGATTTGGACGAGGAAGAGGCTTCGGCCGTGGATTTGGCAGAGGTATGGGCTTCGGCTTTCGTGGTGCTTCTCCTCCGTGGCCCTATGTTGGGATAGGTAGAGGAGGGCTACCGCGGTGCGGTTATTTCTTTGGCGGTGCCGGTGCTCCTGCACCCTGGCCGTACCAGACACCCTTCTACGGCCAAGAACCAGCCACTCCTGGATATACACCATTTATGCCTCAAATGACCAGGGAAGATGAGCTTGACTACCTGAGAGACCAGGCGGAGGCAATAAAGGAGCAACTGGAGCAAATCGAATCCAGAATGCGGGGTCTGGAAAGCGAAGAAAAGGAAGATTAACCAAGAAAAGGAGGTGAATCATGCCAGGATTCGATGGTACCGGTCCTCGTGGAATGGGCCCGATGACAGGTGGCGGCAGAGGATTCTGCGCTACCCTTATACGGCCAGTATGGCCGGGATACGCCTGGACGGGACGATATATGCCCTACCCCCACGCTACGCCCTGGGGCATGCCTTATCGTAGAGCCCCTCTATTTCCGCCTGAAATACCCAGGGAAGACGAGCTTGATTATCTCAGAGACTTAGCCCAGTCAATGAGTGACGACCTGAAGGAGATAGAGACAAGGATACAGGAAATAGAGAGCGAGAAGGAGTAAAATAAGCCATGAAGATTGCTATTTCAGCCACTGGGCCTGGATTAGATGCCGAGGTTGACCCTCGTTTTGGGCGCTGCCAGTACTTCATTATTGCTGACCCGGAGACGGCGGAGTTCGAGGCAATGGACAATTCTAGCGCTATGGCAGCCGGTGGAGCCGGTATTTCCGCTGCTCAGGCAATTAGCGAAAAGGGCGTGCAGGCAGTGCTGACCGGAAACTGCGGGCCAAATGCCTACCAGGTGTTGTCCTCGGCTGGCATCCAGATATTAACCGGCGTTTCTGGTAAAATAAAGGACGTTATTGAAAGCTACCGTTCGGGGAAGTTTAAGGTAAGCGCTCAGGCAAATGTGCCCGACCACTTTGGTATGGGCGGCATGTCCGGGATGGGAGGTGGCTCAGGCACGGGCCGCGGTATGGGAAGAGGTATGGGGATGGGCAGAGGCATGGGGATGGGTCGCGGCATGGGCATGGGGATGGGTCGCGGCATGGGTATGGGCAGAGGCATGGGGATGGGAGGGGGCATGACCCCACCCACAGGCCCAGCGCCACAGCCACAGTCCCCAGAGCAGGAACTTGATGCGCTTAAGGCTCAATCACAGGCAATGGCACAGCAGCTATCTGAAATCCAGCACCAGATTGACGAACTGGAGAAGAAGAAAAACAGATAATGACCGGAGGCGAGACTATGCCCAGAGGCGATGGCACTGGGCCTCCCTGGGGGAGCGGTCCGGGTACAGGCAGAAGTGCTGGCAGAAGAGGCAGGGGTGCCGGCAGGATGAGAGGCACCAGTCCCGGAGCCGGCCCCAGCGGGGAATGTGTCTGCCCGAACTGTGGGGCAAGAGTGCCTCATCAGGCAGGTGCACCTTGCTATAACCTGAGCTGTCCCAAATGTGGGGCAAAAATGACGAGAGCTTAGATGATAATATCAGTTGCCAGTGGCAAAGGAGGGACGGGTAAGACGCTGGTTGCCACCAGCCTCGCCCTCTCTCTGAGAGATATTGATATGGTGCAGCTTCTCGACTGTGATGTGGAGGAGCCAAACGACCACGTGTTTCTAAAACCCGAAATCGCTGGCAATGAAGCTGTATCCATACTGGTACCCAGTGTAGACGAGAGCAAGTGTACCTACTGCGGCAAGTGTGCTAAGGTATGTGCCTTTAATGCTATTGCCGTGCTGGGCAATCATGTGCTAACCTTCCCACAGCTCTGCCATGGCTGTGGTGCCTGCAGCTACCTCTGCCCGGAAGAGGCTATCTCTGAGGAGAGTCGGAACACAGGGGTTATTGAATGGGGACATGCGGACGGCGTGGGCCTTGTCCAGGGTAAACTCACCGTGGGCGAGGCGATGCCAGTGCCCGTTATCAGAAAGGTGAAGGAATATATCAATAAAGATGGCACCGCTATCGTCGATGTTCCGCCGGGGACATCCTGTCCGGTAGTGGAAGCCGTCAAGGATAGTGATTTCTGCTTGCTGGTAACTGAGCCGACTCCCTTCGGGCTGAATGACCTAGCCCTTGCCGTCGAAACAGTGAGGGAACTTAGTATCCCCTGTGGCGTTGTGCTTAACCGCGCCGGTGTCGGCGACAGAAAAGTGGAGGAGTACTGCCAAAAGGAGAATATACCAATCCTGCTCACTATTCCGCTGGATACCGAGATTGCCCGACTGTATTCACGGGGCATCCCTCTGGTTGAGGGGCTCCCGCAGTGGAAAGAGAGCTTCCTGGAGCTTTACACTAGAGTAAAGGCGCTGATGGATGAAAGAAATCATAGTATTAAGCGGTAAAGGAGGCACCGGAAAGACCACCATGGTCGGTTCCTTTGCTGCTCTGGCAGAAAGTAAGGTACTGGCCGACTGCGACGTGGATGCCGCCGACCTCTATTTGCTACTCAGCCCTTCAGAGAAACAGAAAAGCGAGTTCTGGAGCGGACAGGTAGCCTGCATAGATGAAGACACATGCAATGAGTGCGGGCTGTGCCAGGAGCTTTGCCGCTTTGATGCCATCAAGGATTTCAGGGTTGACCCGGTATCCTGCGAGGGCTGCGGCTTCTGCTCCCAAATATGCCCGGTTGAAGCCATAACCATGAAAGAGAATATGTCTGGATACTGGTTCATCTCCGATACCAGGTACGGGCCGCTGGTTCATGCCCGGCTGGGAATCGCGCAGGAGAACTCGGGGAAACTGGTAGCAGCAGTAAGACAGCAGGCAAAACAAATTGCCAATGAGAGGAATCTGGACTATATTATCAGTGACGGTCCACCGGGCATCGGCTGCCCGGTGATTTCGTCACTATCCGGAGTCAGTCTGGCTCTCCTGGTGACGGAGCCCACTCTCTCCGGGATGCACGATTTAGAGAGGGTGCTTGGCGTCTGCCGCCACTTCGGCGTACCGGCCCTGGTCTGTATCAATAAATACGACCTGAACGAGGAAAACACGCGGCAGATTGAGAGCCAATGCCTCAGCCAGGGAGTCGATATAGTCGGTAAGATTTCCTTCGACAACGTTGTTACCAGGTCGATTGTCCAGGGGGTACCAGTCGTAGAATATTCCGATGGTAGAGTCACTCAAGAGATAGAAAGGATGTGGCATACTCTCTCGACGATGTTAAGCAACGGGAGCAAAGGGTGAAATACCATGCCAATCTATGAATACGAGTGTACTAAATGCGGTGAACGCTTCGAGTTGCGGCGGAGCATGAGTGATAGCGACCGAGACGTAAGGTGCCCCAGGTGTGGAGAAGAGAATTCGCGTCGCGTCTTCTCAACCTTCGCCACAACTTTTGGTAGCTCCTGTTCTCCGAGCAGCCCTACCTGAAGTGTCAGCTCGTGAGGCAGTGTGCCTCACCTAGAACCACCTTGAAAGGATGTAAGCCAAGAGGTGCCAATTTACGAGTTCAGGTGTCTGGAGTGTAGCAAGGTGTCAGAGGTATTCGTCCGAAGTAGTGAGCAGGTCCCTCACTGCCCCGATTGTGGCAGTGGCAACCTGGAGAAGCTGATATCCGCATCTTACATGGTCAGGGCGGGTAGTCAGAATCCCGGTACTACCTGCTGCGGCTGGAGCGAGCGTTGTGATGCACCACCCTGCTCTACCGGGGACACCTGCCGGCGGTACTAGGGGGATACTCAAATGGACACTATTAACCTTGACCCCAGATATTCGACCAGAGAAGTGCCCGGCAAGTGCATAAAGTGCCTCGCTGAGCAGAAGTTAAACAATTGCCTGCTAGAGTTGCTAAGAGGAGAAGGAGATGATAAGGAGCTGGCACAGAGTTTTGAAATGCTGGTCTCCTTTCTAAAATCTCCCGAGTCACGCAAGTTGCGTGACGAATCAGAAAAATACCTTGCTGAGGGGAAACAGGTGACCGTCATGATATCTCTTGAAGACGGTAAGCCAAAATACGAACTCAGAATAAATCAATAAACGGAGGTTGTTATGAGATATGCGGTACCGGTAAGTGGCGGTACGGTCTCACCGCACTTTGGTCATTGCGAGCAGTTTGCCCTGTTCGATGTGGATGAGGAAACAAACAATATTTTGAAAAAGGAACTCGTCACGTCACCAGAACACCAGCCCGGTCTTCTTCCTGAGTGGTTAGCAGAGCATGGTGTCTCCTTTGTGATTGCCGGCGGGATGGGCTCCCGGGCGCAGAGCCTTTTCCAGCAAAATCGCATCGGAGTCATTCTCGGTGTCTTGGAAAGCGACCCGGAGAAGGCAGTCCTGAGTCACCTCAACGGACAACTGGCTACCGGGGACAACATTTGTGACCACTAAAGAATGGGGAGAACAGAATATGATAACTGAGGAGCAAGTAAGCGAGGCCCTGGAGACAGTACTGGTGCCTGCTGTTAAACGCAGCATCGTCGGGATGAACCTCGTACGTGAGGTCACCATTTCCGGCGAAGAAGTAAATGTCACTCTGTCTTCAACCGGATTGATTCCGGGTGCACAAGACTGGATAGCGACCAGAGCCAAAGAAGCCATTGAGAAGCTGCCCGAAGTTAATGATGTGAAGGTAGAGTATACCGATGCCAAGGCAAAAGACCTGAACCAAATCGGTCATTTTGTCGCCGTGATGAGCGGCAAGGGGGGAGTGGGCAAGTCCCTGGTGTCAAGCCTGTTCGCCATCGCCCTGAGGCGCAAAGGCTATGATGTGGGCATTCTGGATGCCGATATCACCGGCCCGAGCATACCCAAGATGTTCGGCCTCAATGACCGGCCAAGTGGTAACGAGAGCGGGATACTACCGGTGCTTTCGACTTCAGGCATAGAAATAATGTCCATTAACCTCCTCCTGCCCAGCGAAGATGACGCCGTCATCTGGCGAGGTCCTCTAATTGGGAACGCTATTAAGCAGTTTGGTGAAGACGTGCTCTGGGGCAAGCTTGACTATCTGATTGTTGACCTGCCCCCGGGTACTGCGGACGCACCGCTCACGCTGATGCAGTCATTTCCTGTCTCGGGGGTAATCGTCGTCTTCACCCCCCAGGACCTGGTTGAAATGATTGTTCGGAAGGCCGTAAACATGGCCCGCAAAATGGAAAAGCGCGTTCTGGGCGTTGTGGAGAATATGAGTTATCTGTACGTACCGGAGATAGACAAAAAAATTGAGGTTTTTGGTAAGAGCCGGGGAGAAGAGATGGCCCGCGCTGTCAATGCACCACTCCTGGGTCAGTTGCCGATAGACCCCGAGCTGGCCAGACTCTGCGACGAGGGTGGCATCGAACGCTATGACGGCGAAATCGTTACCAGACTGGGTGAATCTCTCATCGAGGTGATGCCGGCTGCGGGTAACTAAGCAGGAGATAAAAGAATGTCTGCGGAATTTGATGAGCTTCAGGAATTAGTATCGGCGGATGCCCGCAATGTCTACTCTGATACGGTTATTGACCATGCCATGAACCCGAGAAACGTAGGCGCCATGCAATATGCTGACGGCTTTGCGAGTGTGACCGGCCCCTGCGGCGACACAATGGAGATATGGCTCGAGGTCAAGAATGATATTGTTGTCGGTGTTACCTTCATGACTGACGGCTGCGGAACGACCATTGCCTCTGGCAGCATGATTACAGACATGGCGAAGGGTAAGAGCATAGTTGATGTTCAGAGGATTGACCAACAGGACGTCCTGGACGCTCTAGGCGGACTCCCACAGGAAAGCGAGCACTGTGCTCTTCTGGCAGCAAATACCCTCAAAGCAGCTATAAGAGACTACATCGCCATGAAGCGAGAGCCCTGGAAAAAAGCGTACCGTTGAGGGAAGTGTATTTATCTGACTAATCGTAGATTGCTTTCTCTGTATTGATATCAAATGCATGCAGGTTATCCATGTTAAAGACCAGTTCTATATCTTGGCCCGGCCTGGCATTGGCTCTGGGGTCTAGCCGGGCAAGGAACTGATGTTTGCCGTTGACCAGATATACAAATAGTTCATTACCCATTAGTTCAAGTACATCCACCTTAGCTGATACCGCAGCCGATGGGTCTATGCCTGAGGGCAGGAATTCTTTGGCGTGAATATCTTCTGGCCTTATGCCTAATTTAAGCTTCTTCCCCAGATAGGCACGCAACATAGCCGCTTTCTGCGCCGGGACCGGTAACCGATAATCACCTGAGTCCAGATAAAGCGCATCTGTTTCTCCCTCAATTGTGACATCAAAGAAGTTCATCGCCGGACTGCCGATGAATCCGGCCACAAATACGTTTCCTGGTCTGGTATATAGCTCCTGAGGTGTCCCGACCTGCTGCAGCACGCCCCTGTCCAGGACAGCAATGCGGCTGGCCATTGTCATGGCTTCTATCTGGTCATGAGTGACATAGATAAATGTGGTCTCTAAGCGCTGGTGGAGTTTAACAAGTTCAGCGCGAGTCTGTACCCTTAGCTTGGCGTCTAGATTGGACAATGGCTCGTCCAGCAAAAAGGCCGCTGGCTCGCGCACGATGGCCCGGCCCAAAGCAACTCGCTGTCGCTGACCCCCGGATAGCTGGCGGGGTTTCCGCTTGAGTAGCTCATCGATACCCAGAATTCGCGCTGCTTCATTAACACGGCGGTTTATATCGGCCTTGGGGACTTTACGCAAGCTCAGACCGAAAGCCATGTTATCATAAACAGACATGTGCGGATACAGGGCATATGACTGAAATACCATGGCTATATTGCGGTCCTTTGACGGCACATCATTAACGAGCCGCTCCCCGATGTAAATGTCACCTTCGTTAGCCTCCTCTAGCCCCGATAGCAGACGCAATGCGGTGGACTTGCCACAGCCGGAGGGACCTACAAGAACAAGGAACTCCTTGTCCGGAATCTCCAGAGTAAGGTCATTGACCGCTACCGTCTCGCCAAATCGCTTGGTGACATTTTCAAAGCGTACTTCAGCCATCCACTTGCCTCGCAGTAGAGATTTACCACCAGTTGAATTTTAAAACATTTTCTAGCCTTTTACAGCCCCGGCCGTGATGCCTTCCACGAAATACCTCTGTAAGGCAAGAAATATGACTAGGGGTAGTATCATGGAAATAAAAGCAGCGGCCGTAAGTAACTGCCATTGGGTCCCGAACGAACTCACCAGGTTGTTTATGGTGACTGTCATCGGGGCTTTGGCGGGGTCCTGAAGGTAGACCAGCGCCACCAGCAGGTCATTCCATACCCAGAGGAACTGGAAAATAGCCAGCGAAGCCACGGCCGGTACTGATAGAGGCAATACCAGCCGGAAAAAGACACGCAGGTTAGAGGCACCATCAAGATAGGCTGACTCGAGCAGTTCCTTGGGCAATTGCGCAAAGAAATTGCGTAGCAAAAATACACAGAAAGGCAACCCGTAAGCTGTATGTGCTAGCCAGATACCCGGGAAGGAACCAACAAGGTTTATGTTGGTAAGCAAACGCAGTACAGGTATCAGGGTCATCTGAATCGGCACTACCAGGAGGGCTACCACAAACATGAAGAGGATATCGCGTCCACGAAATTTCATCCAGGCAAAGGCGAAGGCGGCGAAACCAGCCACCAGAATCGGAATAATAGTGCCGGGGATGGATATTATAAGGCTGTTTACGAAGCTTCGCGCCATCCCGTTCTGAGAAAGAACAGAACTGTAGTTTTGCAATGTGAAGTCAAAAGGGGTCTGAAAGGCAGTCCACCATCCGGTGCTGGAGACCGCAGTGGAGGGGCGAAATGAGCTGACGAGGAGTCCAAATGCCGGTGTCATCCACAGAAGTGCGACAATTATTATGACGGCGTGGAGGGGAAGGCGTGAGACCAACCCCTTAAGAGTCGCCATGAAGCCCTGTGGGCCAGCACTAGATTGCGTCCCTCTTATATTCACCCGCTTTCCTCCTGCGACCGGAACCTTCTAATGTTGACCAGCATAATAGGGATAATGGCCAGCAACAGTATCACTGCAAGGGCACCCGCAATCCCGAAATCACGGTAATTGAACATTTCCTTGTACATTAAAGTGGCGACAACGTCCGTATTATAGTTACCGGCCGTCATGACCCAAACGATATCAAATTTCTTCAGTGCCTGTATTATCAACGTAGTAGCCACCACGGCGATGGTCGGGGCGAGTATTGGCAGAATGATGCGCCGGAATACCTGCCATTCGCTGGCACCGTCCACCCGGGCAGCTTCGATGACCTCGCTAGGTATCCCTTTGAGACCGGCTGAGAGGATTACCATGGCAAATCCGGTCCACATCCAGACCCCCACAGCAACCAGGGCAAAGTTGTTGGTATGTAGCGGCGTAGGCAGAGTCAGTGCCGTATAGGGAAGCTTCTGGTCCACCAGCCAGGCGATCGGGGGAAGACCGAGGTTCGTTCCGGCAGCATTCAACAGGCCAATTTGGGTGAAGCCTTCGGGTCTATATGCGTAGACGAATTTCCAGATGACCGCTGCCGCCACGAACGATATGGCCATTGGTATGAAAATGAATGCTTTGGCAGCACTCTCGTAGCGGACGCGCCCGGTAAGTACCGCCAATATTACCCCAAGACCAACTGCAAGAAAAGTGAACAGGGTCAACCAGAGCACGTTGTTCAGAAGGGCATGCTGGGTGATACTGTTCGTTAGTGTGTGAGCGTAGTTATCAAAACCGACGTAGGCTGTAGAGTTGGCATTCATAAAGCTCAGGCGAATGGTATCGACTACTGGATAGACTAGGAAAACGACAACGAATACCAAAGCTGGCAATAACCAAAGCCAGTGCATATAGTTCCTTCGACGATGTCTTCTGGCTCTCTGCCCGCCGGTTAGTCGCCACTTTGTCAGCACGCGAGTCAAGGGATTTCGCATCACAGGTTCTCCAGACAGGCTGCTCCGGAGGCGGCCCCTATGAGCCGCCCCCGGAAAAATCTACTGACTACTAATAGGAGGTTTGGGCCACTGATTCAATGTTTGCCAGAATGCTATCAAGCTGCGATGGGTCTTGCAGATAATCAAGTACACCTGCCCACCAGGCTGCCTGCACTGCGGAGGGCATGGCGTCTCCGGCACCGAAGCGGAATAGGGTAGCTTGGGTAAGCTGCTGGGCAGCAGCACGGGTGAGTACATCGGGATAAGCATCCAGGCTCACCTTGTTGTTTACTGAAGTAAAACCGCCTCGCTCGACCCAGATTGTCTGGGCATCTGCCGTAGCCAAGTACTCGACAAAGGAACGGACAGCCGGCGTGTCATTAAAGACAACTACAATGTCAGCACCACCGGTTACACCCCCTGAATATTGTGCCGTTATCGTCGGGAAGGGGAAGAAGGCGTAATCCTCTCCGGCTACCGCATCCGGAAACTGGGCGGAAATAAAGCCGGCGGCGAAGTCTCCCAGATAGTCCATGGCTGCCATTGGCGGGGTCTCGAAGGGGAGGTAAGTGCCGTCCTGGAAATTGGTGGCCAGAACGGCAGTGGCACCACCCGGTACGTAGCCAGGGGTAAGGGCTACCGTGCCGAACATCTGCCACACATCCTTTACCCTCGAGTCTGTCCACGGGATTTCGTGATTAACAAGCTGGTCGTAGACATCTCCTCCATACTTGCGCAGCAGGATTTCCGCCATCCAGTCGGTTGCCGCCCAGCCGCTAGCTGCTCCGCTCTCTATAGCGATTGACCACGGTGCGGCGGGGACCTTCCCTTCGGCAACGATTTGGTCGGAAAGGGCTATCATGTCATCCCAGGTTTCGGGGACTGTCCAGCCGTTAGCCGAGAAGACCTTGGGGTTATACCATACAGTACCCTTGTCTGCGGCTTTCATAAAAATGGCATAAAGATGTTCATTGACAGTGCCAAGGTCAACCCATCCCTGGGCATAGTCCTGGTTTATCTGGGTCATGTCCAGGAAAGAGTCCAGGGCGATAAGGTCGCCCGCATCGGCAAACTCCTTCATCAGCCCGGGGTTAGGTAAAATGGCGACATCAGGCGGATTACCGGCCTGAATGCGGGTCGTCAGGATAGCAGTCAGGTCCCGGGTACCGGTGAAGGACATATAATAGCCGGTGTCATCCTCCCAGGGTGCCACCATTGCCTGGAAGCTGTCATACTCTTCGCCTCCCCATACCCCCAGCACCTCTACACCCCCCGCAGTTGATGACTTGCATGACGTTAGAGTGGCCAGCAGTAATAGTGGGATGATTATATACAGCAGACGCTTGTTAAATTTTTTCATTTGGCACCTCCTTAAGTCCAAATCTCCAGAGTAATTACTCGTCATTATTTTGACGGTTTGGGGGTTACAAAACCATAAAATATCGGTATAAAAGATTACATTTTTATATAATTTCGTTAAGGGGCGAACTTAGTCAGGTAACCATTACCATCACCAGACTCTCAACTAACTTACCCAACAACAATGTGAGCCATTATCCCAGAGCAGAAGGGGTGATTGGCTTACCTAGTCGACATCACTTTCTTCGCAATGCAGGGGTTACCCCAACTACCGATTTGTTTGTAAAGGTTGTCTTCCTCCTGCGACACAGTAAGTAGGTGCATTGGAAGAAGGTCGTATACTACATAAGCTAGTCGTAACCAGAGGTAAAACGATTGCTGATGAAAAAGCTATATGCATTAAAGAGTCTGGCTCCCCGGGCAGGACTCTAACCCACACAACCTAGCGGCTGCGGAGCGCTGGTTGCAAGCGTGGAACAGGCACCAGCGATGCCCGAACCAGCCTTAACTCTGAGTCGATTCATCAGCTCGACCTTCTGGCTGTTGATGTCCTCTACTAGATAAGACATACGAGTAAACTCCGTACGTGCAATTGTCTTAATAATACCCCGGTCTTGCTTCTGAACCCCTTATCCCCACGGGTCATAAAATCACTCGTATATTTCGCCGGATGTACAACAATTTGAAACATTCCTGACCCCTGGATTCAAATGTTTAGACACTTCAGATAAACCAGATTTATTTACTTAGCCACTAGTATTAGGTCGGAAGATGCCCTTTCAATCTTGGACATGTAGGATAATATCAGATAACTATCCTGACTAACGTACCATTACTTTTCTACCACGTAGACTACAAAATGAGAATATCTTAATAGTAAAAGTGCTGTAACAGTTAAATTTGTAACAAAGGTGCTACATAGATATGGATTTGGACGGGCAAGTAATAATGACAACTAATGAGGTCGCTGACTTCCTCAAGATACACGTCGGTTCCGTCAGGAAGTGGAGTCGCACCGGTATGCTCAAAGGATACCGCCTGGGTGACCGTGGCGACTGGAGATACCTGAGTGGGGACGTACTTGCCTTTTTACAAGGAAATAACGGATTGCTTACAGAAGCAGTTGATGTCGGGACAAAAGAACGTTAGTACATGCGTTACCAACTCCACGAGAGAGAGCAAAGACAAAAAATACACGAACCGCAAAATCGGCTAAAGGAAGACTCAATGTTAAAGAAAGCCTACCGTGACGAGGGAGGCATAACTGGACTCGAGACCGCAATTATCCTTATTGCATTCGTAGTAGTAGCCTCAGTATTCGCCTATACGGTACTGTCAGCCGGGATATTCTCCTCTCAGAAAGCAAAGGAGGCTATCTACTCAGGCCTGGAAGAAGTCAGGGCGTCACTGTCTTTAAAGGGCAGCATTGTGGCTGAAGACACTGATGCCGATGACGACGTTGACCAGTTGGTATTCATCGTTGCCTTAGCACTGGAAGGTGAGGCAATCGACTTTACCATACCGACCGACGCCGATACCGATGGCATAGCTGACGATGACAGCCAGAACGTCGTCGTCATCTCGTATTCCGACCAGACACAACGTATCGATGACATTAATTGGAGTTTCACACCTCTCGGCAAGGATGATGGCGATTCCCTGCTGGAGCCGGGAGAGAAGTATGAAATTACGGTTGACCTGAGTGCCATGGATGGTGATATCGTCACTTATACCACATTCATGCTCGAGATCAAACCACCAAATGGTAGCGTGCTCATGATAGAGAAGGCGACCGGAGGGGTCGTCGATGACATCATGATTCTCAACTAGGAGCTTGTGACACTACACCTGAGGCATACCAAAGGAGAAATCAATGCTGAAGATAATTAGGATAATGCACCGGCATGAGCGAGGCATAACTGGACTCGAGACCGCAATTATCCTTATTGCATTCGTAGTAGTAGCCTCAGTATTTGCCTATACCGTGCTGTCCGCCGGTATATTCTCATCTCAAAAAGCGAAGGAAGCTATCTACTCCGGCCTGGATGAGGCAACCTCTTCCATGGAGCCGAGGGGAGGTATGACGGCTTATGCAGGTACAGTCGGAGCCACCGAGACCGCAGTTAAGGTATCTTTCACCGTAACGACAGCCCTCCCCGGCCACGCTGTAGACCTTACCCCTCCGTATACTGCCGATGAAACTGATTTAACAGACAGCGGCATGGAGAATGTCTGCTTGCTCGCATACATCGATGATAACCAGCTAATTCCGGATGCTGCCTGGACAGTGGATTTCATTGGCAAGAATAACGGTGACTACTTGCTCGATGCTGATGAGCAGGCGGTAATAACAGTCTGGCTGGCAAACTATGCGGCTTCATCATATACCACAGGTACTGATGAAACTGACCCATTCATTGATGACGAAGCTGACATGCTCAAAGTATACGATACGTTCACTATTGAGGTCCGTGGTGAGAAAGGCGCTGTCCTTTGCATGGAGCGTACCGTACCCGGTCGGTTCGATATAGTAATGAATCTCAATTAGATTCAGATAGACGAACTTTTTCTAACGAGCGACCATCGCGATATCCTTTAACCAGTGGCTATAGCCCCATCCCCCAGCAACAAAGGAGCAGCGAATTCAAGAGTGGCTATTATTAGTGGTAAGAATCAATCAAGAGTCAATCGCTCTCGCTGGAATTTTACTTTCGCTGTCCAAAACAACCCAATGGTAACCACAACCAGAACAGCTATAGCAATGAGAATTACATGTGCCGGATTGACTGACGCAAATAATTCACTGATGTTATCCATTACTCCTGGCCCCATTTGCAGAAGAACAAGAGCTATTACTTGCAGGACTATGAGCGGCAGGAATGTTGCTCCCATAAGGAACTGCGTGGCTCCTTGTACTGTGGCAGAGCGTAGGGAGATTAGAACACCAAGACCTGCCATAAAACCTGCCATAACCAGACTCAATGCAACATTGGACAGAGCAATACCAGGAGTGAAAAACATTAGCTGACCATCCCAATGAGCAATATTTACTGTCACCAGACCCAGTACAAGTGTAAAAAGGGCAACTACCCACCCGTAACCAACTGCAACTGCGACCTTACCAAATAGAATTGCTTGGTCTGACAAACGACTGGCTAGTAAGGTCACTAATGTATGTCGCTCTCGCTCACCAGCAAAAGACTCGGGGATTACCATTCCCACCAATAGTAACGGGATGAGTACACTACCAATGATTGACCAGTACCCCTCTACCCAGCCAGCTCCTTCTTGCCACGGTAAAAAGACACCCACCATAATCAGTGGAACCACTAACACAAACGCAGTTTTGAAGCGACTACCACCCTGCTTGAATAATAGTTTTCTTTCTTTCCACATGACAGTCAGAATATCAGCAATCATCGTTCTTCTTCCATCAGTGTCATAAAAACTTCTTCCAAACTGGCTTTACCTCTGTGCACTTCTTCTATCTGAACACCTGCATTTACCATTAAACTGACCAGCGGTGCAGTATCAGTTTCCTCACTCAGATGAATGGATAGTCGGTCTGCATGTAATTCGACTGTGGCGACCTCTGGTCGTGCTCTTAGTAGATTGAGTACACTTTCACTAAAACCATTCCCAACCACCTCAATCTGGGGATTACCAGCTCTTCTTCGTAATGCATCGGGAGCGCCAAGCGCGACCAGTTTTCCCGCACGGATAACAGCTACCTGGCTACACAGTTTCTCTGCTTCTGACATATTGTGAGTCGTCATGAATACTGTAACTCCTTCACGTTCGACCAGAGTGGCCAGGTCCTCACGTATTGTAGTTGCTGCTACAACATCGAGTCCAGCTGTCGGTTCGTCTAAGAAAACAAGGTGTGGATGATGCATTAAAGCACGAGCCATAGCTAGCTGTTGTTTCATTCCCCTACTCCACTTAACGACACGCTCCTCTCGTCGTTCCCAGAGCCCTATCTGGGTAAGCAGCTCCTTGATGCGAGACTGCCGTTCTGTATCCGACATACGCCACACACGTCCATAGAATTCCAAATTTTCTTCGGCGCTCATCTGCTCGTAAATACCGGGGTATTCTAGTAGTGCACCAATATTAGCCCGGACTTCATTTGCCTGTGTCCGAGTATCAAAACCAAGTATCTCAGCTCTTCCGTCAGTAGGCTCCAACAGACCAAGCAATAGATTAATTGTGGTAGTCTTCCCGGAGCCATTTGGCCCCAGGAAACCAAAGATTGTCCCGGCAGGCACCTCTAGAGAGAGACCATCCACGGCTTTAACTGAATTGAAATAGCGCTTTAGATTATCGATACGAATAGCTACTTCAGCCACGTGAATCCTCCCGAATTTTTAACCATTATACCACCACAAATTGGACAGTAGTTTATGGGCCCTAAAAGGAATTCGCAAAAGGAATCTCCGGGAATCACCACGACGCGAAATGGGGCTTGTCTTTCACAAAAAGAGTGCCAAACTACTCACCAGCCCAGTGTACGTAGCCTTCCAATTCAACAGGGCCACCAGACGAGAATCCGGGATTCTTCTATCTTAGATCCGAGTCCAAGCGCAATCATTACTCCCAGGCCTTAAAGTTTTACCCAAATCAGTTTTCGGAAGAAGGCCAGCCGGCATTGACATTTCCAGACATTTGCGGTAATATGGTTAGTGAGTATTAACTAACTAAGGTGTTTTGATGACCGTACACCGACTACCCGCCGAAAAGCGAAGAGAACAGATACTCGAATGCTCTGTCAAGGTGCTGGCTAAATCCAACTACCAGAAGGCAAGGGTAGCAGATATCGCTGGTCTTGTCGGAATCTCTGAAGCTGCCATATACAAGTACTTCCCTACTAAGAAGCACCTCTTCCTTGCCGTCCTAGAGTATATGTCCGACAGGCTAATTGCCAGCCTTAGTGCCGTGGTTGAGGCTGAGACTAATACTCTGGAAGCTCTTCGCAAAGCTGCGACCGCATTCGCAGACCCCAATGTAAATCCTCCCGACCATGTCAGAATACGTTCTAAGGCAATTGCAGAGGTTGACGACCAAGAAATCGCCAGCCGGTTGCAGAACGATCACCTCAGGTTTGCCCTACTGTTGCGCGGCGTCGTTGAAACGGGGGTGCAGCAAGGAACTTTACGGAGCGACCTTGGTGTCGACACTATCATGTTACTACTAGATGCTGTCGCGATGTTCGTGGAGACGCTGAAGCTCCTGTCACTCGGGGGCAATACACCCGAGGAGGCAGGTTTGGGACTTATGAATCAGGTAATTGAACTCGTGCGAGCCTGATATACCACCGACTTCCCGAGGTCCAAAGGAGGAAGCCTTTACTCGGCATTGAGGTCGACAGGAGGACTGTAAGATGAGAATATTGCTGATACAGCCGGCGAAACCACCTGTAAGCATAGGCGGAGACGATGTATTCCTCTTCGAGCCTCTTGCGCTGGAGTATATCGCGGCGGGCGTGTCTGGAGCTCACGACGTGAAAATCCTCGACATGCGGCTGGAATCAGATTTGCAGTCAGTGCTACAGCGGTTTGCTCCCCAGGTGGTCGGGGTCACATCATACACTATCCATGTCAATGTCGTGAGGAAGCTCTTCGCCCAGGTGAAACAGACTATACCACAGGCCTTGACGGTCGTTGGTGGTCACCATGCCACGGTCATGCCGGAAGATTTCATCTCTCCATACATCGACCTCATTGTGAAAGGAGAGGGCGTCTTCGCCTTTTCAGAGATAGTAGAAAGGTTCGGCAGGGCAGAGGGATTTACCGGAATCCCTGGCGTAGCCTTTGCCGATGGAGAGGCTCTGGTGAATTCCGCTCCGGATGCAGCGATAGACCTCGATTCTCTTCCCTTCCCCGACAGGACACTCACAACAAAATACCGGAAGCACTACTACTCGCAATGGATGAAGCCCCTGGCATCAATAAGAACCTCGAAAGGGTGCCCCTACAGGTGCAGCTTTTGCGCCCTGTGGAAGCTTACGGGCGGCCGCTATCTGAAGAGAACGCCTGAAAATATTGTGCGTGAGTTGTCGGGGATAGATGAGGAGTACGTATTCTTCGCTGATGACGAGTCTCTCGTGGATGCACCACGTATGAAAAAATTGGCTTTGCTCATAGAGCAGGCTGGCATCCACAAGCAGTACTTCCTGTATGCGAGGAGCGATACCATCGCCAGGAATCATGAACTTCTTAGTCTGTGGAAGCGCATTGGCCTGAAGAAGGTCTTCGTGGGCCTGGAATTCTTCAGGGACACAGATTTCGAGGTCGTGGGAAAGAGTACTTCCATAGCTGACAATGAGAAAGCTATGGAGATTCTAAACGAGCTTGATATTGAACCATATGCTTCCTTCATCGTGCGGCCGGATTTGCTAAAGGAGGACTTCGCGGCGTTTCGACGCTATTGCCGTAGTCTTGCCCTGGGCTTCATTGGATTCGCCGTGTTGACTCCGCTACCCGGGACTGACTTATACGAGCAGTCGAAAGAGCAGCTAATAACGAGCAACTGCGACTACTTCGACTTTATCCACACAGTGCTCCCGACAAAACTCTCCCTGAAGGAATTCTATGACGAATATTATAGACTCTACAGACAAGCTCTCTCGCCCACCAGGGCACTTGCGCAACTCAGTAGATATCGTCTATCCGATATACCCGGGACTCTCATAAAATCGTATCGTTTCTACAATCGGTTGAGACGGGCATATCGAGACTATGAGGCAGCCTCACCGGTCACACCAGAAGACACACGTCGCGAAACGGGGCTTGCGATTGGCAAAAAGAGTGCCTGACCCCAGGCATGACATACGCAGCTGTTTTCCCTGAGCATTTGCGCTGGCGGGGCGGGGGGCAAAGTCTTTGGAATTCTTCTTCAGGTATACTAAAAACTTGGCTCCCCGGGTAGGACTCGAACCTACAGCCTAGCGGTTAACAGCCGCCCGCTCTACCATTGAGCTACCAGGGAGCATTGAAGACGGCCGGTCAAGAGCAGATATTCAGTCACGACCGGTGACTAGTATTATACCAGCCGACCTTGAAAAGGGCAATTTTGCCCGGCAGCAGAACGGGGGCTGGCAAGCTGTGGCTTTAGTCTCCGCCTCACAGCACTGACCTCAGGCGACACCCTTCTGCTGAGCTAATACCGTTTCTCCGGCACGATAGCGCTGGAGACAAAGTCGGACGGCCCACGTGTGGCAGCACCTGACAATTGCACCCGATGGCGGTATGAGGTGGAATAGTCGCACCTTGTCCAGACTCACTACTTCAATCTCACTGGCCTCTACCAGAAGCATAAATCCCATACCTTTAGGTAATTTGGCTCACCTGGAGGCAAGTCTAAACACCCGTTCAAACAAGGTTTTCTCGGGCACTGCGCACGCTAAGAAAAGGGCATATAACTCGATGACGCTACATAGTATGAGTGTTACTCTGATTATAGAGAAGATAAACCAGTAAGGAAATATCTGGAAGACAAAAAGGAGGTAAAAACGATGGAGACTTTCTTGACAGTACTGATGGCGCTCGGTATCTACGTTGTCCTTCCGCTGATAGTGGCTGCCGTTGTGTGCGGAGCCGTTGTCTGGAGGGCTAAGCTGCGGGCTGGAAAGACCAAGGAAGCTGCGGCTGGCATGGAGGTTGAGGCGATTGTTCGGCATCCTGCGAAGACGTAGTGTTGCTCCGGGTGCGGGGTGGTACCAGAAAATAGCGGCCCAGACCCCCAGCAAGAGTTAGGTCCCTGGCTGGGGGTACGGCATGGGTACCGTTAACGGGCTGACCAGGCCGAATGGGGGAAATAGATTGAAAAGGCATTCTTTATATCGATGGGCTATAGATACGCAGTACAGGCGTCGTATACTAACGTACTGTATACTGTTCGTGCTCTTCTGGGACTGTGCAATATTTTACTATTTCGGTGAAATTACGGACAGCGCCGGTTGGCATTTGAATTGGGAGTTTCTCTACGGTGTTCATGATATACAGCGTCTTTTATTCATTGCCCCAATACTGTATGCAGCCTACTTCTTCAGGACTAAAGGTGCCTTGTTCGTCACACTCGCCAGTTTCCTTGTCTTCCTACCCCGCGCCCTTATAGTATCTCCCTACCCTGACCCCCTGCTCAGGGCAGGGCTTTTCACCCTCGTCGCAGGCATTGTAGGTGTCCTTGTCGGCGTGGCGCGTAATGGGGTTGAGCAGCGCAGACAACTCGAAGAGCTTGTCAAAAGCGAGCGAGACAGGCTTATGAGCATGCTGGAACGAATGGAAGACGGAGTATTTATTATTGACCCTGACTATCGGATACGCTTCGTTAACCCGTCTATGGAGAAGGAATTCGGAGAGGGCGTTGGTACTTATTGCTATCAATATCTTCGTAACTCGGACGTCCCTTGCAAGGAAAACTGCAGACTATTAAATGCAGCCCGTGGTTCAGTCGATAGATGGGAATGCTTGCTCCCCAGTGGAATCACCTACGACGTTGTCGCCTCGCCATTTACCGATTCCGATGGCAAGGTCTGCCAGCTCGCTATATTCAGAAACATTACGCAAAGGAAGAAAGTCGAGGAAGAGCTTGTCGAACTCAACAAAATGAAATCGGAACTGCTGTCCAATGTTACGCACGAGCTCCGCTCACCCCTTAGCTCGATAAAGGGAATAGTCAGCAGTCTTTTACAAAAAGACATCAAGTTATCTGAGGACACTACCGAGATGCTATTGCGCGGTATAAGTGAAGAGACAGACAGGCTAGCCAGTCTCGTTACGAATTTGCTCAATATGAGTAAACTGGAGGCCGGGGCATGGATACCGGACAAAGAGCGCTTCTACATTGCGGATATTATCGGCGAGGTCATTAACAAGCAGAAATGGGCCCACCCGAAACATCTCTTCGAAGTGTGTATTGACCCTGATGTACCGGAAATCTATGCGGACTTCGGTCAGGTAAGACAGGTGTTGTTGAACCTGCTCGAGAACGCAGTTGCTTACTCTGAGGAAGGAACTCATATTACGGTTGCTGTCAGGGCAGTAGACGGCATGGTCGAGACCAGTGTCACTGATGAGGGTGTAGGCATACCACAACAGGACATCGAGAGGATATTCGAAAAATTCTATCGCGGTAACCAGGAGCGTAGCCGGCCGGGTGGCACCGGACTGGGTCTAGCGATTTCTCAAGCACTCATCGTTGCGAATGGCGGCAGGATATGGGCTGAGAGTATAATACAGCAAGGGTCTAAATTCCATTTCACACTTCCAATAGCCTGCCCGGACGATACGAAAGAGAAAACTTATCATGCCAAACAAAGCCAAGATTCTAGTGGTCGATGATGAACCGAAAATCAGGATGTTCATCCGTGCCAATCTGGAGGCTCGAGGGTATGACATATACCTTGCCCAGGACGGCGTCGAAGCTGTAGAGGAAGCGGCACGCGTTCTACCTGACGTGATTGTCCTCGATGTCAATATGCCCAGAATGGACGGAATCGAAGCCTGCCGCAAGATAAGGGAGTGGACCAGTACCCCTATTATCATCCTCAGTGTCAGGGAAGACGAAAAAGACAAAGTCAGAGCACTGGACGAGGGCGCTGACGACTATGTAACCAAACCGTTCGGCATAGAGGAACTACTGGCCAGAATAAGGGTAGCTCTCCGGCACAGCAAGAATACAGATACGGATACGCCGGTATTCACGGCAGGCGATTTGGAAGTGGACTTCTCCAAGCAGCTGGTCAAACGTCGGGGGGAAGTTGTTAAACTGACGCGCACGGAGTACCAGTTACTTGCCTACCTCGTTTCAAACTGCGGCAAATTACTCACCCACAGAGACCTGCTCCATAATGTGTGGGGCCCGGAATACGGCGATGAAACCGAATACGTCCGTACTTTCATCACCCAGCTCAGACGCAAGATTGAAGACGACCCCTCGAATCCGCAGTTCATCATAACCGAGCCACGCATCGGTTATCGTTTCGTTAAGCCAGAATGACACTCAGGCACGTACGGCTATCTCTATAAGAGTCCTCTTTTACCTCACCACACCTCCCCAGCCCTTTTCGTAAAAATCCTTATAAAATCCTTATAACCTTTCCCCATTGCCTTATGCCTTCCTTATGCTTATTTTCATAGAATTAAGGCGTGAAAGGGAAATCGGGTTGTATCGGGGAGCCCAATATGGCGAAGAAGATTGTAATTGTTGATGATAATGCTCGCTTGTCGGAGGCAATGAGCATGTGCCTGCGCTGGAGAGGTCATTCTGTCCAGGTCTGCCATGGCAGCGCTGATGCTTACCTGCAAATATCAGCAGAACAACCTGACCTGCTGGTATTAGACCCCGGACTTCCAGATAGCGATGGTTGGCAGCTGGCTAATCTTCTGGCAGAGCGCGAATTCACTGAGATAGTCCCGATAATCGTCGTCTCAATTCAGGACCCCGATAGAAGGACCCTGGCTAAAGTGAGACCATATGCATACATCCAAAAGCCCTTTGATATGGGACAGCTCATTCAGACTGTTGAAAAGGGCCTTGATGAAGGATTGTGTCTAGCGAATGTTAAACATACTCCTGCTATTCAGGAGGAGGGAGGTATCTAAAATGAATACAGGAAAGAACCGGAAACTATTTATTGGCATGGGCATTGGTGTGACCTTTGCCGTCATCGTTGAGTCGGCGGTAGCCTATGGCTTCGTGGGGGCCACCGCATCGATGGGCGCCCTGTTTCTGATTGCCCTGACCGGACTCATCGTTTATGCCTCCGTGAAAATAATACTACGCTCAATCAAGTTCCGCAGGATAAAGAAGGCGCTCAGCAATAATCCGCACGCCGAGTTCTCTGATGATGACTATCTGCAATATGCCAGCACCCATAAAGCACCCAGAGGCAAATTGATATCCGAAAAGGACAAGAAGCTTATTGTTGAGCACATCGACGAGTTCATGAACGAGCTGCGCACAGGCCAAAGTAAAAAATCGGCTGCTATGACGAACCCTATCACCGAAAAGGACAAGAAAACAATTATGGAGCATATTGACGAACTCATGGTGATAGGCTTTGGATATGGCGGAGAGAGGTCTTCTTAGTCTAGTCTTGAGATGGCATTTACAGTCTGCGTTATATTGATATAAAAACGACGATAGACGGGGATTTTGGGGTACGCCACATGCCCCAGAAGTCCGCGTAAGAAGAAATACAGAGGCAGTCACTTTACGTTAGATAGGTGACTGCCTCTTACTATCAGGTCTGTCCCTACCTCTTTCCTGACGCCGACCAAAAACCCATAACTCTACGCATACAGGCAATTTGGCCCACCCGGCGATAAGTCAAAACACCCACCCAAATAGGGTTTTCTCGGGCACTATGCACGTTGAGAAAAGGGCATATAACTCGATGACGCTAAATAGTACGAGTGTTAGTCTGATTATGGAGAGGATAAACCGGCAAGGAGTTATCCGGGAGATAAAAAAAGGAGGTGAAACGATGGAGACTTTCTTGACAATACTGATGGCGCTCGGTATCTACGTCGTCCTCCCGCTGATAGTGGCAGCCATAGTAGTCGGTGCTGTTGTCTGGAGGACCAAGAAACGGGCTGAAAGGGCCAAGGAAGTTACCACTGCCGAGGAGGTTGAGGCAATTGCTCGTCAACCGGCCAGGACGTTACGGTAACTCTGAGCACCAGGCAGCGAATGGAAAAACGGACAATTCAGGTCCCTGAAAGCAGTTAAACCCACCTTCAGGAGCCTGAATCTGTGTGTCAGACAATAACAGGAGGGCAGTTCAAATGACTATGTCAGTAAACGAAGAAAAGACAGATACCAGAAAGAAGGTCAAAGAGGCTTCTGTTACTCCACTCACTGGAAGACCGAGGCAGCGCGGTAAAAAACCACCTGCTGACTGGCCTGAAGTTGGCGAATATGCCCGCCTAGAATACCCTGACGAATTGGATGAAGATATCATCGTTCTTATTGAGCACCTCATCGAAGAACGGGGGACAATATCAGGTTAGCTCTGGAACTGAGAGGTCCATGATATTGTTCAAACAAAAGTGCAGATATGCATGCTTGCTCCTGCAATGTGGGTATGATACCTCAGCCTCCCGCATGTGCACATATTGCTTAGTTGCAGAATGAGCCAGATGTGCTGCCTATAATGGGTTTCGTGGCGGATGAAATACCTTCATCCCTGATGTTAATTTGAGAGAGGTGAAAGATGAGTGATAAAGCTATTCTATTTAACAGCGCCAGATGCATTGCCTGTCGTGGTTGTCAGGTATCCTGTAAGCAGTGGAACGAAACAGACGAGGTAATCCCTGTTACACAGAATGGGGTACAGGCGGTCAACCGCGGAACCTACGAGAACCCTCCCGACCTATCGCCGACCACGTGGCTAAAGATTCAATTCTTTGAGAAATCAGAGGGCGACTCCTTTGAGTGGCTGTTTAGCAGACGTAGTTGTATGCATTGTACTGATGCCGCCTGTGTTGCGGTATGCCCGTCTGGAGCTCTCTTTCATAACGATTACGGCTTCGTCGGATATGACAAGGATAAATGCATTGGCTGTGGTTATTGTTCCCAGCACTGCCCATTTGACGTACCCCGGCTAGACACAAATGTAATCACCGGTGTAGGGAAGATGGACAAGTGTACATTGTGTACCACTCCCAGTCTTGACCGTCTTTCAGCTGGTGAACTACCGGCGTGTGTTAAGACCTGCCCCACCGATGCCCTTGTCTTCGGTGACAGGGAGGAGCTGCTCTCCAGAGGCCAGGGGCTGGTAGATGACTTGAGGGTAGGCCACTCCAAAGCATATCCTAATGCAACGCTTTACGGGGAAAATGAGCTTGGGGGACTTCACGTCCTTTATGTTCTTCAACATTCGCCTGAAGCCTACGGCTTGCCTAAAGACCCGCAGTTCCCGATAGCGGCGACGATAAATAAGGATATTCTTGGCCCAATCGCGCGGATTGTCTGGCCCGTGGTTGCAGCAGGCTTAGCGCTCAATGTTGCGGTTGCCTGGTTCAGACAAAGAAGACACGAAGAGGTCCACTAGAAGAGAGGTAGCCCGGGGGATGATGCAGTTTAACAGAAGGGAATTTATAAAGCGGCTTGGAGCCTGTACAGGCATGGTATTACTCTATAACCTGGTAAGTACAGACAAGGTAAGAGCAGATTCCACACACTCAACATCGGACACAGACCAAAAAGCCATGCTCGTAGACGTTACTAAATGTATCGGTTGCTGGTGGTGCTATGCTGCCTGTAAGAATTATAACAACCTTAAAGAGACTGCGAGACCCAGTCCTGAAGACCCGCCTGAGCTTTCACCGGATTGCTGGACAACTCTATTCGCCTTACCAAATGGTGACGGATGGAGCTTTAGAAAGCAGGCTTGCATGCATTGCACCGAGGCAGCTTGTGTTGAGGTATGCACTGCAGGTGCCCTGAGTTATAGCCCCCTGGGCTTTGTTGCCTATGACCCCGATAAATGTATCGGCTGCGGGTATTGCGGTGAGCATTGTCCATTCGGTATTCCCCGCCTGAACGGAAACAGTGTGACTGGCTTGCAGAAGATGCAGAAGTGTAATTTCTGCGAGGAGAGAGTGTCAGCCGGCCTCCAGCCTGCCTGTGCTGAGGCTTGTCCGACTGGCGCCATCACCTTCGGTAACCGTGATACGCTAATTACCGAAGGTAAAAAAAGGGTTGGAGAACTGAAGGGGGAATATCCGAAGGCAATGCTTTACGGGGAAAATGAGCTCGAAGGGCTTCACGTGCTTTATGTTCTGCAAGATTCCCCTGAGGTCTATGGCTTGCCTGAGAACCCGCAGTTCCCGATAGCGGCGACGATAAATAAGGATATTATTGGCCCAATCGCGCGGATTGCCTGGCCCGTGGTTGCAGCAGGCTTAGCGCTCAATGTTGTGGTTGCCTGGTTCAGGCAAAGGAGACATGGGGAGGTCCACTAATGGAACTAGTTGAACGTTATACGAAAAGGGCACGATGGTTTCACTGGTTAATTGCGGCTGTATTCATAGAGCTGGTAATTTCAGGGATGCTTATCTTCATTCCGTGGATAACCTCGGACACGATAGGGTCAGTGACCCGTATTCTACATCGTGTTGGCGCAGTAATTCTGGTTGGCGCACCCCTCCTGTATGCAATATTTGACTGGCGAGGTGCCTGGGAATTCATCAGGGAGGGACTTACCTGGGGCAAAGAGGACCTCGAATGGCTTAAAGCAGCGCCAGGCTACTATTTTGGCGGCGACCCGAGAATGATGCCGCCACAGGGCTACATTAACACCGGGATGAAGCTATACCGGGTAGCTATATTTGGCGGGGCTGTCTTCTTTGTTATCACGGGATTTATCATGTGGTTTTTGAAAGGAATAGTGCCTGCCGCAGTTTTCCAGTGGTGTCTTGTTTTACATGATGTTACATTCATTGTGGCTATCTGCATGTTCTTCCTGCATTTTCAGCTTGGTGTCTTCCACCCGAGAATGGATGAGTCGATTTTGTCTATGTACGATGGCAAGGTATCGGGCATGTATGCCAGGTCCCATCATGGCAAGTGGTACGAAAAAGTTGCTAAAAATAATAATAAAGAAGGGTCCTCATCCACATAATTCCTTTCTGACTGACTTCAATTTTTAGAGTAATGCGCTATGACGATACGAAGAAACGCTATTAACAACGTGACACGCGGCGGCGATACATTAAGTCTTGACTATCCCGATTTGACACTGCCTGTACAGCATAAGCTGGGCTGGCTGAAAGAAGCCTGTATTACAGCTGGAAATTACCTCGACGTATTGAAGCTGCGTGAAACCAGCCTGATAGTCTTCCTAGGTATTTGCGCTTCAGTACTGGCCGGCGGTGGGCATCTATCCGTTGGAAGACTATCGCTTGTACTTGTGGCACTGTTTATTGCCAGCGCAGGGGTCAACGGGTTAACCAACTACCTGGACCATGCTATCGATGCTCGGATGACACGCACTAAACATAGGGCTTTGCCGTCAAAACGCATTCAACCCGCCGAAAAGGTGCTACCACTAACGCTGGGCCTGACAATAGCCGGTCTGGCGCTGGCGTGGTACATGCACCCTTTCTGCTTTTTCGCTGGCCTGGGGGGCACAGTAACAGCCATCGTATGGCGCAAGCGGTGGACGTGCGTCTTCCCACAGGGCGTACTTGCTAGCTGTGCCCCCATCCTCGCTGCCTGGTTCGCTGTTAAGTCTACTCCCAGCTGGTTGCTACTCTCAATATGCCTGCTGATTTCCATCTGGATGCCGCTGCACCTGTGGAGTGTCATGATAGCCTGGCGGGACGATTATCTGAACGCCGGGATTAAGTTTTTCCCCCTGAATCTGAGAGTGGAGAAGGCCGCTAGAATACTGGTGGTGCTCAGCTTTCTGTTATATGCTTCTTCTATTGCCGTTTACTTCACTGGTGATTTTACCTGGATTTATATGGTAATAGCGAATATACTTGGTGTTACATTGGTATATACCAGCCTGCGTCTGGCTGCTTCCACTTCTTCGAAGCGCTCCTGGACACTTTATAAGCTGTCCGCCTTCCCGTATATGGGCTTACTGTTTGTGGCAATGTGTCTGGATACGTGGTTACGCAGTGGGCTTTAGCGTATGGTCATGTTACGTTGCGGTGCTGATAGAGTTGCGTCTGGACTTCAGGACTGAATGTGGTGAGCCGCTAACTGCTGGCGTTCACACTATTGGTCGGTAATTCTACTGTTATAATTGTTCCTTCACTTGGTTCGGACGTTACCGTCAGGTGGGCACCCACCAGACGAGCCCTCTCCTGCATCCCGACCAGGCCGAGTTTACCCGTAGGGGCGAGCTCAACCACTTTCTCCGGCAGTTTGAAACCTTTGCCGTTATCTCCAATGGTCAAGACCGTGCTGTCATCATGGCACTCGAGTCCTATCCAGGCCTGTGATGCGTCTGAGTGTTTCCAGATATTTCTCAAGGCTTCCTGTGCAATTCGGAACAGGACGAGTTCTACCTCAGGTGCAAAACGGTTGACCTGGCCCTTCACCTCGAAATTGACCTTTATTCTGAAATGCTGCTCCAGGTCTGAAGCCAGCCATTCAAGGGCCGGCACCAGACCCAGGTCATCCAGTATGGACGGCCGCAGGTCCTGACTAAACCGGCGCACTCCCTCCAGTGCCCTGTCAGCTTGCTGGTGGAGTTCTTCGAGCAGAGCAACATCTTTTGATGATAGTAGTCGCTCCCCCTTGGATGTAATGGTATCTATCTGTCGTGAGAGGGCTGCTAAGTCCTGGGCTGTCTCATCGTGGAGTTCGCGCGCGATGCGTCTCCGCTCTTCCTCCTGAGACCTGATTGCCTGCTGCAGGTAGTATGTCAGGCTCTCTCGCATCTGCTTCTCAGTACCTGCATCTCTGGCAATCTGCTGCGCCATCATTAGTTGACTGCGATAGAGACGTGCATTATCCACCGCGACCCCGATGTGGTTGGCTATATGAGAAAGGAGTTCGATTTCGTCTTGATTAAACTTTCGAGGGGCACGAGTACCTATCGAAAGGGTGCCCGTAATTTTACCGGCACCTTTCAGGGGAACAGCAAGCATAGCACTTATCCCTTCTCTGGAGACCGCCTCCTTGGTAAGTCTGGGGTCACTCGAGGCATCCTCTACAACCAGCGGTTTGCCTGTTTCGGCAACCAGCCCGTTGAAGCCTTCACCGACCTTCAACGTGCCTAGTTCTGCAATAAATTCATCGGAGACCCCTCGATATACTGTGGGCTTAAGCTCCTGCTCCTTCTCATCCAGCAGAAAAGCCAGGACGACGTCTACATCCATCACGTCGGCGACCTTCTCGGCGGCTGCACTCAGAATGTCCTCCAGCTCCAGAGACCGACTGACAACATCGGAGACCTCGTTCAAAGCAGACAGTCGCTTTTCGTTCTCTGAAAGTAACCGAACATATGACTGCAGCTCCTTCTGAGCTACTGCCAGGCTCGCCAGAGCTTGCTCGGAGCGGCTTTTCTCCCTCCTGTAAACTGTAAACCACAGATTAATGATTCCCCCCACCATGATAACGGCACAGGTCTCAATGAGGGCATCATGTTCACTCGAGGATACCAGGAAAACACGTGGCATCATTATTGCCAGGGCCGCTATTGAGCTGGCAATCCATCCCTTTGTACCGGCGATATAGGCTGCGTAGGCAATGGGCAGAAGGAAGAGGATTCGCTCAATCGCATGACGGGACAGGCCAAGTGACGGGAAAACAGACGGGATGTGGAACTGTTCGGGGTAGTGCAAAACAGCACCGACGGCAAACATCGCCATCAAGACCCAGAAATGAGGACTCCGGATAATGAGCAGGATACGTCGTAAGGTAGATATTAGTGCTTCTCTCACAGTCTCTCTCGCCTGCTACAGGAACTAGGATATATCTTCCAGGCTGAACCACCCCTCTTTCAGCCCTCTCAGGATAGCTTCAGTGCGAGAACCTACCGCCAGTTTGTCGAAGATGCGGGCCAGGTGACCCTGTACCGTTCGAACACTGAGATAAAGCTTATCCGCAATATCCTTGTTGCTCATGCCTTTGGCTGCCAGTACCAGCACCTCCAGTTCTCTATCAGTAAGGACTGCGGGAATACCCTGGCCGGCTCCTTGTGCCGAAGGCATAAAACGGCGTAAGACCTTGCCGGCAATCGTGGGATGAAGCACCGATTCACCATTATATACTGAGCGGATTGCCTCCACGAGTTCGGAGCCACGTACGTTCTTCAGCAGGTACCCGGCCGCTCCTGCCTCGAGGAGACTAAAGACATACCTGTCATTATCGAAGACAGTAAGAATCAGCACGGCTGTGCCAGGAACAAGCTCTTTTATTTGTTTGGTCGCTTCGATTCCGTTCATCCGGGGCATGGCAATGTCCATCAGTACAACATCCGGTTTCAGTCTGGTTGCCTGTTTAACGGCCTCTTCACCATCGCCTGCCTCGGCCACCACTTCCATATCGCCCTCGTCCTCGAGAACTCTGCGGGTCCCCTCACGGACTATGGCGTGGTCATCAGCGAGCAGAATTCTAATCTTTGCCATTTTATTACCTATTTACGCTGCCGCAAACACATGATTTTCTATTATTGCCTTTTTGTTTGCGCGTTCACGTTAAAGAGCTATAACTCACCTATTGGAGCTACAGACGTTCTGTAAATATATCCTTTCCTTATACCCAAATTAACATCATGGATGAGGTTATTTCATCCGCCACGAAACTCATTGTAGGCAGCACATCTGGCTCATTCTGCAACTAGGCAATGTGTGCACACAGGAGACACATGAAATTGAGGGATTAGCTGTTCGAGCTGTAAGAGAAAGCTCATGTGTTCACCTATTATCGCTTGGCACAAATATTCAGGCTCCTGAAGGTGGGTCTAATGTTTTTCAGGAGCCTGGACTGCAAGTTTTTCCATTTGCCATGTCACACTCAGACAAGTCTTAGCAGGTCGTCGCTGTGATGGACAAGCTCTTCAACCTCTTTAGTGGCGGTAACTTCCTTGGCCCTTTCAGCCCGCCGCTTGGCCCTCCAGACAACAGCACCGACTACTATGGCTGCCACTATCAGCGGGAGGACGACGTAGATACC
>Ga0315537_1000487_pt1 | contig 30913 bp, 27 predicted proteins | sample SalMarSW160270MG_FD_203091 | JGI IMG/M metagenome (GOLD analysis project Ga0315537, IMG submission 203091) | Salt marsh sediment microbial communities from the Plum Island Ecosystem LTER, Massachusetts, United States - Salt Marsh Sediment SW1602-70 ...
TGAATAATATAGTAACCCTTCTCAACACTCAGGTAGTTCTGCTTTTGATCTACCAGGGTCTGATTAATCTGATTCCAGCCGACATTGCCATTATTCTGGTAGAGTGCTAATTCCGTCTCCATGAATCCACCCAGGATTCCGGCTGACAATACCAACCGATTAAAAAACATAGCTCTAGCATCAAGAGTCATGCCCCAATAACTAATACTATATTTCAAATTGCGCTGGAATGTCTGCTCACCTTCGGTAATCAACCGATGCCGGTCCATATTACCATTAGCCCAGGAAAAGCCGACCTGGATAGCATCACCATGATCACCCGGCACAATCTGGAAGCCATTTAGTTTCAATCCCTGGTAAATCTTATTATTGACCGTTTTGCCCTCCAGTAGAGAGGAGTATCCTAAACCTTCTATCAGATTGAAAAATTCCCTGTTGTCAGGCGCATAGAACGCCAAATCCCAGGCGAGAACCCCTTGACCAAAACTGGAGTAGTATGGGTATTTTGTAGTCTCGATATGAATCTCGGGTTCTACTTCCTTCTCTTCTTCAACTGGTGAGATAGGCTCGGGTACTGCCGCCAGTACAATACTAGTCTTTATCATTTTGTTGTTACGAAACAGGATTATAGGTACCGTATCGCCAACGTTATGAGTTTCGATCAGCTGCGCAAATTGATCATTATATTGGACTTTGTCTTCACCGACACTAGTAATGATATCGGATTCTTTAATTCCGGCAGTTTCCGCCGGTCCACCCGGCTTGACCTCATCGACGTAAGCACCATAGTTATATGGATAATGCATATCCTGCGCCTTTTCAAAATCCATATCCCACCCAAAAACTAGTCCGACATAAGGCTTGGAATGGGGACCGGGTTCGATAGCAAGGGTATCGGCGGTAAGCGTATCTTCTGGTGAACTCCAGTACAGTTCTACCTCCTTCTCCGGCGTCTGTTCATCATTGGTGATTGTCTGAGCAAACATAATCCTGGAGATGAATAAGAGCCACGAGATAATCATGATGATCACACAGTATTCAATGGATTTCTGAATTACTAAACTCGGGTTTGATTTTAAATTTTTCATTGTATTCCCTTTCATATTCATACTTCTAAGAATTGACCCAATTAGAAACCGAACCAAGGTGAGATACTAATAGTCAAGCCGTTAAGCGAAGTTTCATTACTAGGGCCAGCAACATCATACTTTTCGTCATGGAGAATATTACGCCAGCCACTCTTAGAATAGCTAAGCATATACCCCGCTTCGATCTTAATCCAAAAGACCGGCAAAACCCGATAAGTCAAGGCTATGTGGGGCTGGAGTAACAAGTAATTTTTCTTAAATTGCAGATAGCTATTATACGAACTGGTTGAGTCAATATCGCCCCAGGCAATATCTTGCTCAGTCTGGTAAACCTCAATTTTAGAGCCGCCACCTCCGAGCATTAACCCATAAGACAGTAACCATCGATCACCAGTACGTAATCTTTTATCGAGGGTAACTCCACCCAATCCGGAACGGTAACGCAGAGTACGCTCAACCGGGGTATTGACATCAACAGTGTAGGAGCATTGTTGAGTTGACCCCGTCCAGCCACCAAGGCCGCCAATAAAATAACCATCGCCTATTAAACCCTGCAACTCAAATCCATGATATACAGAATTCAAAGGTGATAAGGCTTTTACCCCTAAATCCTCGAAAAGATTGTCAACTGTGGATAGATCAGTGTTTAAGTACATTGGCCGATAGGAACCACCACCCAGACCTGGGCTTTTCAGCATCACCTTTCTGTCAAATACAGAAGAACGTTGCTCTGACTCCTCTTTTGCAGGAATTAGCAGGATTTTTTGATAAGTTTCACCACCTCTAAAATACTTGATTGAAATACTGTCACCAATTGCTCTATCAGTCAGCATATCTTCCATATGCGCCAGATATTTGACTGGTTTACCTTCAACCTCAAAGATAATATCACCCCGTTCGAGACCGAACTTGGCACTCTTCTCGCGAACACCGCTGACGAGTACTCCATAATTGGCAGGGTAATTCAATTCATAGACATCCTTAAAGCTTACGTTATCCAGGTAAAATCCCAGTTCTGAATCTATTTCCTTTTCCTTTTTTAATTCGCTTTCACTTGGACGGCTACCGACAAACCAGCTCTCTAGCTCTTTTGCCGCGATCTCGTATTGCTTTCCCAAATTGTATTTTGGTTGTGTTTTGGATTCCTGACCTTCGTCCGCCAGCGCAGGATGACAATAAAGGGCAAGAATCGAAAATGGAATTAACAGATACTGGATGAATTTTCTAATGGACAATCTCATTTTTTTAACTCCTTTTTTAAATATCTGCCATAGTCTTTCTCAATTAAGATGCCAGAAAATTAGATACAAAAATTTCTCGACGTGAAAACATATTTTAAGCACCAAATTCCAAGAAAATTCCGAAAAAATTATATCATATTGACATAGCAAATTGAATCAAAATGATATAGTATTAATCAGTTTAACATGGGAAATTTCAGTGCTGGTTAATTAGCTATTGTAACAATTAGTTAAAACCGATATATTCACTGCAACAGAGATAAGACAGGAAAGCGAATATGTCAAAGTTTTCGCTGGTTAAAAGCGCTGCCGTTTTGGGGATTGACGCCTACATAGTAAATGTAGAATGCAGTCTAAGCCGAGCCGAAGTACCCCGATTCATCACTGTTGGTCTACCCGAGGGAGCAGTTAAGGAGAGCAAGGAGCGGGTTACCTCGGCCATTAAAAATGCTGGCTATTTCATTCCAAGCAACAAAGTAGTAATAAATCTGGCTCCAGCTGATATCCGCAAAGAGGGCAGTGCGCTCGATTTGCCAATAGCAATTGGAATCCTGAGTGCGGCAAAAATTGTGTCTACTAATCTTTTGAATGACTATGTAATTTTAGGTGAGTTGTCGCTGGACGGCTCACTCCGCAGCATCAAAGGCGCATTACCAATAGCAGTCTCGATCAGCAATACCGATATCAAGGGAATCATTCTGCCCGAAGAGAACGCAAAAGAAGCAGCCATCACCGGCGGGCTCACTGTTGTAGGCATCAAATCTTTGACAGAAGCCATTGATTTTCTTAACGGCAACCTCACTCCCAAGCCGATTACGGTGAACGTCCAGGAACTATTTGAGGAGCATCGTAAGTATGTTCTGGATTTTGCCGATGTCAAAGGTCAGGAGCATGCCAAGCGGGCACTGGAAGTTGCAGCTGCCGGAGCCCACAACATCATTATGATCGGGCCGCCTGGTTCCGGAAAAACTATGCTGGCAAAGCGGTTTCCGACTATATTGCCTAATTTAACTCTGGATGAAGCTCTTGAAACTACAAAAATTCATTCGGTTGCCGGACTTGTACCGCCGGGAGAGGGAATTATAGCAATCCGCCCTTTCCGATCACCGCATCATACAATTTCCGATGCAGCACTAGTAGGCGGAGGAAAAATACCACGTCCCGGCGAGGTTAGTCTCAGCCACCACGGCGTGCTTTTCCTGGATGAATTACCGGAATTTAAAAAGAATGTGCTAGAAGTCCTGCGGCAGCCTATGGAAAACAGGATAGTAACTATTAGCCGAGCCCAGATGTCGCTCTCCTATCCTGCTAACTTCGTCCTGGTAGGAGCGATGAATCCTTGCCCCTGTGGCTATCGCACCGATCCAAATAATGAATGCACCTGTTCCCCAGGTCAGATACAAAAATATATGTCGCGAATATCGGGTCCTTTGATGGATCGGATTGACATTCATATCGAGGTGCCAGCGGTGAAAATCTCCGATCTGTCACGCAAGGCTCCCGGTGAATATTCCAATAAAATCCGCGAACGTGTTCAGGCAACCCGGTTAATTCAACTGCAGCGTTTCAAAGAATACAAAGGGATTTACGCTAACGCCCATATGGAAACGAAGTTAATCCGCACCTTCTGCATGATTGACAAAACTGGTGAAACCCTACTCCATAACGCAATCAGTAAATTAGGATTAAGTGCCAGAGCCTATGATCGCATCCTGAAGGTTTCACGCACGATCGCCGATTTAACCAGATGTGAAAATATTCGCCCGGAACATTTAGCTGAAGCTATCCAGTATCGCAGTCTTGACCGACAACTTTGGCTGTAGTACTTCTGTCCAAGTAATCGTTAGTGCCGAAAAAAGACCGTGCCAATGTTTTTAAATCCTGTTACTCAATAAAAATATAGCTTATCAGAGAAGTTCCACAAATTATTTTTTGTGAATCAGCTTCAGATTGCCTAATCTATTCGGGATGATTATTAAAACATTGAATGTTTTTTATCAATAATTTCAAAATGTCTCTATATCCGATCAAAGGACATACGTTGATTAAATGAAAAACTGGCTAAAGGCAGCTCTAGGTTTATTGATCCTATCAATGGGATTCCACCTTCTTGCAGCTTCCGGTGGTCGGATCAGCGGTTATATTCGCGAAAAGGGCAGTGGTGAACCATTAATTTACGCCAATGTTGTTCTGGTTGGGAATGAACTAGGAGCTGCCAGCAATAATTACGGCTACTACGTAATCAGCGGGGTACCATCAGGAAAATATACGCTACGAGTCACCTATGTGGGTTACAAGGAACAGGATCAGGTAATTCAGGTAGCTACTCAACAGGATCGGCGGCTTGATATCTACCTCGAAAAGGAGATTATCCAGGGGGAGGATGTGGTGGTCACCGCCGAGAGGGCACGCTTTAAAGAAAAGGTCGAAATCAGCCGCACCAACGTCTCGTTCCGCGAGATCAAATCTACCCCGGCTTTCATTGAGTCTGACCTATTCCGTTCACTCCAACTTTTACCCGGAGTTACCACCCAGAATGATTTCTCCGCCGCATTGATTGTCAGAGGAGGTAGCCCGGATGAAAATCTGATTTTACTGGATGGCACCGAGGTCTATAATCCCTATCATATTGGAGGTGTATTTTCGACATTCAACGCCGACGCGATTTCGGATGCCGAATTTCTGGCCGGTGGTTTTCCGGCCGAATATGGCGGACGGATATCATCGGTACTAAACATTACCTCCAAAGAGGGTAACGCCAGTGGTGGCTTATTGACTAAAAACACACCCTTGGGTAAGTATTGGGATCTGAGCGATGCCAAAGGCGAAGTGAGCGTACTGAGCAGTAAAATATTATTGGAGGGACCATTATACCGGGGCTCCTGGATGCTGTCTTTGCGTCGAACATACTTCGATCAAATGGCAAGAATTTATTATCTCTTCAAAGGTGAAGATCAGAACTGGACCTATTACTTCTGGGATGGACAGCTGAAGTTGATCTCTGATCTAAATTCCCGCAACCGGTTATCCATCTCGTCATTTAACGGCTCCGACCGTCTGGCATTTGAATTCGACGAAGAAGATGCGGGGATCAAATTCGACTGGGACTGGGGCAACAACACCTCCAATGTACAGTGGCGCTATGTACCCAATTCCCGTTTATTTTCTGAGTTAACCCTGGCACAAACATTTTATGATTTCGATGTCAATTTAGAGCTCAGTGTAACTGATAGTATAGCCGGAACCTCAAAAAACAAAATCACCGTTTTCAACCAAATCAAGGATCTCAGTCTCAAGGAAAAATTGTATTTCTATATCAGCCGCCATCATACCGCAATCTTAGGAATGGAATATAAAATTCTTGGATTATCCTTTAAGTACCGCCTAGACAATCTGGTGCTGTTCCGGATGTCGCAAAAGCCATCTATAATGGCTTTTTACATCCAGGATCAGTGGAAACCGAATGCTCTCTGGGCGTTTCAATTTGGATTGCGGGTCAGTAAATACGAACTGCACCGGCAGCTATATTACGAGCCACGCCTCGGACTGAAATACAATCTGACCGAAAATACCGTACTAAAAGCCAGTTATGGCAAATATTACCAGTTCCTCTTTACCACTAACGACGAAAACGAAATTTTAAGAATCGTTGACTTCTGGGAACCAATCCAAAAAAATAACCAAGCGGAGAGCAACCAGCACCTAATCGTGGGGATTGAACAATGGTTAAAAGAAGGTTTCACTGCCTCCCTGGAAATATATTACAAGCCTTACAGCTACTTACTGGTCACTAATCCAAACAACAATCCCTCAACCAATGAAGATGATTATATCAGTGGTGTTGGCAAGTCTCAAGGACTGGAGTTAATATTGCGAAAGATTCATGGCAAACTGACCGGCTGGATCGGGTATTCTTTCAACTTAGTGGAAAAACAAATTGATTTTAATGGCGACGGTGAAACCCGGAAATCCGAAGGCGAAATCTACAATCCGACCTATCACCGTCCCCATAACCTCAATATTTTCCTTTCCTATAAAATCAATAAGAAAAATACAATCAACCTCGGCTGGACCAGTTCCAGTGGGCAGCCCTATACTCCAGTAGTTGGAAAAGTATTCACTCAAAGTGGCTACGGTAGTCTTGAAAATCCTTACCAAAACTTAGTTAATATAGATGGCTTAAAAAATTCAGCCCGTTATCCCAGCTATATGCGCGGTGACCTCGGCTGGGTCCGCAAAATAACACCCTTTGGTATCCAAGGTAAATTTAAATTGCAGATTATCAATTTCACCAATCATTTCAATGTACTGGTATATAACTGGAATCACCGGCGGTCTCCTTCCAAGGTTACAGCAATTGGTATGTTTCCAATCATCCCAACTTTTGGAGTTGAATTCGACCTATAGGAACGATGCGAACACCAAATCAAAGAACCGGAATATTCATCATAATAACGCTGCTAGCAATTGCCGGTTGTGAAAAAGATTTGAGCCTAAACGAGTTCGAGAATGACTTCGGTTACTATACCCTAGAATTGCGGGTTGAGGCAATTTTGGATGCAACCAATCCGGAAAAATCTATTGTGCGGCTCGACCGGAGCATTACGATTGACGATACAACCGTGTACAATGGGCGTGATGATGACGGCGACTGGTGCACATTTAGCGATCTGAATAATAATGGTCAATGGGACTCCGGCGAGCCCTTAAACGACGATGTTGGCCGAGACGGCATGCCGGCAAACGAATATCTCCCACGCGATAAGGGTGAAGGCAATGGCCGTCCCGATCCGGGTGAGCCACACGTTGATGAATACGATGAAATTATTCCCCATTTGCACGATTCGACAGCGACCATTATCCTGAGCAATATCCAGACCGATTCACCCTACTATGGCCAGACTATCGAGTTCATCTGGAATTCCCGGGCAGACTCATTCCAAACTGTTCGGGAGCAGCAAGAAAATTCAGAAGAAGTAACCATAATTGAGACAGTATTCTATGGGGGTTATTGCCCGCTCGGCAACAATAACTTATATAACAATTGCGAATATGAGATCAGCATCAATTCCCAGACTTTCGGTTTAATAATAACCGGCAGTACAAGTACCATTCCAGCAGTGTATTTTTTAACCAATTTCCCCCTCTTCCCGGCGACGATGGTTGGTGATACGATGGTATTCGCTTATAATGCTGGCGGGCAGGTTTTCTGGGAATCGGACCCGCGGTGCGCGGTCTACTATATAAAACTGGAACAAGTTGAACAGCTAGACTCGCTGATACGGCTGTATGATCATCCCAATTACCCCTTAGAGGACTTGAAAGCCTACAACCAGGGACGACCGGTTGGAGTGGAACCAATTACGGCCGATATCGTGCCTGGTTTGTACCAACTAACCGTCAGTGCTCTGGATGAAAATTACGGGAGATATTATTATTCCAATCTGCCCTTGAAAGACTCCGAAAAGTCGAATCTACGCGACCAGTACGGCAAGCCGGTAATGGGAGTTGTTGGCTCGAAAGCCAGTAAATCTATCTTCATCCGCATCAAATAGAGATTAACATCTTTTTGGAATCCTCATCATAAGACATTAAATTCATCCCCGCCGTGGTGGAGCAGTGATACTAAAAACCCTTAATTTAAGCAAGCGCTTTGGACATCGCTGGGCAGTCAAGGACCTGAATTTAGAGGTCGAAAAGGGGCAGATATTCGGGTTTCTTGGACCAAATGGAGCCGGGAAGAGCACTACAATCCGCATGCTGCTGAATCTGATTCGGCCAAGTTCAGGATCTTTTGAATTATTTTCAAAAAATGTTAAGAGTCACGGACAGAAGATTTACACTCGCATCGGCGCTCTGGTCGAAAAGCCCGATTTTTATCTTTACTTATCCGCCGAAAAGAATCTTCATTTCCTAGGTGCCCTGAATGGTGGCGTTTCCCGTAAAAGAATTTATGAGGTTCTGGAAATTGTCGAACTTGCCGAACGGGCAAAGGACATGGTCAGAAGTTATTCCCATGGCATGAAGCAGCGGCTGGGCATTGCCCAGGCATTATTATGCTATCCGGAACTGGTAATTCTGGATGAACCCACATCTGGTCTGGATCCACAAGGAATCAAAGAGATCCGCGAACTGATTATCCGCCTGGCGCATGAACAGGGAATGACAATTTTTCTTTCCTCCCATCTGCTCCATGAGATCGAACAGGTCTGCACTCATATGGCTATCATTGATAAAGGGATCATGGTAGTTCAGGGTGACGTTCATAACCTCCTCCGCGAGACCGACTTTTTCGTAACTGAAGTCCAAGTAAATGAACCTCAAAGAGCATTCGATCTGCTGCAGCGGGAAAATTGGGTGCACAAAGTTGCCCTTGAAGATGGATTACTCAAAGTTCAGATTCCCGGTGAAAGTCGCCCGGTATTAACTGAATTTTTAATCAAGAATGATTTTGCGGTTTCGGCTATTGTTCCGCGCACCTCACTCGAGGATTATTATCTGTCCTTATTGAAAGTAGTAAATCCGGTAAAAAAGTAATGGTATTCCTGAAAAATATCTACTATGAAATTTTTAAGATTTTTAGCAAGTCACGCACTTATATTGGTTTTGCCACCATAGTTATCTTGATCCCGATTATCATGCTCTTGGTGCACAAATATGGATTCGATGTTCAAGATCAGGCCCTAAAGTCTCTCGGCAATACCTTTGTCTTCGTCGGCTCATTGGTAAATGGATTATTGGTATCGTACTATCTGATGAATGTTCTCTGGATTCATTTTCCCTTCTTTATCGTTTTGGTTGCCGGCGACATCATGGCTGGTGAAGGGGCAGCCGGAACTTTTCGGATTCTACTGACCCGACCAGTAAGCCGCTTCTGGATCATAACCGCCAAATTCATCGCGACCTTTTTCTACACCTGGGCAATTGTCTTCTTCCTGGGAATTTGCAGCCTGGGAATCGGCATGTCGTTAATTGGCGGAGGCGATCTATTCGTCTCTGACAAAGGGATCTTGATCTTATCGCAAAGCCAGGCAATTAGCCGGTTTCTATTAGCCTATTCTCTGGCGGTAATAGTCCAGATGGTCGTCGCCTCATTAACATTTTTCTTCTCGAGTATGACAAGTAACGGAATTGGTCCGATAATCGGTACTTATGCGGTGTTAGTAGTTTTCTACATTCTCTCGGTATTGAAAATAAGTGCTCTGGAAACGATTCGCCCGTATCTTTTTACTTCCTATTTCGACATATTTTTCGCCCCATTTTCCGACCCAATACCATGGGGAGAAATTGTTCACCATATCAGCTTACTAATCTGCTACATTGTAGGATTTTATCTTGCCAGTACAATAACTTTCTTAAAAAAAGATATTACTACCTGATGAGCAATTTAAAACCAATTTTGAGGTTTCACCTAGGAATGGCAATTATCGGATTGTCAGCAAGACTTGTGCTGGCGGTCAGTCAATCTGCCCCAGATCCGCAGAAAATAATAGACCGGGTACAGTCCACCTATGAGGCGATAAATGATTATCGTGTTACCGCTCACGTTAAAGTAGATATTCCCAATTTGCGGATGCCTGATAAACGGATAAAAATTTTATTTAAAAAACCTGACCGGATAACAATTCAGACCAATGGTTTTGCGTTAGTACCCAAAATCGGCTTTATACCTATCTTGGATACACTACTAACTAACAAAATGACGGTTAAATTCAAGAACACAATTCAGGAGAACGGTAAAACTTTGCACCTGCTGGAATTCACTCCAAAACAGCAATCGGAAGATGCTTCTATTACCATTTGGGTCGACACCCAGCGCTGGACAATTGAAAAAGCCCTACTGCGTTTGAAAGATACCGGTGAATCGGTAATGAACTTTTCCTATCGCCAAATTGACGGCTTCTGGCTACCCGAAACCACCAGCGTTTATATTCATATGGAACGGGGTATTCCCATTCTCAACCGCCCAACCATAGATAGTCCAGCGGGTAGCTTCAATCGGAGCAACCTAGGCAATAAGGAACCGACGGATGGACAGGTAATCATCTATTTCAAAGACTATCGTATTAATCAAGGCATAGCCAACTATTTATTCGAAAAGTAACAAGTTGAATTCCCAATAGATAACTGACAACTCTTTGCATTTGCGATTGTAATTACTTAAAATCAATTGTGGCCAGTGGTTTAAAATTTAAGCAGAGTAACTCATGACGCAATTGGAAATTACGATCTTGGGAATCATTCATGCCCAACCCAGTCATGCCTATAGTGTTGAGAAAGTAATCGAGGACAAGGGCATTCGCGAACGTCTTGATATTGGCTTTTCAACTATCTATTCAACCCTGAAAAAGATGGAAAAAAGCGGCTTGCTGGAAAGCCATTACCATCCTCAGGAAAACTTACCCGGTCGCCGCATTTATACTATCACGCCAAAAGGTAAAAAACTATTATTGGACGAAATTAAAAAGGCTCTATCTCAGCCCCAGCGGGAGCCCTCGCTCTTCGAAACCGGACTTATGTTTGGTAGCTATCTATCGAAGGAGGAAATCAAAGAGGTCCTTTCACTATATGATTCCGAGCTAGGGCGCTTAATCCAGACGAAACTGCGTGAAATGACCGGCATCAAGAGTTCAAATTCCCTCGAAAGGGCAATGCTCTCAAGACCACTTTCTCTCTGGCAAGCCGAGCGCAAGTGGATCAGGGAACTGCTGAACTTTTTATAAAAATTGAAGAAAGGGTGAACTATGCAAAACTGGATAGACTATATGACCGCCAATCCGATCATTGCCATAGCATTGGTGGTTGTTCTAATCCTGTTTATTTTTATGGTATTCAAGAAACTGATTATCTGGGCAATTATTTCTTTTGTAATTCTGTCAGCAGCTTCCGGATTCAGTTACCATGAAGCTCAAAAAGCACCAAAAGAGGTAAGAGCCCTGCTAAAGCGCGGTGAAGAGCTTAAAAAGAAAATCCTTAAAGAGAGTAAAAAAACAACGGCAAAAGTCGTTGATGAAGCCCAAGAAATAATCGAGGATGAGACCAGCGAACAGTAGCCTCCTTGACTAAACATCAGACCCAATGGCAATTATTACTGGTCTTAATTATCTCAACACATCTGGTAAAAAAATTACCCTGATAATTAATAAGAAAGTTAAAAATAGATTTACTTGATAGAAAGGAAATCGCCGTGGCAAACTATATTCCCGAACCATTTCGCATCAAGGTTGTCGAACCTATCCATCAGACAACTCGCGCGGAACGAGCTGCCATTTTGAAGGCAGCCGGTTATAATCTATTTAATATCGCTTCCGAAAAAGTATATGTTGATCTATTGACTGATAGTGGAACGGGTGCCATGAGTGACTATCAGTGGGCTGGTCTTCAACAGGGGGATGAGTCTTACGCCTGCTGCCGCAACTGGTATCACCTTGAGGAAACGGTACGGAATATGACCGGATTGAAACATATTATTCCACTACATCAGGGACGGGCAGCCGAAAATCTCTTGTTTTCAACAATATTAAAAGAGAAGATGTACGTTCCCAATAATAACCACTTTGATACAACCCGTGCCAATGTATTAGCTAACGGTGGGATCCCGCTGGATCTAGTCATTGATGAGGGTCGAGATCCGGAGATAGACTATCCTTTTAAAGGAAACATAGATATCCAGAAATTAGAAGATGCTATCCGTCAGTATGGTAAAAACCGGATTCCGTTGGTAATGATTACCATAACCAATAACTCGGGCGGAGGTCAACCAGTTTCGATGCAAAATATCAGAGCCGCAAAAGAGGTTTGTAAGCGGTATGGTTTGCCGCTGTTTTTCGATGCTTGCCGCTTCGCCGAAAATGCTTATTTCATTAAAATCCGGGAAAAAGAATATAGTTATAAGACCATTCCGGAAATCGTCAGGGAAATGTTCAGTCAAGTTGATGGTTGCACGGTGAGCGCCAAAAAGGATGGTCTGGTTAACATTGGCGGTTTCATTGCCGTAAATGATGATTCTTTGGTAACGCAATTGAAAGAAAAGTTGATCCTGATTGAGGGTTTTCCAACCTATGGTGGCTTAGCCGGGCGGGATCTCGAAGCCATTGCGCGGGGTTTGATCGAGGTACAGAACGAGGAATATTTGGCCTATCGGGTAGGACAGGTAAAGTATCTTGGTGATCTGTTGAATGAGGCTGGAATACCCCTCTTAAAACCCTTCGGCGGGCACGCAGTATACATCAATGCCAGAAAATTCCTGGAGCACATTCCGCCAGCTGAATTTCCAGGACAATCCTTGGTCGTCAACCTCTATCTCCAATCAGGAATAAGGACTTCCGAAATAGGCAGCTTTATGTTTTCCCAGAAAGACCCGCTCACCGGTAAAATGACTTACCCCGAATTGGAATTAGTCCGTCTGGCTCTGCCGCGCCGGGTTTATACCAGAGCCCACCTCGATTACGTCGCCCAGGCTTTGATAGATCTGTACGCCAACCGCAAGTCACTGCGCGGCATGCGAATTATTAAATACGGCGAGTCGCGTTTACATCATTTTGTTGCTCACCTCGAGTTTGTCAACTCCTAAAACGAACCGCAAGCGCCCTCGCCATATAATTAAACTCTAAGAATATACCATAAATCACTCCGGCAAGATTATTTATGACAATAAACTTGCATTTAGACTGTTATATTTAATATTTTTAGGGGGATCTTTGGAAAGGGTATGAACAGTCACAGGGGGACCAGGCATGATTTCATCCCGTCTCTATTTTGCCTATGCTGATAACATGGATGAAGAAACCGTAAGGCGCATCTGCCCCGGCGTTTCTTTTGAAGGAATTGCGGAGCTGAAAGGGTACCGCCTCACTTTCAACTCGTGGGGCAAAATCACCCTGATTAAGGATGATTCAGACTCAGCTTGGGGAGTGGTGTGGTGTCTTTCTGCACGGGACATTCATTTCCTAGACAATAAAGAGCGTGAGAATCTCGGTTCTTTTGAAAAAATTATGGTAAACGTCAATCTTTCAGATGGTCGGGATACCAGCGCCTTTCTTTACATTACCATGGTAGGTAAAAATCCAATATTCAATCTCAACCTACTCGAACAGGTAATCGAGCTGGCTCATTATTGGGCTTTGCCAGCCAACTATATCAAATATTTGAAGAATATTCAGAAAAATAAGTCCTGAGTATCAGTCTAAATTACTTTGTTGCTTTGGCAATATTACCAACTATACCGCTTTTCTAAAAAGACAGCTCTTGGCAAGAACTGTCAGCTAAGAGTTATCCTAGCATTCAATAAAGCCGGCAAAATTAGGGATTATTATTTGCTAATGCAGAGCAAAACGACGGCTTGCGCCAATTAGCCGACCAGCTGTTGGTAAAGTTTGTCAATTTCTTGATTTAATTCTTCGATCGAGCCATTATTCTCGATCACAAAAGATGCAAGATCACGTTTATCCTCTTCCGGCATCTGCAGATCCATGCGCCGCAGAATCTCCTCACGGGTTAAATTGCCCCGTCGCAGAGCCCGGGCGATTCGCATCTTCAAAGAAGCAAAAATCAGTAGGGTATGATCCAGATGACTATCGAATCCAGATTCGAATATTAATGGTGCATCAACTACTAACAAGCCGACCTTTTTCTCGAGCTCCTCGCGCCTTTTCTCAAAAGCCTCGATTACATAAGGGTGAACGATGTTATTCAAGATGGACTGGTTTTCCTCATTGCTGAAAGCCTGGCTAGCCAGTTTTCGAGTATCTACCCGGCCATCTTTGACTACATCTGCACCAAACTCCTCGGTAATTCGATCCTGAACATCCTGAGTTGTCTGAAGAATCTCCTTCGCAACTGAATCAGCATCGAAAATTACTGCCCCATTTTCTTTAAAACGCTGACAGGCGGTACTCTTTCCCGCTCCCAATCCGCCTGTGACGCCCAACGTAACCACAGTTATTTAACCTCCAATTTTCGCTTAACTTCCTGCAATACCTCCTCTGGTTGACCAGCGGCATCTATAGTTATCAAAATACCCATCTCCCGATAAAATTTAATTAGCGGCGCGGTTGTCCTTTTATATACCCGCAACCGGTTTTTAATTGTATCTGGTCGGTCATCTTCTCTCTGAAATAGTTCACCCCCGCAGTTGTCGCAAATCCCCGCCACTTTAGGGGGTTTGGTAATTAGATTATAGACTACCTGACAATTGCGACAGGTCCGCCGCGACGACAGGCGCTTTATAATTAGATCCTCCCCAGCCTTAAGCAAAATAACCCAGTCCATCTGACCGTCATGCATCTCGTATAATTTTTGCAGCCCCTCGGCCTGGGCAAGGGTTCGGGGAAATCCATCAAGGATATAACCCTGAGGGGCATTTGCTCCAAACAGACGGTCCTGGATTAGATCCAGGATAACCTCATCAGGCACCAGCTCCCCGCGCGTCATAAACGATTGGGCCAATTTCCCCAGGTCTGTCTTTTGGTCAACTGCTTCTCGGAGGATATCTCCGGTCGAGATTTGTGGAATTCCATATTCTTGCGCCATTTGCTGCGCTTGAGTCCCTTTACCTACTCCAGGTGGTCCAAGTAAAATCAATTTCATTATAGACCCCTTTTCATTATCATTCAAAAATTATAGTAAAATTCCTGCAATGGAAGCAGTCAGCCATGAGGCTATGGCACCACCGAACATTGCTTTCAAGGCGATTCGGGACAAATCCGATCGTCGTTTGGGAACTAGGGCACTGATTCCGCCAATCTGAATCCCAATCGAAGAGAAATTAGCAAAACCGCAAAGTGCATAAGTCGCAACTGTAATTGCCTTGGCATTCAAAACACCCTTATGAATTAGCTCGGTTAATGCAGTATAGGCAACAAACTCGTTAAGCGCTACTTTAATTCCCAAGAGATTGCCAACATCAGCTGCATATTGCCAGGGCACTCCCATCAACCATGCCAGCGGTCTTAAAATCGTACCAAACAAGGTCTTCAAGCTTCCCGGGCATAATCCACTATACTCCCCTTTTGTCGGCGACAAGGAACTCGCGTTTAAATAGAAATAGTAATTTCCTTTGAGAATTTTGCCGTCTATCAGGCGATCGGCAAGCGACAGGATAAGATCAACTAGGCCAATGAGAGCAATAAAGGCAATCAGCATTGCGCCGACGTTTACGGCAAGCTTCAAGCCATCACTCACACCAGTACTGGCAGCATCAAGTAAATTGGATGCCCTGACAGCATCTCTTGGTACTGTGGCATCTCCTGCGGTTTTTGATACACTGGTTTCGGGAAAGATTATCTTCGCTACCAGCATAGCCGCTGGGGCTGACATAACGCTGGCAGCAATTAGATGAGTGGCACTAATTCCCATAGCAATGTAGCCCGCCAGCACACCGCCGGCAATGGTCGCAAAGCCACCCACCATAATCGTTAACAGTTCGGACATAGTCATTTCAGCTAAAAAGGGTCGAATAAGAAGTGGAGCTTCGGTTTGCCCAACGAAGATATTAGCGGCACAGGAGAGGGTTTCACTACCGCTGGTGCCCATTGTCCACTGCATGAAACGGGCAATCCATTTAATAATTGCCTGCATTACTCCCAGGTAATAGAGAACAGACATAAACGATCCGAAGAAAATGATTACCGGTAATACTTTGAAACCAAACTGATAGCCAAATCCCGGCCAAAAAGCGGAGTCTGGAGAAAAGTACTCCGGATTCACCAGCTTGCCAAACATAAATTGTGATCCCAGATCAGCCAAGGCTAGAAAGCGTTCAACCTTTTGGCTAATGAAAGCAAATATTACCTGCCCGCTATAATTATTATTAACCAACCACACAAAGCCAGCAATTAATAGACCGGTGGCAAGTTGCTTTTGAAATTTTGGTACCTTAAGTATCGCTTTGATAATAATAGTCAGTAAAATCACCCACCAGCACCAGCCCAGCAAATTGATCCTGCTTAATAAGAAAAAGCCTATCCCACCCAGAATGACCAATAAAATAGTGAATATCAAGGATAATTTCGGACTACCAGGAATTGAACCAGCATTGATCTCATTCTTGAACAGGTAGATGATAACCATGCCAAGAAATAGGGACATCGCCAGATATGACATAATGGGTGTACCAAGAATGACGGCCGCAAACAGCAATTGTAACGTTAAACCCCAAACAACTGTCCGCAGACGTATCTTCTTGCGGTTATTAGACATTAAATAGGCGGCACCGAGCAGCACGATAATACCCAGTAATCCGATAAAGCGCATATACAATTCCCCTTGTTAGTTAGACGTTATCATCTTTATTCCGGCATCTCATAACATTTCCGGCAGCGGGCCTCATAAGTATCGGTTGCGCCCAGCAGCACCCGCTCAGCCGATTTCGATAAACGTTGTGTATAGTTCGCCGGATTGCCGCATTTCACACAGATTGCCAAGGTTTTGGTAATATATTCGGCCTCACAAAGCAGCTGTGGAATTGGTTCGAAAGGGACTCCGCGATAATCTTTATCGAGACCAGCAACAATCACCCGACGCCCGGAGTTAGCCAGTTGTCGGCAGACATCCACCAGGGTATTATCAAAAAATTGGGCTTCATCAACACCCAGAACCTGAGCCTGAGAAACATACTGCAAAATATCACTGGCTTTCTCAACCGCAATCGAGGGAATCCGTTGCTGGTTATGCGACACAATATGATCATCACTATACCGTACATCAATTTTGGGCTTAAAAATCGCTACCTTCTGACGGGCAATCTGAGCACGCCGCAGACGGCGGATCAGCTCCTCGGTCTTGCCGGAAAACATGCTGCCACAGATCACCTCAATCCAGCCGCAAGGCTTACCAGTGATGGCAACGACTTCTTCAATCCCCTGGGGAATACTACGGACAGCTCCATCAGGCATAAATTACCTCTAGCATTTGATTAATTTTTGATGCAGACCAAAATAATTTCATCGGCAATTAAACTGATAATTGGGCTAACAGAGATCTAATTTTCGTTTTCATTAAATCTACTGCCACAAGGTTATGGCCGCCCTCTGGAATAATGATATCGGCATACTGTTTGGTTGGCGCAATAAACTGTTCGTGCATCGGACGGACGGTTTCCATATATTGCTTGATCACCGATTCGACCGATCGCCCCCGCTGTTTGATATCACGCTTCAATCTTCTGATAAACCGAATATCCGGATCAGTTTCAATATAGATCCTTATATCCATCAAATCGCGCAGCTCATTATCGTAGAGCACCATAATACCTTCCAGAACAATAATCTTGTGACCGGACACCACGCGCGATTCGGCACTCCTGGTATGGGTAGCATAATCGTAGATAGGAACATTAATTGGCTTACCATTGACCAGATCCCGCATATGCTGTTTTAAGAGGATAAAGTCGTAGGCGTCGGGGTGATCGAAGTTGTGATGATGACGAACATCAAGCGGAATATTGGCTAAATCGTAATAATAAGAATCCTGCTCGATGATGACTACTTGGCTGGGGTCAAGATCACCAACTATATTTTTAGCCATCGAGGTTTTTCCCGAACCGGTTCCCCCGGCAACGCCAATCAGAAGAGATTTTTTCATCGAGGTGCGGACTCCTTCAACTTAGAATCATCAAAAGGTACCGGCAAAAGGTCCTTAGTCATGTAAACCTCCGAATGACCATTTACGGCAATTAAGTAGATTGGGATATTACCACACAAATCCCAGATAACCTGGCGACAGGCACCACAGGGTGAGGCTCCATTGGATGAATAGACTGCCATTGCCTTGAATCGTTTATGTCCATTGACAATTGCAGCTGCGATTGCATTACGTTCGGCACAGACAGTTAGGCCCAGGGAGCTGGATTCAACATTGCATCCTAAAAATACCTGACCATCTTCAGTCAATACCGCCGCACCAACCGGGTAATTGGAAAAGGGTGAATGTGAAAAAGTGGCCGCCTTGCGAGCCTGTTCCATCAGTAGTTCTGGTTTAACTGCTTCCACAACCGTCTCCTTTCGTAAGGTTCCAATGCCAATAATAACACTATCCCGGCTAAAAACCCACCAATATGGGCAAACCACGCTACCCCACCTTGCTGCCGAATCGTAAGTGCACCCAAGCCATTACTTAACTGGATTAGAAACCAAAAACCCAATACATAAAGCGCGGGAACCCACACGCGCCGAATAATGAAGAAAAACCACAGAAAGACCTGGATTTTAGCCCGCGGGTAACGCAGCGAGTAAGCACCCAGGATCCCCGAAATTGCACCACTGGCACCAATTATAGGTAGATTAGCTTGGAAATTCAAAACTATCTGGCAAATAGTTGCTAGGATTCCGCAAAGAAGATAAAACATCAGAAATTTAACATGTCCAAGTATCCCCTCAATATTATCGCCAAAGATCCAGAGATACAACATATTTCCGGCAAGATGCAAAAAATTAACATGCACAAATAGAGAGGTAAAAAACGGTACAAAAAGACCTGTCATACCTCTCTGAAAAAGAGCATTAGCGACGACTCCGGTAGAGTAAAACCATTCGTTGATAAGTTGCCGGGGAATTGTAAGTTGATAGCAATATACCAGCACATTAAGAACAATAATTCCAATCGTAACATAAGGTGTGCGCAATCTAAAAGTAGTATCTCTTAAAGGAATAAACATTAGTTGCTATTAATATATTTGGAAAGTACTTGACTTCGTGGTTATGTTGTTCGCCTGATCGGTGACTGAAATGGTCAGAGTGTATTGACCTTCTCTCAAAGGAGCAGGCAATTTGTAGCGCACATAATTCTTCGGAGCATTATATTCCGCAAAAACGGTATTGTTATTTAAAGTAATCTTTATGGAGGTGTCATCCTTTAGCCCCGATAATTCATCTTTGACCGTAGCCTTCAAGTATTTGACATCACCCGTCCTGAAATTTCCCCCGTTGCCGGGGAAAATATCTGCAATTTCCGGCGGGACTTCATCCTTTAAAAGGGCAAAGGTTCCAGTACCTTCGATCAACACTCGCAACACAAATCCCTCGACTAAATCCTGATCATTGAGGTATTCCCACTTATCATCATCATATTCATAGATCCCGATCTTCTCCAAATCTGAAGCAGGATTAGATAGTTTAAACAGCAGAACCGCATCCGACTTTAGCGGTTGCTCCAAGGGAAAGAGGGTATAACAGCCGGAAATATTATTCTCTGACCCCGGTAATTGAGGATTATCCCGGGCAATCCAAGCCACGAGGGTGTCATAGGCCGCAACCTCACTAAAAGTAACCGTAACGACAGAATCTCTCGACGTAATTTCGTGTCTGGCATGCGGCAGAATCAGACGGAAATAAATCGGACTACGGCAAACAATTGCAGGATTGCGATTAAATCTCCACTCAACCGCAATAGCTCTCTCCACCAGACTGAATGGAATTGGTTCGCTGACATGGGTCTGAGGGCTCAACACGAATGTCCCCAGTTCGATAAATTGATCTGCAGTCTGAATAAAACAACGAGGTGCCAGTAAGGGAACAATCGGCAGGGTAATCTTGCAAAGGAAAGTCCGGGGATTATGAATAAAGGAAACTTCAGGCTGTCTCATAGTCGTTGGAAAATAAAGCTGCGGATTGAAATAAAATGACCGCGCCTGATGCAACCAGGCTGATTGCATCCTGAGCCGCAGGATATTGCCCTCAGCATAGCTACCGCGGGAGACCTTCAATGTGATGCTGGAATCATCCTGGGTAATGTTGTGAATCATAGCCTTTCGTAATACGGTGCCATCCTTTAAAATCCATTCTGTCAGAATCGAAACCTGATTCAAGGAATCGCCTTCAAATCTGATCAGGTAACCATCCTCCTCTATTACAAATGAATGCAGCACTGGCTGGAATAGCGGGGCAACGTCAAGAACGAAGTTCAGGACCGAGGTGTTCATATTCCGGTCATAAACTTCGATTTCCACTTTGTAGATTCCGTCACTTAAATTTAAGATTCCATTTCCCGGGCATAAATTATGAATGCCTGTAGCTTTTGTCCCGGCCAATAGCCAGAGCCGATTAAAAGAACCCAGCCCACTCTCCCGCAGCTGATAATCGCGATCGACCTCCACAAAGTGAGTTTCATCAAAGATAAGTGTGTCGTATTGCACCTGAAAAACAAGGCTGTCATTCACCTGCATCCTGATTCCATAGGGAGAGTACCGGTTGGGAATACCCCGAACAGTGTCATGGGTTTTAATCTCTATTCCAACAGCGCCACAAATATGGACAGTATCGGGAAGAATGAAACGTTTCCTGCCCTTATACTTTGCATCAAATACCTGAATGGTAGGCAGTCCGTTTACCCGTGACTGATGGTCAATTGGCACAATTGCTAAGCTGCTTATCGTTGGAATAGTAAAATCATAAACCTTCAGGTTTGTATTCAGCGGATTAATCGGGCGATTCGAGGGATCACGCACCTCGAAATGCAAGTGAGGCACCGATGTGCCGGATTCCCCGGTATATGCCAGGGTGTCGCCTCTGAAGACCCGTAACTCATTCTCCCGCAAATAAATGTCTACGGCATAGCGTTTTTGCAACAGCTGCTCGGTGTTGACATAACCCTGGGTGCGCTTACTAAATTCATCCAAATGGCCATAGACAGCAATATGGCCATCATCAAGCTTGAGGTACACGGCTCGCCCATAACCAAAGGGCGAAGTGCGAACCCGCCAGATGTATCCGTTCCCGATGGCAAAAACCGGGAACCCAACGCGGGAATCGGTTTTAATGTCAATCCCGGAGTGAAAATGACCCGAGCGATATTCGCCAAAAGTCGAACTTAGATACTTACTGGAATTGGTCGGCCAGAGATAATTCTGACCGGACAAAAGAATTATCCCGAGTAGCAGGTTGGTCGTTATTACCAGAAATGACTTCATCGTACAGGCAACATTAATCAGGCGAAAATATAAGCTATAATAGCAGAATCAACCAATTGCTTCATCAATCTTTATGATCTTCCAACATTTGCTCATCATATATGACCGTCCGGTTGCGGCCGGTACGTTTGGCGCGATAAAGGGCCTTATCGGCAGCAGCTATCAGGTCCGACCCGGATTTCATCTTTGCCGGATCGAATTCGGCGACTCCCAGGGAGACACCTACTTTAACCCGAATATCATCTTTTTGCACCTCGGTATCGGCAATCAGACAACGTAATTTTTCGGCTACTTTCTGGGCTCCGTGCACACCTGATTCAGGCAAAAGGATAACAAACTCCTCGCCACCATAACGCGCGTAGATATCGTGTGACCGCAATTCTGCGCGCAGTGTACTTCCAATCATCCGCAATACTTCATCCCCGAAAAGATGTCCATAAGTGTCATTGACATTTTTGAATAAATCAATGTCAAACATGATGCAGCTGAGCTTTGACTTATACCGCATTGATCGGGAGTATTCCTGGTCTAACTTTTCATCAAAATTACGCCGATTGCTAATCCCGGTCAGGGCATCAGTTGTCGAGATAGACTCCAGTAAAGAGTTAGCCTCTTCTAAGGCCCGGGTGCGCTCTTTAACACGAGAATCAAGCGATGCGTTGAAACGCTCTAGCTCGATATGCGCCGATTTCAACTCTTCTATGGCAACTTTTAGATGATATTCACGAGTCCTAAACTGCCGACAAATACCTTCCATAATAGTTGCCAAGCGCCGAATCGGCTGGGGTGTCCCGACCCGCATGAATTGCTCAAAACAGGAGTTATTGTACTCACCCCGACCCAGATCCTCAATTACCGCAGTGAATTTTTTAAACGTTTCCGATTCTAAATCTTTCATAATCTCTCCATCCCTATTTTCCACGGCTATTTTTAACCAGCGGGACAAAGCGTACAGGCAGGATCTTATCCTGAGAAAATTTTTTTCCGTGTTTGGTTATCATAACTAAATTCTGATTCCATTCCGACTTACCCAGCGGAATAATCATGCGACCTTTGTCAGCCAGCTGGTCTCTCAATGAAGGCGGAATATTGGCACTAGCCGCAGTCACAATAATTCGATCGAAAGGTGCTTCCTCCTTCCAACCAAGCCGGCCATTGCCCAGTTTGCAAAAAATATTTTTGTAATTCAGTAAAGAGATAGCTTCGCGCGCCCGTTCTAACAGCGAGCCAATAACCTCAACCGTAAAAACAGCCTTGGCAATACGGGAGAGGATCGCTGCCTGGTAGCCCGAGCCAGTGCCAATTTCGAGCACCCGGCAGTTGCGGTTTACCTGGAGCGCCTGGGTCATAAACGCCACAACATAAGGTTGGGAGATAGTCTGCCCTTTACCAATCGGCAGAGGTTGGTCGGTAAAGGCTAAATGGCGCTGGGCTGGTGGAATAAACATATCACGCGGAACAATTCTCATCGTCTGGATGACTTTTGGATCAATAATATCCCTGGCAGTAATCTGTTGTTCTACCATCTCTTCCATATTTCTGGGGTATGAATCGAACAAGGTAATTCAGTAAAAAAAATTATCTCGGTGGAAAATTATTAATCAAGACGGCAATATCTTCAATTGTATCAATTTCAACATTCCTGAGGTGCTCGAGGGGAATGGTCTTAAAGTGTGAAAGAACCGTGATCCCCTGAATATAGTCCTCCATTACAATCGGCAGATGCATTGTTTTCAGCAAAAAGCCGTTCAGCAAATAGTCGGGATCTTCATGATCTATCTGAGAAAGGGTTATGCTTGCCTTCTGAAGCCTGCGGCGTTTAGCGCCGATTACCTTAAGACTATCTACCGGTAAGAGATGATAAAATTTCTTTTTAAGATGACTTTTCAACCAATCTATGCCGAGAGAAAAGGCATGCGTAAAATACTTATGATAGGTTTGCTCGCCTACCTCCTGTCTTAAATAATCAGAAACATCAGTCAGGAACTGCCGTTTTTGGAAATCCCACAAATGAAAGTATGGCCGAAACAGAAAGTACCCAAAGGATGTTTTGAGACTGTTAGCTTTCGTAAAAAATGAGCGTACCTCATATTTCAAACGATTAAGATGTTTACGTAAAGCAAGGGGAAATAGGTGAAAAACTGGTGAGCTGGTATCATTGCGGCCGATCAGATAACGTCTGGGAATTTTTAACTCATTCAGATTTAAAGAGTAGGTTTTATCAATGCCGCTGATATTGAGCTCGATGAAAGCCCCGAAATCTGAGAGCTTGATAAAATTCTTCAGAGCATGATCAAACTCCGGGAGAGTCGTAATAGAGGGCACCTCTATCTCAGTAAATAGATCCGGAAAAAGCGGGATTTGATATGGATTTAAACTTCTGAACATTAATTGATTCCTAAGGCTGTTTTATATCACCGTGCCATCCGGGATTGTGGTGTTTTTGGGAATGACAACAATTCCTTCACGGATATAATAATCTGCCCCATCATAAAATTCTTTGCCCTGCTGATTAGTAATGACCACCTTGTTTCCAATCCGGGCGTTTTTATCCACAATAGCATTCTTGATGATACATTCCCGCCCGATTCCTACAGCAGGTAAATTCTTTGAATTCTCAGACTCATAATAATCGGCACCCATAATGACAGCATTTTCAAGCTTGCTATCTCGAGCAATCTTAGTCCGAATACCAATGACAGCATTCTTAATCTGACATTGCTCAATGAAGCATCCTTCAGCTATTAGCGCCTGTTCGGTGTGGCAATTATCAAGACGTGTTCCCGGTAAAAAATAGGATCGGGTGTAAATCGGGAATTTATCATCATAAAAACTAAATGGCGGATTTAATGCGGTAAGCTCCAAATTGGCTAAGAAGAAAGAATCTATCGTACCAATATCCCGCCAATAGTCCTTAAACTGATGCGCTATTACCCGATAGTTATCGATCGCGGTCGAGATTATATGCTTACCAAAGTCGTCACCATCTGACTTATTCAATACATCCACCAAAATATTGATACTAAAAATATAGATTCCCATTGAAGCAAGCAGAGGAGTCTCCGCGGGAAGCCCGGGGCTTTTAAGAGAATCCAGGGTATCAATTGCAGGCTTCTCGACAAATTTAAAGATTCTGCCATTCGCATCGGCTTGCAGAATCCCAAACTTTGGTGCCTCAGCACAACTTACGGGTTTTACCGCAATGGTCAAATCGGCCTGCTGTTTTACATGTGTATCTAAAAAATCATAATAGTCCATACGGTAGAGCTGATCACCACTAAGGATGATAGTATATTGCGCGGTGACCTCGGTAATGTATCGTAAATTCTGGCGCACGGCATCAGCGGTACCCTGATACCAGTTCATATTATCCGCAGTCTGCTGGGCTGCCAGAATATCAACAAACCCCTCCGAAAAGCGACCAAGCCGATAAGTACTATAAATGTGGCGGTGTAATGAACGAGTGTTAAATTGGGTTAGAATAAATATTTGATCAATTCCACTATTGATGCAATTACTGATCGAGATGTCTATAATTCTAAACTTACCGCCAAAAGGGATGGCCGGCTTAGCACGATACTTAGTAAGAGGGAAGAGGCGAGTTCCTTTACCCCCACCCAAGACTACAGCTAGAAGTTCCTCTTTCATCGCTACATCAATAATTTAAAATGGATATAGGTTAGGATAAAGCCTAAAAATGTACCCGCGACCACTTGCAGCGGGGTATGCGCCATTAATTTTACCCGCGAGAATAGAATTAATCCCATTAAGGGTAGCGACCAATAAAAATAAGCCGAAATGACCTGACCCAAGGCGGCCACCGGACCGCCAAATGCCATTCCGTGGATGCTGATCTTCCAATATCTGGTAATAATCGTAGCAACGGCCGTATTGAAGGCATAGGCCCACATCAGCACCAGGATCGGACGGGAGGCTTGCATCTTCCATAAGATTAGCAGGGCAACGACATAATTCAGGATACTCAAAATGAAAGGCCATAAACGTCGCTCCTTTTCAGGAATATCAACACTTGCGGTGAATCCGTGCTTTTTCATGTAAATCACATGACTAAGCGGAACGGCTACAGTAGTAATTACAACTATCGTAAAAGTTACTATTTTTACCGAAAGAGTATGGTCGGAGTGGATCAGTAATAAGAGAAAAGTAAGCGGAGCAAAAATAAAAGGGTGAAAAATAATCGATACTATTTTAGCTAGTATAATCACGCTAAAAAGGGATCTTTCATGGTAGACTTTTGAATGACATTTTGTATTGGCACTACTTTCTTTGAAATAATAACCCCTTTTAGGCTAATTTTCAACAATAATTTTAATCCGATAAAAATCAGAATAGTTTAATAATCCTCAATATAAGGTCCTTAATCGGCCTGCTGCGTGGTAGCGCCACGGGGAATTGAACCCCGGTTACCACATTGAAAGCGTGGTGTCCTAACCACTAGACGATGGCGCCGGCAAAGTAAGGGGTGAGTGACGGGACTTGAACCCGCGACCAACAGGGCCACAACCTGCCGCTCTACCAACTGAGCTACACCCACCATGAATCGCATAATTCTGGGGAACAATCTGATTTGTGCCCTCTGTTAACCGATCCAATCACCCTTTAAAAAGCCGCCAAATGTAACTACTTTTAGACGATAAAGTCAATCAGTTTATTGGTTCTCAAGACCTTCACATTCTATTGCAACACCAATCGGCCATCTACCTTACTGTCAATCCGTTTTTGCTGCTCAGCTGCCTTTATGAGAATATCCCGACAGATCAGTCCGCTGTCCTTAATTTTAACCTCACTGGGATCAAGACCAAAAAAACGTTTTAAATTAGCCGTAATATAGTTATTTGCTGCAATGCTGTAGATATGTTTCGGATCAATTTGCTGTCCAGCGACAGTTGCCGAAACAAGCACTTTTTCATTCGTATCATAGATCAAACGGATTCCTGAAATCTGCAGCAGATCCCGGGGATGCTTAATTCTCCAATCAAGTAGAGATAATAGTTGATCTCCAGTTATCTGAAGAATTTCAATTGTATTATCAAAAGGGGATATTTCCCAGATGTCACGCACCCTCAAAGGTCCGGCATCCATTCCCTTGCGGATACCTCCGCTGTTATGAAAAGCTATATCTGCCTGAAAATAATCCCGGATCGCATCACAGATCCAGTTGCCAAGGTTAGATTCTCCACCGCTGTTTCGGATCCAGGGCGAAATGAGCTCTGCAACAATCTTGTCCATTTCGCTTCCAAGTATCGCTTCCAAAGAGTCAACCACCCGAGATACTTCCGGATTTGGGACGACCTGCCCCACTACATTCTCGATTAACTCATACTGATAATCCCGGACTATCTTTTTCTCAATATCTACGGTAGCTTGCAAATGCCCCAGAAATTGCCCCCGGCTGCCGGCCTGACAGATTAAAATATCGTTAACCTTAACCGGTTGAAAGAGCACTGTATGAGAGTGTCCCCCAAAAATTAGATCCACATCACTTAACTGAAGCGCTAAGAGTGAATCTTCGACGAAACCATTATGGCTGAGCACAACAATCAGATCGGTTATATCTTTTAGCAAATCTACCTGCCGCCGGATAGCAACAACCGGGTCAAGCGCCGCCAAGCCCTTCATATTGAGCGGCATAACTGTAGAACTGAGGGATTCCATGATCAGACCAACTATGCCAACTCGGATCTTGTTGGACACAACGACAATGTAGGGATCAACCGCCAAGCCCCCTTTAGTCGAATCATAAAGATTGCAGGATATAATCGGAAAACGGGCGTGTTGCATACAGTCGGTCAAATTATCCCATCCGTAATCGAACTCATGATTTCCAATCGTAAAAGCTGTGGGTATGATTCGGTTAAGAATTAAGATCTGCGACATTCCCTTGGTGAAGGATGAAATAGGCGTCCCCTGAAAATCATCGCCAGCATTTAGCACAACCGCCTCCGGATAAATTATGAGCAATGAATCAACATATCCGGCGAGGTTAGCATAGCCCCCAACCAAGCTGCCTTTATGTCTGCCCCAGCGGGCAATATAGGGGAGGTTAGCACTGTGAAAATCATTCCAGTGGATGAAATTAACGGAATATAGCTTCTTGCTAGTATCCCTTTCGACTGGAATGGAAAACAGGCTTGTAACGAAGAGGTAAATAATTAGAGCGCTGACAATGGCAATCCCAGATAGAAAAGCGAAAATTCGCTTTCTCATTCCATCTGAACTTCTGGATAAATGGTGGTCTATTGCTATCATTTGACTAGAATTTTAACATTAGCGTATTCAAAATCAAGGAATTTGATGACCGTTTTTGGTTGGACTTTGGAAAACAGAACATAAAAATTAAATTATTAGTAATGAAAGAATTCGAGGATAGATTTTCACCATGAGTTTATTGATCATCGAAATAGTTCTGCTTCTGGTTTTATTACTCCTTTCCGGATATTTTTCTGGCTCTGAAACCGCCCTTTTCTCACTCTCCCGGATCCAAATGGAAAAACTAATCGTCACTAATGAACGTCGTGGGCGTCAAGTAGAAAAACTACTGGAACGGCCGCGCCGCTTGATAATTTCGATTTTACTCGGTAATCAATTTGTCAACACTTCGCTTACCTCCATTACAGCAGCCCTAATTATCCAGATAATCGGCCGCGATGTGCCCTGGATTAATATTGCTATTGTGCTACCGATCCTTTTGTTAGTTGGCGAAATCACCCCTAAAACCATTGCTATAAGGAGGAATGAGCAATTTTCCTTATTTGTGGCAGCATCTTTGACCTTCTTCTCTAAGATCATAACTCCTATCCGCTGGTTCATCCGGGCAATCTCTGACCGCATTGTGAATCTCTTTATCAAGAGCAATTCACGTACTCCCAGCATCCTGAATGAAGATGTGATTAAGTCCATCGTTGACGAGGGGGAAAAGGAAGGCATTCTCGCCGCACTGGAGAAGGACTACATCTATCGGATATTTGATTTTGGTGATGCCCATATGGACGATGTGATGACTCCCCGAGCGAATATGTTCTATTTGCCCGCTGAGATGCCATTAACAGAGATGATCAACAAAATAAAAGAAGAACACTATTCTAAAGTTCCAATCTATCGCGGCAATCGGGATAATATTGCCGGAATCTTATTTGCCACAGATTTGATTGGTCTCGATACAACCAAAACCGAACAGTCGGAAAAAATCCTGCAAAGAATCCTGCGTAAGCCATACTTTGTACCAATCACAAAACGGGCGGACGAGCTATTCCATAATTTTCAGCTCCGAAAGATTTCGATGGCGATCGTATTAGACGAATACGGCGGGGTTCAGGGTATGGTCACAATGGAAGATCTTCTCGAGGCGATCTTTGGCGAGATTAGCGACGAATACGAAAAAGATGATGTCCCATATGAACGGCTCAGCGAATATTTATTCCGAATAAAAGCAAATATGCCTCTGGATGAATTTAACGAATTGATCGGATCAGATATTGTCTCCGAAGAGATTGATACAATCGGCGGATTCATCTTTTCGCTGTTTGGCGAACTACCCCAACCAAAAAATTCAATCGACTACTTGAACATGAACTTCACCGTCGAAAAAGTTATTGGCAACCGAATCGAAACCCTGATTGTAAAGAGATTATAATGTCTGAGCTGGTTACAATCGGTATCATCGTTTTTTGCATTCTCGGGCAGGCATTTTTCTCGGGCGCCGAGATTGCCATGGTCTCGGTAGATCGGCTACGCGCCCGTCACCTGGCCAAGTCCGGCCACCGCCCTTCACAACAGGTAATTGAAATGATAAAGAAGCCGGAATGGATTCTGGGGACAACCCTTCTGGGTACAAACATCTGTATCGTCGTTGGAACGACTCTGGCAACCTCGCAGTTTTACTCATGGTTGGGCGGAATAGGTGTCCCAATTGCCATTATCGTTATGACCTTCATCAATCTGGTATTCGCCGAGATCGTTCCTAAAAGTATCTTTCAGCAGCTAAGCGACTGGATGGCACCTCGAATTATTTTTGTCCTGCGGCTGTTTACTGTAGTGCTCTTTCCCCTGGTGTGGCTATTCTCAAAATTGGCTGCCCTGCTTGCTTTGCCATTTGGGGGCAGTAACTCGAAGGAAAACCTCGGGATCATCAGCAAAGAGGAATTGAAGCTGCTGATGAAAATGAAACACGAAAAAGGCGATGTGAAACCGAGCGAAAGAAAAATGATCAACCGCCTGCTGCACTTCACTGAAACGGAAGTAGGGGAAATCATGGTTCCCTTAATTGATGTTACGGCACTCAGTGACCAAGCCACCATCAAAGAGGCTTGCGATAAGTTTACCCAGACAAAGCATCGTCGCTTGCCGATATATCACAACCGGGTAGATAGAATTATCGGGATTCTGATTAGTTTCGACATTCTGGGGGAAAAATCTTCGAAGCGGATTAAGCCTTTCATTCGCCCAGCTTACTACATCCCGCCTACAATGGGAGTCACCGAGCTACTGAAAAACCTACAAAATAACGGTCGCAGTATGGCCGTAGTCGTGGACGAATTCGGCGGCGCTGTAGGAATTGCTACGGTTGAAGACATCCTCGAAGAAATCGTGGGCAACATTGAAGATGAATATGATGCAGCAGAGCGACTATATGCCTTACAAAAAGATGGCTCAATTGTCACTAATGGCCGCATGACAGTCGAGGATTTGAATGAACACTTTGAGCTCAAAATCCCAGAAGGTGATTACGAGACCGTCGGCGGTTTCATCATTCATCATTTAAAACGCATCCCAAAAGCCGGCGAAAAATTAAGCCTGCCCAACCTGGAACTGACCGTAACAAAGGCAACCAGCCGATTGATTCAAGAAATTATCATTCAGCGGGCAGCTCCGCGTGATGATCCCAAATAGAGTAAAGGTATTTCCCAATAAAATAAAATAACGTACCGCTGACGATTCCAGCAATTGCGTCCACAGTATAGTGATAACTACAATAGACCGTAGCGATAATGATGCCAATCACCGTTAGATTAATTGGCCAGGATCTGATCCTAAAACTTTCGAAACTATAAAGCAATACAATAACTGAGGTCGTCACATGCGTGCTGGGGAAAGCGCCACCCCCTTGCTCTCCAAAAAATTTATAGATAAAGTCCAAAACGGGGATAAACAAAACGCCCCTGGTAAAAATCTGCGGTCGTTCGAATACCGGTCCATCACCGGGAAAAATCATGAAAATGAGATAATGGAAATACATCATGACTGTCAGGGTAAAAAGCATTTCGTGGATCCGTTTATTGCGATTCAACAACATTATTACCCCGGGCACAAAAATTATCAGATAGTAAGAGAAATAAAAAAAGTGCATCATTTCATCAGCAAATAGATTGTTGACATATGGCGCCATAATTCTATTGAGCGGAACATTGAAAAGTTGACCCTCCCAACGTTGCAGAACGGGATCAAAGGTGTGATGAAAAATCAAATTGTCATACGAAGTACTCTGAGCATAGTAAAAAATAAATGTCAGAATGGGCAGCCAAGTATGGATCCAGTAATGCACCGAGTCAAATCTCCGCTCCTCAAAGTATATCAGATAAAGCAACAGGTAGATAAATGCAAGATTAAGACACAGAAACAGCAGCGGTTTTCCCAGCTCCAAGTAAAATACTATTGATATA
>Ga0315537_1000491_pt1 | contig 30747 bp, 26 predicted proteins | sample SalMarSW160270MG_FD_203091 | JGI IMG/M metagenome (GOLD analysis project Ga0315537, IMG submission 203091) | Salt marsh sediment microbial communities from the Plum Island Ecosystem LTER, Massachusetts, United States - Salt Marsh Sediment SW1602-70 ...
TGGGTGCGGCCTGATGTTATGCACCTGACGCTGAAGTTTCTCGGCGAAGTGGATGACGGCGCGATAACCGACGTGTGTAAGGCCGTCGAAAATACAGCAGGCAGGCATAAGAAATTTGATTTGGATGTCGAGACGTTAGGCTGTTTCGGAGGCAGAAGCGCAAGGGTGGTCTGGGTCGGCTGCGGCGCCGGCGGTGAGCAACTGGTCAGGCTGGCGGAGGATCTCGATGATAAGCTCGGCCTGATAGGTTTCGCCAAAGAAACAAGAAGGTTCACAGGACACCTGACTCTTTGTAGAATAAAGAACGTCAGGGACGGCTACGAGCTGGCCAGTGCGGTAGATAGTTTCGGGCCGTTCAGCGCGGGCACGGTGAGTATCGAAGCCGTTACCATTTATCAGAGCGAATTGACAAGGTCCGGGCCGGTTTATACGGCCCTGGCGAGTTATAAACTACAGCAATTATAGGAAAGTGGAGAAGGCGAATATGGCTAAGGCAAAATTCAGTAAAGCAACCCCGGACAGGGAAGGCAGCAGGGACGCCGCCATCGAACGAGTTGTCGCGCAGATAGAAAAGCAATACGGCCAGGGCGCCATTATGCAGATGGATGAGCATCTTTACGCGAAGATTGAGGGCATCAATACCGGTGCGCTGTCTCTGGATATAGCCCTGGGCGGGCGGGGTGTTCCGCGCGGCCGAGTGACGGAGCTGTTCGGGCCGGAATCCTCCGGCAAGACCACACTGGCCCTGCATATCATTGCAAATGCGCAGAAGGCAGGCGGTGTTGCAGCATTTATCGACGCAGAGCACGCCCTTGACACCACATGGGCCAAGCGGCTCGGTGTGGACGTAAGCGGCCTGCTGGTCAGCCAGCCCGACTCCGGTGAGCAGGCGCTCGATATAACTGAGATGCTGATTCGTTCTAACTCGGTTGATGTGATAGTTATTGATTCGGTCGCGGCGCTTACCCCGCGGGCGGAACTCGAAGGCGAAATGGGCGATACTCACATCGGCCTGCAGGCGAGGCTTATGAGCCAGGCGATGCGAAAACTGACTGGTGTAATCAATAAAAGCAAAACCGCCCTGATTTTTATCAATCAAATCAGGATGAAAATCGGCGTGATGTTCGGCAATCCCGAAACCACCTCCGGCGGCAGGGCTCTTAAATTTTACAGCTCGGTCCGTATTGATATTCGCAGGCTCGCGACCATCAAAGACAACACCGGTGCAATCGGCAGCAGGGTTCGCGCACGAGTGGTGAAGAACAAGATAGCACCGCCTTTCCGCGACGCCGAGTTCGACATCATGTTCGATAATGGTATCAGCTATGAAGGCGACCTAATTGACCTCGGCCTCGGCTGTGATGTTGTCCAGAAGAGCGGGGCCTGGCTCAACTACGGCGATGTGCGCTTAGGTCAGGGAAGAGAAAACGCCAAAAAGTACCTCATTGATAATCCCCAACTGCGTGACGAACTAAAACAAAAGCTACTTGTCGCAAAAGGCCTGGTTGAAGGGTAAACCACCATTGAAGAACGTTGTGCCTACAGCTAACCAGATACGCAGTGACTTCATAAAGTTCTTCGAAGAGCGCGGTCACAAGTTTGTGCCCAGCGCGCCGGTTGTGCCTATCGGGGATGCGACGCTGCTTTTTACCAACGCGGGCATGAACCAGTTCAAGGACATCTTCCTCGGCCTGAGTAATCCCGATTATACTCGTGCCGCTAATAGTCAGAAATGTATTCGTGCCGGCGGCAAGCACAACGACCTTGAAGAGGTCGGCGTTGATACATATCACCACACCTTCTTCGAGATGCTCGGCAACTGGTCGTTCGGGGATTATTTCAAGGCTGAGGCTATCGAGTGGGCGTGGCAGCTTTTGACTGATGTCTGGAAGATGGACCCGCAACGGCTGCACGCGACTTATTTCGAAGGAGACAAAACGCACGGCGTCGAGCCGGACGAAGAGTCACGGCGGCTCTGGACGAAATTCCTGCCCGAAGAAAGGATTCATCCCGGCAATCTCAAGGATAATTTCTGGGAGATGGGCGAGACCGGACCGTGCGGGCCGTGCAGCGAGATTCATTACGACGATACGCCGGACAAATCCGGCGGGTCGCTGGTAAACAGGGATACTCCGAACGTAATCGAAATATGGAACCTTGTCTTCATCCAGTTCAGTCGCAACGGCGACGGCAAGCTCTCGCCGCTGCCGGCCAGGCACGTCGATACGGGCATGGGTCTCGAACGTGTTGCGCGGTTCATGCAGGGTAAAAAATCCAACTACGATACCGACCTGTTCACGACATTGATAAATGCAATCTCCGAAGTAACCGGCAAAAAGTACGACAGGAGCGAGACCGACGAAAAAGACATTGCTTTTCGCGTGATTGCAGACCACCTGCGGACGCTTACCTTTGCGATTACCGACGGCTGTGTGCCTTCCAACGAAAGCAGGGGCTATGTCCTGCGGAGGATTTTGCGAAGGGCCTCGCGGTTCGGCAGGGTGCTCGGTATGCATGAACCGTTCATTTATAAATTGATTCCGACACTGACTGACCTGATGGGTGACGCATTCGTCGAAATCAGGGAAAGGCAGGAATTTGTCGCCAATGTAATCGAATCAGAAGAGGCGAACTTCGGCAGAACACTCGACCGCGGGATTGAAATCTTCTCATCCGCCGCAAAAAGAGGAGAAAAATCGAAAGATAAGACCATAAGCGGCGACGACGCATTTGCGCTTTATGATACTTATGGTTTTCCGCTTGATTTGACACAGCTTATGGCAAGGGAGAGAGGGCTGAAAGTTGATACCAGCCGATTCGAAGAGCTAATGGAGCAGCAGAGACAACGGGCAAGGGCCGCGCAGAAAGACACGGCAGTCTTTGCCGGTCTTGCCGATACCGAGCTGCCTGTTACCGATGACAGTCATAAATACAGAACCCATAAATGCGAAGCTTCCATACTCGGTTTCATTGACGAAGAAGGATTCAGAAAGCAAGGGTCTATCGAGCTGGGTAAGAAGGCGTCGCTTGTGCTGGATAAGACCTGTTTTTACGCCGAGGCGGGCGGACAGGTCGGCGACTGCGGGACTATAGAATCCGTAGACAGCAACTTTATCGTAGAAAACACAACTAAGGTTGCCGATTGCGTTCTGCACCAAGGCAAGGTCGCCGAAGGGACTTTTAATGCAGGGGATAAAGTCATCGCTGCGGTAAGTAAAGACCGAAACGCAATTAAGAAAAATCACACTGCCACTCATCTTTTGCAGTGGGCGCTGCAGCAGGTTATTGGCAAAAGTGTCAGCCAGCAGGGTTCTTTAGTAGGGCCGGATTATCTGCGTTTTGATTTTACATGCCCCAGGGCATTGACGAAGGAGCAGGTCGCGGAAGTTGAAAGTCTTGTGAATGAAAAAATCGCGCAGGATTTTCCCGTCAGCTGGGTCGAGATGCCGATTGATAAGGGGCGCGAGCTCGGCGCGATGGCGCTGTTCGGAGAGAAGTACGGCGATGTCGTTCGGGTTGTTGCTATCGGGGCTGAGGATGAGCACCGAGTTGGTGATGCGTTCAGCAGGGAATTTTGCGGCGGAACACACATCGAGCGGCTCGGCACTATAGGAGGATTCAAAATCACAAAGGAAGAAAGTATAGCATCAGGTGTAAGAAGAATCACGGCGCTGACCGGTACCGGCCTGACAACCTACCTGTCACAGAGAAGTGATATCATAGACGAATTGAGTCGAACTCTGAAGGTTCCGGCCGAGCAGATAATCGACCGGGTCAACGCCCTTATCGAAGAAAACAAGAAACTCGGCAAGGAGCTAAAGGCTGCGTCGAAACGAGGCGGCACCGACGTTATTTCAGAGGCAAGGCAACTTCTCGAAAAGGCTGAAAAGATTGGTGAGACTTCAATTGTAATCGGCAAGCTAAGTCCGACCGATGCCGAGCAGGCCCGGACAGCAGTTGATATGATAAAGAAAAAGACCAAATCAGCGGCGGTGGTTTTCGGGTATGCCGATGGCGACAGGGCAAATTTGATTGCAGGCGTCACCGACGACCTGATTAAGAAGGGCGTCAAGGCGGGTGATATCGTAAAAGAGATTGCCCCGATTGTTGACGGCGGCGGGGGCGGAAGACCGCAAATGGCTCAGGCAGGCGGTAAGAATCCGGAGAAAATTGACGATGCTCTCGCCAGGGCCGAAGAAATTATAAAGGCCAAACTCCAGTAAGCGGTATTTGATACGCCGGTGAATTAGTCCGGGGATTTGCCAAGAACCGCCAGGGCGGTTTCGACGTTGCCGAACGGTGCGCTGACGGCGAAGCCGGCCACGTGACTTCCGATTTGCTCGACAATTTCGCGGGCGATTTCGATACCCGTTATTCTCGCCTGCTCTTTAGTCCTGGTTCCACCCATCCGTTCTATCAGTTTATCCGGAACAACGACTCCGGGCACTTCATTGGCCAGAAAATCGGCATTCTTTAGACTTGTAAAAGGCCAGATGCCGGCGATGATTGGTATCTTTACATCCTGAGTTTCCTTAATAAAACCCAGGAGCATAGAGACATCGAAGACCGGCTGAGTTATGGCATACTCGGCCCCGGCCATAACCTTTTGCCTGAACTTTTCGATTTCACGTTCGATATCAACAGCTACCGGATTAGCGCCGACTCCGAGCGTGAAGCTCAGGCCGGGTGAAAACCGGTTGCCTGCGATATCAATTCCGACGTTGAGGTTTCTGACCACCGAGGTCAGAGCAATCGAATCCATATCGAATACTCCGGTGGCACTGGGATACTCGCCGAGCTTGGGCGGGTCGCCTGTTATAATCAGAAGGTTGCGCAGGCCGAGCACATGTGCACCGAGGATGTCAGATTGCATCCCGATGAGGTTCCTGTCTCTGCAGCAAAAATGTACGATTGTTTCTATGCCCGTTTCCTGCTCTATCTTGACGGCAATGGCAATCGGGCTAAGCCGGGAGCTGGCCCGCGGGCCGTCGGGCAGGTTTATTGCGTTGATGCCCATCTGCTCACATAACTTGGCCTTGTCGAGGGTTTTTTCGATAGCAACTCCGTGAGGCGGAGTCAGTTCAATTGTTGTTACCTTCTGCCCATTCGCCAGGCGCTTGCCCCAGCGGGACTTTTCTGCAAGCGGCAGCGGCTGGAGAGGCTCGGCCACAGGGGCTGGTTGTCTTGGCGAAACGGTTACCGTTGAAATCGTACTTCTGGAGGCTTTGTCGAGCCCGCTCACTGCGCGGACGATTTCTCTTATGTGCTTAGGTGTTGTGCCGCAGCAGCCGCCGATTATCCTGGCACCTTTTTCGAAGAATTTTTTGGCGTATTCGGCCATATACTCCGGCGTGCACATATAGACACTTCGATTATCGACAAGCCGAGGCAGGCCGGCATTAGGCTGGACCGAGATAGGTTTGTCCGTGATGCTGCGGACAATGTCGAGACTGCCGAGCATAGACGCCGGACCGACCGAGCAATTCATACCTACCACTGTGACAGCAGGTTCTGCTGCAATGGGCGCCATCGCCGTGTCGATGGCTTTGCCGTATATAGTCTCATTGTGCTCGTTGAAAGTCATCTGAGCTACCAGGGGCAGGTCGGTAATCCGGCTGACAGCCTTTATGGCGACCAGCAGTTCATCCGTGCTTGAGAAGGTTTCGAGGATGATAAAATCCACGCCTGCTTCAACTAAGGCCCTGCCTTGATTTTCGAATGCTGCTTGGGCTTCTTCCTTAGTGGTTGTGCCGTAAGGCTCGATTTCTCTGCCTAATGGCCCCATGGAACCGGCGACCAGGGCATTTTGGCCGATGGCCTGGCGCGCGATTTCGACTGCTGCGGTGTTTATGCGCGCCATCTGTTCGGCCAGGCCGAACCGGGCAAGTTTTAACTCATTGGCCCCGAACGTGTTTGTCTCTACGAAGTCCGCACCTGCTTCAAGGTATTGCCGGTGTATGCGTTTAACCTTGTCAGGGTTAGTCAGATTTACCTCTTCGAAGCACTGGTTCAGGAAAACACCCTGCTCGTAGAGCATGGTTCCCATGGCGCCGTCGCCCAGGACCACTCGCTCTGCAAGCAATTCTCTAAGTCCCTTACTTTTTTGCTCTGTTGTTGCCATTGATAAAGCAAGGTATCAACAAGATTATGCTGTTTCAAGAGCTTTATCTTGAAAAATAAGCTCAAAGGAACCCTGTTTGGGGAGCGGTTTGAAAGGGTATTATCTTGTATGAGGTCCACATCTCTCAGTTGAAAGGGTTAAGGTTAGTGCTGCAGCGTGTGTATTTGTTGAAGAAATTTTCTTCAGATGCGTCTAATTAAGTAGGATAATCGACCCTAATACAGCAAAGGAGCTTCTATATGATTAGGTTCACCTGTAGAAACTGCGGCCGAGTGATTCGCACCACCGAAGGACACGCCGGAAAGCACGTCCGATGTCCTGACTGCAAGCAGGTCGTAGTCATTCCCTCTCCTGAGCATGTCTGCGATGCCGTTGAACCACAACAACCCGGCAACCCACCATCGGCACGCACTGGTTCATTACAGTTTGAAAATCAACCTCCCGTGAGGGATGGCCAAGCCCAAGCCCGGACAGGGACTTTTGATGAATCGTCCACTGCTCTAATCGGACAAGTGGTTACTACCGAACAGGAACAGCCGCTCACTGAACGCAAACTTCCATGGCTGATTGACATCTTTCTCTACCCTTGCAGCAAATCCGGCCTGGTTATGCTTGCGTTGTTCGTCGGCGTACCTTTTTTATTCAAGGTGCTTAGCTGGTTCATGGAAATGAGCATGCTCAGCCTGCCGGCGCTTCTGCCTTTTTACCTGCTGTTTGGAATAATCGGCTGGATAGTTAAGGTTATCATCGTTCTTTACATGTATTGGTACCTTGCCGAATGCATTCGAGCCAGCGCCGAAGGCCGGATAAGGGCGCCGGATACCACTGCTATCACGCCGGGACCGGCGGAAATTATATGGCAGATAATCAAAATACTCCTGTGCCTGCTTATATTTGCCTTTCCAGCAGCATTCTACTTCTACCAGGTTCGCAAAGTCGATGCGATATTCATTGTTTTGACGAGTTTCGGGGCGTTCCTGTTTCCGATGGCTCTTTTGTCGGTGGTTATGTTCGATTCCCTTTCGGGGCTGAATCCGGTTGTTATCGTCGGCTCTATCTTCAGCACGTTCCTGCCGTACCTGGCGATGGTAGTTTTTGTTTCTATTTTCGCTGCTTTGTCTTTTATTGCGTTGAGCTTTGTCGGTCGGCAGCCGGTTTTCACATGGATAACAACAGGTTTATTGATTTACCTTATGATGGTCGGCGCGCATATCCTCGGCAGGTTTTACTTCAGATACGCCGAAAAGCTCTACTGGGAGGTGTAAATTTCGCGCAGCCCTACTTTTCCAAGGCCGTCAGGTCCTCGTAGGTCTCTCTGCGTCGGATGACGGTAAATTTGTCGCCGTCGACGAGAACTTCAGCCGCCCTGCAGCGCGCATTGTAATTACTGCTCATAGTAAAGCCGTATGCCCCGGCCGTGAACACAGCTATCAAGTCTGCCTGTTTGACCGGCGGTATGCAGCGGTCTTTAGCCAGAAAATCGGCGCCTTCGCATATCGGCCCAACGATATCCACCTTTTCAACGCCCTCGATGTGCAGGTCTTTGGAACGTTTCGGCGGCAGGTATTTTTGCTCTATCTGCGCAGGCCAGATGAAATGGAATGCATCGTAGAGGCAAGGCCGAATCAAGTCGTTCATGGCCGCATCGACGATGACAAACTTTTTTGCTCCACCCTGTTTGAGATACAGCACACGGCTAAGCAGGATTCCTGCGTTCGCGCAGATGCTTTTGCCCGGTTCCAGTATCAGCCTGAGATTCTTATCTTCGAGCAGGGGAACAATACCACCTGCATAATCGGCAGCCGACGGCACCGTGTCTGATTCGTAGTCCGCGCCGTAACCGCCGCCCAGGTCCAAAGCCTCGACCGTGTGCCCCTGCTGTCGAAGTTTATCTATCAGCGGCAGTATTCTTTTGACCGCCTCGACGTAAGGGTCGATTGTTTCGCCGCCCGTACCCAGATGAACGTGAACTGCACACAGGCTGACGACGTCATTTGCGCCGTATTGAGCAAAGACTTTTTGTGCCCTGTCGATGTCAACGCCGAACTTGGTTTCTTTTTTCCCGGTTTTTAGAAACCTGTGGGTTTTGTAATCGACGTCGGGATTGACGCGAAGCGCTGCTTTGGCTTTTTTACCCTGCTGCCGGGCCAGGCGAATCAGATTCTCCATCTCAGCCTCGGACTCGATATTGAAATAAGCGATGCCCGCGTCCAGCGCCTCGGTGATTTCCCGGTCTGTCTTTCCTACACCGGCAAAGACTATCTTTGACGGGTCCGCGCCGGCTGCAACAGCCCTGTAGAGCTCACCTCCGCTGACGATATCAAATCCGCTTGCAGCCTGGGCCATAAACCGCAGAATATTGATATTACCGCATGCCTTGACCGAATAGCAGACCATCGTATCAAGCCGGGCATATGCCTTCTGGATTCTCTGCAGGTGCTCGATGAACGTCGCCTTGCTGTAGATATAGACCGGTGTCCCGACCTGCTCGGCGATTCTTTCCACCGGCACATGCTCGGCAAACAGCTTGTTGTCTCTGTACTGGAAATAGTCCATTCGCATTCCCGGTCCCGGCACAAACTTAAATGGCCGCACCCGACAGGTCGGCCAGTTTACATGATTTGCCCCCGATTGCAAGGGCCGAGCCCTGCGGCAGCCGGGGCGTATTAACAACTTTGTGACAGCAGGCGCATAAAAAAGTGGAAGGCTTCCTGAATGAAAACCTTCCACTTTTGTAGCTTTTTCAGCTTTTTGTCAGCCGAACACTATTTTTTCTTTTTGGCTTTCTTTTTGGCTTTCTTCTTTGCCGTTTTCTTTGCTGCCTTTTTGGCTTTTCTCTTTTTGGCCATTACTGTACTCCTTCAGTAAATTCGATATTCCTTTTTTCACGTTACTGACTATGATGAATATGGTGTTATGATAACATTAATACCGCTGTGACAAGTTTCATATTCAATTATTAAAGATGATATTAACCGCTACTACTATATTTTATCGGCCAAAATTTTTGAATTACTCCATAAAAACTTGCTTTGGCGACGGTTTCGCCCACCTGAAACGTCTTGTCAGTAGTCTGTGCCTGGGCAACAGAACTATAGTGTTCAGCCGCCGGAAGTTAAACACCGTCACTATATCTGAACAGTTATTGCTCTTGAAATATTGCCCGACTGTTTTTATATTGATTAGCTAAAAGTGCGATTTTTAGAAGTTACAGCCCCTTTAGAGGCAATTTGATTCTTAATGAGAAAGGGCCGTGCCATGTCAACGACGATGTTTGAGACTTCTGTTCGCATGGCCGACTATTTGCTTTGGCGACCCTGATTTTTGAAATGATAAGCCGAATCTTACCCGAAAACGAGCTGAAAAAATTTTTGAAAAATTTTCGATATTTTCGCCTAAAGAAGTTACAGAGAGGCTGTTAGTTTCCCATGTTGCGATTTAAAACAGCTTTGTTCGGCGGTACGTTCGACCCAATTCACAAAGGCCATATCGGCGTGGCGCACAGCGTCGTTGACATCATCGGCGCCGACAAACTCATATTTATTCCCGCCAGACGTTCGGCATTAAAAGTCGAATCACCTGTCGCTTCAGATGCCGACAGATTACAAATGATTCGCCTGGCTATTGCAGGAATCGACAAGTTTGAAGTCAGTGACTGGGAACTACGAAGGCCCGCGCCAAGCTACACCATTGAGACCGTCCGGCATTTTCGCCGCGAACTCGGGCCCGATGCAGAATTTTATTGGCTGCTCGGTGCTGATAGTATCGCTGAACTGCCCCGCTGGTACAAAACAGAAGAGCTTATAGACGAATGCTCCCCGGCTTGCATGTACCGAGCGGGATATGAGCCGCCTGATTTCTCACAGCTTATAAGTGTTTTCGGCGCCGGCCGTGTGAAAAAGCTGCAGGAAAATGTAATTCAAACCCCATTGATAGACGTCAGCAGCACCCAAATACGCGCCCGGCTGAAGAAGGGCCTGGATGCAAGCGATATGCTCAGCCCCGAAGTCGCCGACTATATCTACAAGAAGGGACTGTACCGTTAGCTGCTCCTTTTGACGGTCTTGAGCAGCCAGTCGTACCAGCCGTCCATACCCTGTCCATTCTTTGCCGATACGCAGAATATCTCAATGTCCTTATTCAGCGTGCGTGCATCGGCCTTGACCTTTTCAACGTCGAAGTCGACCGCGCCGGACGGCAGTAAATCAATCTTGTTTATGAGCAGGACCTTTGATTTTGAAAAAATGGCAGGGTACTTGGCGGGTTTGTCGTCGCCTTCGGCCACGGAAAGCACCACGACCTTGCCGTCTTCGCCCAGTTCAAAGGCAGAAGGGCAGACAAGATTGCCCACGTTCTCCACGAAGACCATGTCGATTTGGTCAAGAGGCAGTTGTGCAAGGGCGGAACTAACCTGCGCCGCAGACAGATGGCAGGAGCCGTTCGTATTTATCTGAACGGCGGGGGCCTGGGTAGCCCGAATCCGCTCGGCGTCGAGCTGTGTCTGGATATCGCCTTCAATTACACCTATTCTTACTTTGCCTTTGAGGTCGGTTATAGTCCGCGTCAGAATCGTCGTCTTGCCGGAACCGGGCGAGGAAATCATATTGAGACAATACTTCCTTTTTTCACGAAGCAATTTGCTGTTTTGCTGTGCATATTCTTCATTTGCGCTCAATATCTTTGTGCCGAACTGAATTTTTTTACCCATCATTTACTCCATCTCGAATTCTATCTCTTCCAGCAGCAGCGGGGGGTCCGGCAGAAGGTCAAACTTATCGCATCGGCAGTGGCTGCACGACGGTTTGGTCAAATCGAAATCGAACTGCTTGTGGCAACTGCTGCACTTGCCCCGAATACTCTTGTGCTCTATCTCGAGTTTCATATCCTCGCATATAGTTCCTCTGGAGATGGCCTCGAATGCGAACGTGAGCACTTCGTCGTTTACCGCGTTGAACGAACCGCAACTGATTCGCGCGGCAATCGGCTTGGCCCTTTGTTTTGCCGCTTCAGCAGCAATCGAGTCCAACAGGTTCTTTGCCACCATCGTCTCGTGCATCAGCAAATCCTCGGCAGCTCTCTTCCATAAGGCATTTGCACAATCCTTTTTCCACCGATTCTGGTTTTCATCTCAACCAGGGCCTGCTCCTGTACCCGACGGACCTCGCCGATTATGCTCGCGTTCTTCCCGATTTTCTGCTTTTTGCAGATAGCCAGACACTGCTCGGCCATATCTGCCGATACCACAATGACGACCTTACCTTCGTTGGCGATATTAAGAACATCGAAGCCCAGTATATCCGCAGCGGCCTGGACCGTCGGATTAACGGGTATATCCGCCTCATTGATATCGATACTCAGGTTAGCAGCCTCGGCTATTTCATTGAGCGTCGCCGCCAGGCCGCCCCGCGTCGGGTCCCGCATGAATTTGACGCCAGGGCAGTTCAGCAACAATTCGTCTGTTAACTGTGCCAGTGAAGCACAATCACTTACGAGGGGCGTTTCGAATTTTATCCCCTCCCGCTGCGACATAATCGTCATACCGTGGTCACCGATAGTGCCGCTAACGATTATCTTGTCGCCGGCCTCGATTTTTTCAAAATCACACTCAGTATCGTAAACCCTCACACCGACACCGGCGGTGTTGATATACAGGCCCTCGGCGGCGCCGGTTTCGACGGTCTTGGTATCACCGGTTACAATCCTGATGTTACTCTGCTGTGCGGCCTGTGCTGCGCTATCGAGTATCTTTTCCAACAGCTCGATTTCAAAACCTGTTTCGATAATCAGTGACAATGCAATCGCGACCGGCTTTGAACCAGCCACCGCCAGGTCGTTTATCGTTCCGCAGACGGCTAACTTGCCGATATCTCCGCCGTTGAAGAAAAGGGGGTTGACTACGTAGCTGTCGGTGGTGAAACATATTTTAGATGAGTCCAAATCGAGGCTGGCCGAGTCTTTTAGCTGTCCACCATGGTCACCGAGTCGAGGCAGGATAATTTGGCGAATCAACTGCTCGGTCAGTCGGCCGCCCCCGCCGTGGGCAAGCAGTATTCTTTTGGTATCTTTCTGTGTCATTGCCCACGTCTTCTTTGGCCGTATTTATACCACGTCGCGCACGTCCCCTCACTGCTTACCATGCAGGGCCCGACGGGACTTTCCGGCGTACAGCGCTCCTCAAACAATCCACACTCAGGCGGCTCTATCAATCCACACAGGACCTCACCGCATCTACAGCCGGAGCGGTCTTCGTGCGGTCGTTCTTCTATATCGAATCTTTTCAGGACATCAAATCGTTCATATTCGTTCTTCAGCCTTAGTGTGCTTTTTCCAATCCTGCCCAGCCCTCGCCAGTAGCCGTCCGATTCGTCGAAAACTTCTTCGAGCAAAGCCTGGGCCTTTTGATTGCCTTTTTCCGTGACGACCGCGGTGTATACACTTGTGACTTCGGTTTTACCTTCTTTGAGCAGGCGGCAGATTTCGGCCAGTCCCTCAATAATCTGCATCGGTTCAAAACCCGCTACGACGCAGACCTTGCCGTAATCATCTGCGATTTCTCTAAACGCGCCGTAACCGATAATGACACTGACGTGTCCCGGGCATAAAAACGCGTCGATATTGTGGTTCTTTTCGCTCAGTAGCGCTCGCATTGCCGGAACAACCAGCTTATGACCGCTGTAAACACAGAAATTATCGATACCCTGCTCGGCCGCTTCCCTGACCACCACCGCCGTCGCCGGCGCTGTAGTCTCGAACCCGACTGCAATCAGTATAATTGTCTTGTCGGGATGTTCCTTAGCGAGCAGCAGGGCATCTTCGGCGCTGAATACCACCTTGACGTTTCTGCCTCTGTGTCTTTCAAGTGAGCCGGATTCGCCCGGAACGCGAATCATATCGCCGTAAGTCGCAATCAGGCAGTCGTCGCGATTCGCCAAATCAAGGCAGATATCAATGTAGCTCTGGTCGGTGACGCAAACGGGACAGCCGGGCCCGGATATGAGATTCAACTGTTTCGGAATAGAGGTTTTTATACCGTTGCGGAATATCGAAACGGTATGAGTGCCGCAAACCTCCATAACGTTGATTTGCCGGCCGAGCTTCTCACAGGCCGCGTCCATCGTTTTCTGTGCTTTATAAATTCTCGTAAGCATATCAGTCGGTCAATCAGGTCAGCCCGATACCCTCTTATCCGTTTCCAGAAAATCATCGATTTGCTCGATAAGCTGCCAGGTCTTTTTCGCCTCCTCCTCATCGACCAGTGAAATGGCGAATCCCGCGTGTACTAAAACCAGACTGCCCAGCCTGGCGTCCGGCAAAAGCGTGGTCTTTGCCCGAAAGCGATTACCCATCGCATCTACAATCGCGTTATCACCTTCCAACTCAACTATTCTGGCCGGCACAGCAAGGCACATATTACTTTTGAACTCCACCAATTAGCTTTGACTTATCTTCTTTGCCGCTATCGCGGCCTGGCCGAGTGATATTCCGCCGTCGTTGCTCGGCACGAAACGGTTAAATAATACGGTAAAATCGTTCTTCTTCAAGAGTGCAATCAGCCGATTCGTCAAATATCTGTTGCAAAATACCCCGCCGCTGAGCGCGACTTTCTTCAGGTTTGTCTGCTGGTGCGCTTTTTGGGCCAATGAAAGCAGTCCAGCAGCTAAGGTATTATGGAATTTTGCTGATATATTTCCTACAGGTGTTTCATTCTGTAAATCTGTAATAATTTGCCTGAACATCGGCCGCAGGTCCAGCAAACACCCATTCTTTTCGGTGATATTAAAGTCGTAACATTCATCGAGCCCCCGTGTAATCGAAGCTTCCAGCGCCATAGGAAGCTGCGCTTCGAAATTATTATAGCCGCCCAGGCCCGCCATGGCCGCTACCGCGTCGAATACCCGGCCCAGGCTGGACGTATTTACTGTGTTTATTTGCTTCTGAATCTGTGTCAGAATCAGTTTCCGTTTTTCGATATCAGGCTCTATTTTTTCAAGCAGCCAGCCGAATTCTGTAAGCTCGAACTCGTCACCGTAGGCCTGGTTCAGCAACGCAAGTACCGGCCGAATAGCCTCTTTCGCGGCCAGGTCTCCGCCTGCCAGCGGATAGTACATAAGATGGCCGAACCTCTCGAAATCCTCGAGGTCTGCAATCAGGCACTCGCAGCCCCATATTGCACCATCCGTCCCATAGCCGGTGCCGTCGCATTCCAGGCCGATTACCTTTTCGTCAAGGCCGTACTCCGCCAAAACCGATGCGATGTGCGCCCAGTGATGCTGTACTTTTATCAGGTCAACACCTTTTAGCGATGCAGCGTGTCGGCTCGAAAGATAACCCGGGTGTAAATCGCACGCGACCACCTGAGGTTTGACCTCGAACAGGCCGGCCAGGTGTTCAACAGAACTCAGGTAGTGATGATACACGCTCGCGTCTTCCATGTCCCCGATGTGCTCGCTTACGATAACCTGATTCGCCTTGATATAGCAGAACGTATTTTTCAAATCAGAGCCCGCGGCAAAAATGTCTTTTTTACATTCTTTTTCTGCAACTATCGGCGTCGGTACGTACCCGCGTGCCCGCCGCAGCAGGACGGCCTGGCCGGCAATAAAATGCACAATCGAATCGTCCACCTGCCGATAAATTTCGCGGTCGTGCATCAGAAAGGCGTCGGCAACATCGCCTAACTTTTCGAGGGCCTGGTCGTTTTTGCATATTAGCGGCTCATCCGATATATTGCCGCTGGTCATCACCAATACATCCAGGCCCTGGGCGAATAATAAATAGTGCAGCGGCGCGTAACAGAGCATAAATCCGAATGTACTTACGCCCTCGGCCACTGATGGCGCTATCGCGCAGCTTTCTTTCTTTGGCAGAAGCACAATCGGGCTTTCAGGACTTTTCAATATCCGCTCGGCTAATTCATCTACAGCCGCATATCTGCGCATCTTTTCAATCGAGTCGGCCATCATCGCAAACGGTTTTGCGTCCCTTTTCTTTCTTTGCCGCAGTCGCAGCACCGCGTTGTTATCAAGTGCGTTAACCGCAAGATGAAATCCGCCTACGCCTTTTATCGCTACGATCTTACCGGCCAGCAGCATTTGTGCTGTTCGGGCTATAGCTCTGTCGCTGTCCTGTTCGATTGTTTTACCGGTGCTGTCGCACAGGGATATTTTCGGTCCGCATACCGGACACGCAACCGGCTGGGCGTGGAATCGCCTGTCGCTTACGTCCCTGTATTGAGCAGCGCACTTATCGCACATTTTGAAGACCGACATCGTGGTATTGGGCCGGTCGTATGGTATCGTCTTTACGAGCGAATATCTCGGTCCGCAGTTCGTACAGTTGATGAATGGATACCTGTATCTAAAATCATTTTTGTCCCGCATCTCCCGCAGACAATCGTCGCACGTTGCGATATCGGCTGTTACCTGTGAAAGAGGTGTACCTGTCGTGTCGCTCGGTCGTATGGAAAATTCTGTTTCGCCGGGCACTGTTTCCACATCTTCGACTTTTACAGTTCTTATATCAGCGAGGACGGGCAGGTCTTTGCCGGCTTTTAGCTGCTCGATGAATCTTTCGATTTTGTCGGCCGGACCCTGTATTTCGATTGTTACTCCCCTGGTGTCGTTATAGACGAACCCCGCCAAGGCAAGAGCCTTTGCCAGACGATAGACAGCCGGCCGGAACCCGATGCCCTGTACCCTTCCTGTAAGGATAAAGCGTTTTCGTTCAATCAATTTCATACTCTTTAGTACATTTTTCCTGAACAAGCTCAGGGCCGATTATAGCCTATAGGCCAGTCAAAGCCAAACAGGTCCTCGAGACCTCTTCTTGCCGGGGAGTATTGTTTCTGATAAAATCCCTGCTTTAATTGTTGGTTTGACTGCGTATAAGCAGGCAATTAATTAAGAAATAAGGGAGGTAGATTATGATTTCCAGAAATTCGGTGAGCAGGGTTGTTTTGATGGTTTTGACTGCGATGTTCGGTTTGTCGGTTTCGTTTTGTCTGGCTTCGACGAAAATATCTTCGGATGAAGATTCCGTCAACAGGTTGATTATCCGTGCCGACGCCGGCAAGGATACCATCAGTCCGGAGATTTACGGGCATTTTGCCGAGCATCTTGGAAGGTGTATTTACGACGGGATTTGGGTAGGCCCTGATTCGGCGATTCCGAATATTCGCGGGATTCGTAAGGATGTTCTCGATGCCCTGAAGGAAATCAAGGTGCCTGCTCTGCGATGGCCCGGGGGCTGTTTCGCGGACGAGTACCACTGGAAGGACGGCATAGGGCCGGCCGAGGAAAGACCGCCGACGGTCAATACGTTTTGGGGCATGGTTACGGAGACGAACCGCTTCGGGACGCACGAGTTTCTGGATTTGTGTGAGCTGCTGGGCTGCGAGGCTTACATAAGCGGAAACGTCGGTTCGGGCACACCTCAGGAAATGCAGGCCTGGATAGAATATATGACGTTCGGCGGCAAAAGCGAAATGGCTGATTTACGCCGTAAAAACGGGCGTGAAAAACCGTGGAAGATTAAATATTTTGCTATCGGCAATGAAAACTGGGGCTGCGGCGGGAACATGACTGCCGAGTATTACGCCGACCTGTACAAGCGTTTTTCAACTTATGCCTGGGACTATCCAGGTAACAAAATAACAAAAGTTGCGTGCGGACCAGGCTGGGATGATTATAAATGGTTCGAGGTGCTCCTGAAAAACGCGGCCGGGCGCATGGACGCAATCAGTCTTCACCACTATGTATTCGAAGGCGACTGGAACAACAAAGGAAGAGCCACGGTCTTCGACGAAAAAGGATGGTTCAACACGCTCAAAAGAACGATGTTCCTCGATGAAATGATTAGCAAAACCGGGAAGATTATGGACAAATATGACAAGCAGGGACGCATCGGACTTTTTGTTGATGAATGGGGGACGTGGTGGAATGCCGAAGAAGGAGAAAATCAAGGCACGCTTTATCAGCAAAATACCCTCAGGGATGCGGTAGTTGCCGGGTGTTTCCTGAATATATTCAATCAGCATTGTGACAGGGTCAGGATGGCCAATATCGCCCAGACCTGCAACGTTCTGCAGGCGATGGTTCTGACAAAAGGCGAAAAAATGGTCCTGACCCCGACGTATTATGTATTCGAGATGTACAAGGTTCATCAGGGAGCAAAGTATCTGCCCGGCGAAATCGAATGTAAGCCTTATAAGTACGGTAATGAAACGCTTGCGGGCATTACGGCGTCTGCATCAAAGGACAATTCGGGGAAAATACATATTTCGATATGCAATCTGAATCCCAACGAACCGGCGGACCTTGAATGCAGCCTGCAGGATTATAAAGCACAGAAGGTTACGGGGCGTATTCTTACAGCCGAGGCTATGAATGCGCATAATACATTTGAAAATCCTGATGCCGTAAAACCCGCCGAGTTTAGCGGGGTCCAGATAAAGGACGGCAAAATCGCAGCGGCTATTCCCTCAAAATCGGTGGTTGTTCTGGAAGTGGAGTAGGCCAACATTGTTTTTTGGTATTTGCTTGCCACAGCCGTATTTTCTGCTAAATTAAAGGGCAAACGGGGCCTTAGCTCAGTTGGGAGAGCGCTTGCATGGCATGCAAGAGGTCGTGGGTTCGAATCCCATAGGCTCCAGTCTCAGGAGGGCTTCCGATTTCATCGGCGAATGAGGTTCTTTTTTTAATGACAAAGCGTTCAAAGACAAAACGTACCGCGTCGGTTATTTCGCTGCCGCTGGCAGTTGTGATAGCGACCGCCTCTTCCACTTCCTGTACTCAAAGGGCGGCGTCAGTACGAAGAAGAATCCGGGTCAATATCGAACATAATATTGAAAGGCTGATTGAAGAGGAAGATACCGACGGCGATAAGAAAATTACCATCGATGACCATTTCGTGGAAGGCGACCGCGGAGACAAGAAGTTTTACCTTGTAGACCATAAAGGCAATCAGTACCAGGTTGAAGGAACTTATTACCTTTCGAATCTTTTACAGGAGCTGACTTTATCAAAGGACAAAAAGGGCAGGGCGGCACTGTTAGACCCTCAAAGAATATTTGAAAATCCGGTTCATCGTACCTCGCGCTCCATTCGCCAAATTTACTGGAAAGGCCTGACAAGAAGAATTGACGAGGAGAATATAGTCCCTCTTTTTACGGACGCCAAAACGACTACCGTTGACGGGTTTCATTATATATATGTTCCTAACGGCGATGAAAGGGCATACCAATACTTCTTCAGGATTGCCGGAAAACATCCGGATTTGAAAATTAAAGTTGTTCGCCTGCCGCAGGTTATTACGCCCGAATGGGTAAAAGACAGGCAAGGCTGTCACGGTTTGCTGAGTCTGGCGTTGCAATGGGATTCTGACGGGAATTGCCGGGGTGTTCCGTTTGTAGTGCCGGGCGGACGCTTCAATGAAATGTACGGGTGGGACAGCTACTTCGAGTCGCTCGGGCTTTTAGAAGACAACAGGAGAGATTTAGCCAAAGCGATGGTCGATAATTTTGTTTACGAAATCAATTACTACGGCAAGATTCTAAATGCCAACCGCTCATATTATTTGACCCGCTCCCAGCCGCCTTTTCTAACTTCGATGGCGCTGGCTGTTTACGAAAAGATGCCGAAAAATCCAAAGAACAGAACGTGGATTAAAACCGTCCTCAAAGCTGCGATAAAAGAATACCACGAAGTCTGGATGAACCAGGACAGGCTTACTGAAACAGGGCTGAGTCGATACCATGGTATTGGAATAGGCCAGCCCCTCGAGGTCGAACCCGGCCACTTCGACGCTCTTTACAAGAGATTCGCTGCCAGGCTCGGTATGGAACCGGCGGAGCTTGTAAATTTGTATACGACCGGAAAGCTGAATATTCCGGAGCTTGACGAATTCTTCATCCATGACAGAGCTATGCGTGAGTCAGGCCACGATAAAACCTACCGGTGGGACGACCGCTGTGCCGATTTTGTTACGGTCGATTTAAATTCGCTGCTTTATAAAATCGAAACCGATATCGCCCGGACAATTGAAAAAGAATTCAACGGTTTATTAAGGTTCGAAAACGGAGATGTACAGACAAGCACGGCCTGGTATGAAAAAGCGGAAAAAAGAAAAGAGCTGATTAATAAATACCTGTGGGATTCGCAGCAGGGGCTGTTTCTTGATTATGATATCGTTAACAAGAAACGAAAAGTATATATCAGCGCCACAGGGTTTTATCCGTTGTGGGCCAACATCGCAAACTGGGAGCAAGCTGAGTCTATTATTAAAAAGCTGGTACCGGCTTTGGAAATGCCCGGCGGGATAGCCGCTTCTGCGGAAGATTCCCGCGGTCCGATTTCTGAGCTGCGTCCGGCACGTCAATGGGATTACCCGTACGGGTGGGCTCCTCACCAGATGATAGCATGGCGGGGGCTTATTAACTACGGTTATAATGATATTGCTTATCGATTAATCTACCGCTGGTTGTATACGATTACCAGAAACGCCGCCGATTATAACGGGACGATTCCTGAAAAATTCGATGTCATAAAACGTTCACACCGGGTTTTCGCCGAATACGGAAACGTGGGTACGGATTTTTCGTACATAACTAAAGAGGGTTTCGGCTGGGTAAATGCAAGTTATCAGGCAGGGTTGAAAATGCTTCCGGCGGACCTCAAAGAGCAACTGGAGCATCTTGTCCCTCCGGAGCAGCTGTTCAAATAAAAACAGCCCACGACGCTGAAATCAACGAGTGGGCTGTTCCAAAATTCAATCTGCTCTTGCTATTTTGCTACTGAAAACCTGTACACGATATCGTGCTTATAGGTTTCGCCCGGTTTCAGGACGCACGAAGGAAATGTCGGCTGATTGGGCGTATCGGGATAATTCTGCGGCTCAAGGCATAATCCATAGCGGAGCTTATAAACCTTTCCGTCTTTTCCGGTGATGGTGCCGTCAAGGAAGTTGCCCGTGTAAAACTGAACTCCCGGCGCGGTCGAATATACTTCCATTACCCGGCCGCTACTGATTTCCGTGACTGTCCCGACCAGCTCAAGGGCGTCGCCTTTTCTATTGATGCACCAGTTATGGTCGTATCCGCCGGCGATTTTCAGCTGCTCGTAATCGGCATCAATCCTTTCGCCTACAGGTGTCGGACTTGTGAAGTCCATCGGTGTTCCTTTTACATCTGCAAGCTCACCCGTCGGTATCAGGTTTTCATTGACGGGCGTAAACTTATCTGCGTTCAGTGTCAGCACATGGTCGAGGATATCCCCTTCGCCCTGACCTTTAAGATTGAAATAGCTGTGATGCGTCATATTAACGACGGTCGTTTTGTCCGTGGTTGCCCTGTTTTCAATTTTAAGCTCGTTGTCGTTGGTCAGCGTGTAAGTAACCGTCACATCGAGATTGCCCGGAAAGCCCTCTTCGCCGTCTTTGCTCAGGTAAGTCAATTTCAGCCCCACTGAATCATTACCTTTGACCGGCTTGGCGTCCCATACGACCTTATCAAAACCCTTGACTCCTCCGTGAAGGTTATTCTGGCCGTTATTCTGGGCGAGCGTATATTCCTTGCCGTCCAGGGTGAACTTGCCGTTGGCTATACGATTACCGTACCTGCCCACGATACAGCCGAAGTAGGGACTTTTCCTGATATAATCATCAAGATTATCGAAGCCCAATACCACATCCGCCATTTTGCCTTTTCGGTCGGGAACTATTATCGAGGTAACCGTCCCGCCGTAGTTGGTTATCTTTACCTGCATACCATTGGCATTAGTCAGGGTGTAAAGATATACGTCCTTGCCGTCCGCTGTTCCAAAACTCTCTTTTGTGATGTCCATTTGACCTGCCTTTCCTTCATCTTTGTTACCACAGCTAATCCACAAAAAGCTGCAAAGAACCAGTGATGCAGCCAAAATCAATCGTCTTAAATTACTCCGATTCATCTTTAGCCTCCATGTCTTAAGGGTCGCCATTTTTCTTCCGGGGTATTATTCATCACCGCCGCCCGTTTGTCAAGGCTGCAAGGGCCACGTGATTCAGGGCCGATTAGGATTGTCAATCCCTGCTTTTTCTTGCCGCTTTCCTGCGGTCGCCTTCTTTAAGAAGCTTTTTTCGTACCCTGATACTGTTCGGGCAGATTTCCACCAGCTCATTTTCCTGTATATATTCGAGCATGGCTTCGAGAGACATTTTGCGGGCCGGGCGGACCTTTGCCGCGTCATCTTTTCCCGAAGCCCTGACATTGGTAAGCTGTTTTGTCCTAACCGCGTTAACCGGTATATCGTTTTCCTTACAGTGCTCCCCGACGACCTGTCCTTCATAAACTACTTCGCCGGGCGAAACAAAGAAAATTCCCCTGTCATACAATGCGTCGAGCGCATAAGCGGTTACCGTTCCGGTATCGGTCGCAATCATCACGCCGGCCTGTCGCTGCGGTATCGAGCCTTTCATCAACTCATATCTCTCGAACGTATGGTGCATTATCGCCTTGCCACCGGTGGCGTTCATCATCCGGGCGTGCAGACCAAACAGGCCCCTCGAGGGAATCATAAATTCCATATGCACATAATCGTTTGTGCCCGACCTGGAACTGACCGCAATCAGCTCGCTCCTGCGGTCGCCGATAATACACATCACGGAGCTCTGGCAATCTGCGGGGCAGTCAACCACGAGCCGCTCGACAGGTTCATGGCGACGGCCGTTAACCATCCTGATAATAACCTCCGGCTTGCCGACGCAAAGCTCGTATCCTTCGCGCCGCATATTTTCCAGGAGGATTCCCAGGTGCATCAGCCCTCTTCCGGAAACAACGAATTCCTCGTTACTGCCGCCCGGCTCGACACGCAGAGACAGATTGTGCTGGAGCTCTTTTTCAAGCCGCTCTTTTATGTGCCTGCTGGTTACAAGTTTGCCGTCTCTGCCGGCGAATGATCCGTCGTTGACGCGAAAAGTCATACTCATTGTCGGTTCGTCGATTGCCACGACCGGCAGGGCGCTGGGCTGTTCGGCGCAGGCAATCGTATTTCCGATATCGACCGGGTCGAGACCTGCAATCGCACAAATGTCCCCGGCGACTACTGTTTGCGTCTCTCTTTTGCCCAGGCCGTGGAACTCGTACAGCTTGACTACCTTCTGTTGTGTGCGGCGGTCGTTATTATCTATAACAGTAACCGGCTGTGCCTCTGAGACAGTGCCTGCGAAGACCTTGCCCACAGCGATTCTGCCGAGATAGTCGGAATGTTCCAGGGTGGTAACAAGTATTTGCAGCGGCGCATTCTCCTCGACTTTCGGCTGTGGTATATGGTTGATTATCGCCTCGAATACCGCTTCGGTATTATCACCGGGTTTATCTAAATCAGTAGTGGCCCAGCCGTCACGCGCCGAGGCATAGATGACGGGAAAATCCAGAGCGTCATCGTCAGCTTCGAGCTGCACCAGCAAATCGAACACCTCGTTCACAACGTCATCGGGCCGGGCGTCTTTGCGGTCTACTTTGTTAATGACCACAACGGGTTTTAGCTTGTGATACAGCGCCTTCGAAAGAACGAATCGAGTCTGGGGCATCGGCCCTTCGAAGGCGTCGACCAGCAGCAGCACGCCGTCGGCCATTTTCAAAACACGCTCGACCTCGCCGCCGAAATCCGCATGGCCGGGTGTATCTATAATGTTTATCTTGTATTCGTTGTCCTGCCGGTCCATATAGTACAGCGCGCAGTTTTTACTGAGTATCGTAATGCCCCTCTCGCGCTCGAGCGGGTTCGAGTCCATAATCAGGCTGTGCTGGTCGCCCGCCAGCTTGTCGAGATCGGAATCTCTGAACATCCCCGATTGATACAACAAGCGGTCGAGAAGCGTAGTCTTGCCGTGGTCGACATGGGCTATAATCGCAACGTTCCTGATATTCATGGCGTTATTCGGTTCCTTTTTATAACATTACGGCAAACCCGGCAGTCTAATGCAGTGGCCAATAAAGTCAATCTAAATTGCATCGTTCATGCTTATTGCACAAGAGAATATCACTGCAAAAAATTCCGGATTTTTCTTGACAAGTCGTAGTTACTACTATTAAGGTATTGCTACTATGAAGGCAAAAGGTAAAAAAATGGCCGGTTCCTGTGACGCTCTGGTCCGGTTCAAAGCGAAATGCCGCCAGGCGGGACTGCGAATTACCCCCCAGAGGGCGGCGGTTTACCAGCAGCTTCTCGGTTCAAAAGAGCATCCATCGGCGACGATGGTCTTCGAGCAGGTTCAGAAACGGTTTCCTGATGTCTCGCTGGATACTGTTAACCGGACCCTGGGGACCATCGCAGAGCTTGGGCTGGCACGGGTTATTCCCGGTTGCGGCGGGGCAAAAAGATTCGACGCCGACCTGACCAGTCACCAGCACTTGCGGTGTGTAAAATGCGGGAAAATCATTGACTTTGAGTATCCTGCTTTTGATAATATGAAGCTGCCTCGGGAAATTCGGGAGGACTTTACGGTTCTGACCAAAACCGTGTACGTCCAGGGGATCTGTAGTAAATGTCGCTGAAAGTTGCTGTCGAATACTATTGTTGATTCTTTTTTGTGATGAAAGGGGCCATGTTTATGAAGCTCAAGGGCAGTCAAACTGAAAAAAATCTACTGGCTGCATTCGCAGGTGAATCGCAGGCACGGATGCGCTATACATACTTTGCGAGTAAGGCTAAAAAGGAAGGCTTCGAGCAAATTGCAGCTATCTTCGCTGAGACCGCTGAGCAGGAAAAGGAGCACGCCAAAAGGGAGTTCAAATTCCTCGAAGGCGGAGAAGTCGAAATAGTCGCTGCTTACCCGGCGGGCGTAATCGGCAGCACCTGTGAAAATCTTCTGGCAGCGGCGGCGGGCGAAGACTATGAATCAGGAACTATGTACCCAGCTTTTGCAAAAACAGCCGAACAGGAAGGTTTCAAAGACATCGCGGGTTTCTTCAATCGTGTCACGATTGCCGAAAGCAAACACAAGGAACGGTACATGGCTCTGGCTGAGAATCTCAAGCAGGGGCGCGTCTTCAAACGTCCCGAACCAAAGCGCTGGATTTGCAGGAACTGCGGCTATGTCCACGAGGGGCCTGAGGCTCCGGGTACCTGTCCGCTGTGTCTGCATCCGCAAAGTTATTTCGAACTCGAAGCCGTGAACTACTAATATATAAGAAGGACTTCTTCGCTGGGCCCGCGCGATTGACGCTCGCGTTGTCCTATGGACTCCTTGCGGAGAGCGCGGGCTTAGCTCTTTTTAAGGCAAATAATCGGCTGAAAACTGAATCAAAGGAATAAATCATGAACGAGCGGAAAGGTCAAATTACGATGAAGGGCAACCCCCTGACTCTGCTTGGCGAGCCGGTTCAGACCGGCCAAAAAGCCCCTGATTTCGAGGTCCTGGCAAATGATTTGTCCGTTGTGAAATCGTCCCAGTTGAAGGGCAAGGTGTGTATTATCTGCTCAGTGCCGTCGCTCGATACCGGTGTCTGCGACACTGAGACCCGCAAGTTCAACGAGCATGCTGCCAAGCTGGGCAGCGATGTTGCTGTATGGGTCATAAGTATGGACCTGCCCTTTGCCCAGAAACGCTGGTGTGGAGCCGCCGGGGTCGATGCGGTAAAGACGTTTTCCGACCATCGTGACGCCTCGTTCGGCAAGGCATTCGGTGTGCTCATCAAGGAGCTGCGACTTCTGGCCAGGGCGGTGTTTGTGCTCGACAGGCAGGGTATTATAAAATACACCCAGCTTGTCAAAGAAGTGGCCGATGAACCCGACTACGACGCAGCACTAAAGGCCGTGAAAGAGCTGTTGTAACAATAAATGCAGAAAGCAGGGCAATCAATATATGAGAACCGTTTGCAACGATGTATATAGCGTTGGGGCGATAGATTTCGACCGCAGGATTTTCGATAAGCTTATCCCCACCCCAGACGGAACCACTTACAACGCCTACCTTATAAGGGGCAGCGAAAAGACCGCTCTACTCGATACGGTGGACCCTACGAAATCGGATGTGCTTTTTAACAACCTCGCCCGTACAGGCGTGGACAAAATCGACTATATTGTCAGCCATCACGCCGAGCAGGACCACTCCGGCAGTATCAATGAGGTGCTGCTGCTGTATCCCGAGGCCAAAGTGGTCACCAACCCAAAGTGCAAAGAAATTCTCATGGACCACCTGCAGACCGAGGAGGATAAATTCATCACCGTCGAAGACGGCGAGGAATTGTCGCTCGGCGATAAAACGCTTAAATTCATTTATATCCCCTGGGTACACTGGCCTGAGACGATGGGCACGTATCTGCCTGAGGATAAAGTTCTGTTTTCCTGCGACCTGTTCGGCTCACACCTGGCTACCAGCAGTCTTTTCGCGGATGACCCCGGCCTGCTCTACGAATCGGCTAAACGCTACTACGCCGAAATCATGATGCCTTTCCGTACCCAGGTCAGAAAAAACATCGAGAAACTCTCGCAGTTTGATATCGACATAATAGCGCCGAGCCACGGCCCGTTGTATGACAAGCCGGAATTCATAATCAACGCTTACAAAGACTGGGTCAGTGACGAGGTTAAGAACGAAGTCATTATCGCTTACGTATCGATGCATGAAAGCACCCGGATTATGGTTGATTACTTTGTCGAGGCACTTATCGAACGCAACATCGAAGTAAAACAGTTTAATCTTGCCCAGGCTGACCTCGGCAAACTTGCCATGGCCCTTGTCGATGCGGCAACTGTGGTAATCGGGACGGGAACGGTCCTGACCGGACCTCATCCGACGGCCGCTTACGCCTGTATACTTGCCAACGCACTTCGGCCGAAGACTCGATTCGCCTCGGTGATAGGCTCCTATGGATGGGGCGGAAAAATGGTTGAGCAAATACAGCAACTCCTCTCGCATCTCAAGGCTGAGTTCATCGAGCCCGTTATTGCCAAGGGTCTGCCCAAAGACGAGGAATTCAAAAATCTCGACAAACTTGCCGACGCCATACTGGCAAAGCATAAGGAAATCGGAATAATTTAATCGTTGAAATCAAATACGAAATATGGCTAATATGTGGTGGGAGTATAACTTATGATTAGCAAAAAAATGCAAAATGCAATTAACAGCCAAATCAACGCCGAGCTGTATTCAGCCTATCTGTACCTGTCGATGTCGGCCGACTTCAGCTCGAAGAACCTGCCGGGCTTCGCCAACTGGATGAAGATACAGGCCCAGGAAGAGCTCGGACACGCGATGAAACTTTACAAATTCGTCGAAGAGCGATTAGGCCGTGTAACGCTAAAAGCCATCGACGCCCCGGCAACGGAGTGGGAATCGCCGCTGGCCGCCTTCCAGGCCGTTTTGAAGCATGAGCAGAAAGTCACGGGCCTGATAAACAAGCTCGTTGACCAGGCAATAGCGGAAAACGACCACGCCACGCGGGGCTTTCTGCAGTGGTTTGTAGATGAGCAGGTCGAAGAAGAGGCGTCCGCCGACGCAATCGTCCAGCAGCTCAAGCTGATGAAGAGTGCCCCCGGCGGCTTGTTTATGCTCGACAAGGAATTGGGACAGCGGGCTTTCACGGCGGAATGAGAACGGTTAAACAAGTGTTCTTTCAAATGAGATTGTAACTCAAGTAAAGAAGGAGACCAAACGTGGGTATAAGTTTCAATGCCGATGAAATTTTCGAGATGGCCGAGGAAATCGAACGTCAGGGCGCCAGGTTCTACAGCGAGGCCTCGAAAATGGCTCCAACCGAGAAAGCGAAAAAATTCTTCCTCGAATTGTCGGACATGGAAGCAAATCACCTGAAAATCTTCGCCGATATGCGAAAGCAGCTTAGCGAAGACGAGAAAACCTCGACAACATACGACCCGGACAATGAGGCGGCGCTATACCTTAAGACAATGGCCGCCGCCAAGGGCTGGGAAGGCAGAATCAGCCCCACTCAGAAACTTACAGGCAAAGAGCCGATGAAGGAGGTTGTCGAAATCGCCCTTAACGCCGAGAAGGAGTCGGTGGTTTTTTACTACGGCCTGAAGAGTATGGTTTCCGAAGGAGCCGGACGTGACAAAATCGAACATATTATCCTGGAAGAACTGTCACACATCAGGACATTGCTGGAATACCTCAAAGATATGAATTAGCTGTTTTATTCCAATTACTTCGTTTGCATTGACAGGGGCCTGCTGTAAAATAGGTCCCTGTTTTAATGCCCGCTTAAGGGAGACAACTGTGGCCGAGACGGCAAATCGGAAAGCAAAGGCTAAACCGAAGCTGCTGCAGAAGCAGACCGTTATGAGGCGGGTGCTGCTGGCCCTTGTGCCTTGTATCGCGGGCGCCGTTTACTTCTTCGGCTGGTATTGCCTCTTTATTGTTATCCTCGCCAATGCCACCGGTTTTATCACCGAGTACATCTTTACCCGTCGCAATGAAAAGCCGGCCACCGAGGCTGTCTTTGTAACCGGCACCCTCTTTGCTCTGGTTATGCCGCCGACGGTCCCCTGGTACGTAGTCGTAATCGGGATGGTCTTTGCTGTGATGTTCGGCAAGATGGTATTCGGCGGATTCGGTAAAAATGTCTTCAATCCCGCTATCGCGGGTCGAGCCTTTGTTTATGTCTGTTTTCCCATAGCCCTGACCGGTACGTGGGCCCCGGCTGCCGAAGGCCTGTGGGGCGCTCTTGGTAAATGGACAACCGTCGATACGCCGGCGGCCATAAGCGGTGCTACGCCTATGGCCTATCTCAAGGCTGGGCAAATCAGGCTTGAAGACAGCGATAAGGCTCAGTCAAAGATTCCATACAACCTTGCCAAAGATGATTTGGTGTTGTTAAAGAAAACAGCCCTGTTAAAAGCGCTGCTTTTTGGAAGAAGACCCGGAACCGCCGGTGTTACAAGTGCAATTTTAATTTGTATCGGAGGTATGTACCTTTTCGTAACTAAAACTGCAAGCAGAACAACGATACTTGCTATGATTATTACTTATGCATTCTGGAACGAGCTGCTTTACAGGTTCGGTGTTCACCCTGTTCCGGGCGCCTGGCCTGCTTTGCTCGGCGGCGGATTTTTGTTCGGTACCTTCTTTATGGCGACCGACCCGATAAGCTCGCCCAGAACCGAACCTGCCAAAGTTTTCTACGGGATGATAATAGCCACAGCTACGATGGTCATAAGAAACTTTTCGATTTTCAACGGCGGCTTGATGTTCTCGATACTAATCGGCAATATGTTCGCCCCCACACTGGATAATATTGTGCGTTCCTTTCAGGCAAAAAAGAAAACAGAGCAGGTAACCGAATGAAAAACAAGCGTTGGTTTCCGGTAGCGTATATGTTTGTTGTCACTGTCTTTTTCAGCGCGGTGATTATCGGTTTTTCCCAGGTTACGGAACAAAGGGTAAAAGCGAACGAGGCTCTTGCATTCGAGGTTGCTGTTTTGAAGGTCCTGCCCGGTCTTTACGACCTTAACACCGGTGCGGTGGAATTACACCGTCGATTTACCGAAGAGGTCCAACAGCCGAGCGATGATTCAGCAGGCGCATACACGCTAAAACAAAACGGTCAAATCGCCGCCTATGCTCTGCCGTTTAGCGGCCAGGGCTTCTGGGCGCCTATCGACGGCGTCATCGGGATAGAGCCTGACAAAAAGACAATAACCAATATCGTGATTTACCAGCAGCGCGAGACGCCCGGCCTTGGCGCGGAAGTTGCTCAGAGGAAATTCTGTGACCAGTTCATCAACCTTACGATGGCTGCGAGCGATAAACCGGTTGTGTTCCGACGTCCGGGTGAGCCGCTCAACTCCGGCGAAGTCCACGCTGTAACCGGAGCGACCCAGACCAGCATAAGGCTCGAAAAAATTATCAATGACGCACTGAAAAACTGGCGAGAGCGGATAAACGCTAAACAGAAATGAAAAGCCAAATGACACAACTTGCTCGCGAAGGCCTCTGGACCAACAATCCCATTTTTGTTCAGGTGCTGGGCATCTGCAGCACGCTGGCCGTGACTAATCTTGTTCTCAACACGACGGTTATGTGCGTTGCTCTTATTTTTACCCTGTCATTGAGCAGTGCGACCGTTTCGCTTCTGCGAAGTTTCACGCCGCGCAATATCCGAATGATGGTCGAGACGCTGATTATCGCGTTCTATGTCATTATTGTTGACGTAGTGCTAAAGGCATACTGGCCACAGATGTCCGAAAATCTCGGTCCGTACGTCGGCCTGATTATTACCAATTGCATCGTAATGGGCCGCTGCGAGGCGTACGGCAATTCCAATCCGCCCGGCGCAGCTTTTATCGACGGCTTTTTCAACGCGATTGGTTATTCTTTCGTCCTGCTGATTATCGCAACCTTCCGCGAAATACTCGGTATGGGCACCTTCCTCGGTCACGCGGTGCCGTATTTCAGCAGTGAATACTGGGACAAATGGATAATTATGGTAATGCCGCCCGGCGCATTTTTTATGCTGGCCATAGTCACCTGGATTTTCCGTTCTATCCAGTTATCTAAGCAGGAGAAGAAAAAATGAATATATCCGGTGAAATGACCCAGGCCTTTATCGTCTGTATCTCCGCGATATTTACCAATAATATCCTGCTGAGCTACTTCCTCGGCCTGTGTCCGTTCATAGGCTGCTCGCGCGAAATGAAGGCCTCTGTCGGTCTGGGTCTGGCTGTTATCTTCGTTATGACCTGCACCTGCGTCCTCAACTGGCTCGTCTATCACCTCATATTAGTGCCGTACGGCCTGGAGTTTTTCCGCTTTATAATGTTCATCATAATTATCGCCGCTTTTGTGCAGTTCGTCGAAATGGCCATCGAAAGATTTTCTCCTTATCTTTACCAGCGGCTCGGCGTTTTCCTTCCGCTGATTACCGTCAACTGCGCGATACTCGGCGCTTCGCTGTTTATGGTGATTCGCGATTACACTCTTATTGTCACCATCGGTTACGGCCTTGGCTCAGGAATAGGGTGGTTCCTCGCCATATTCCTGATGGCCGGGATAAGACAGAAACTCAGCAATGATTCGATTCCGAAAGGGCTGCAGGGGCCGGGCATAACCCTGATAATCGCCGGAATTATGGCCCTGGCCTTTATCGGTTTTGCCGGTGTACTCGCCGGACAATAATCTTTCATGTACAGGCAATGATAGTACTTACTCTGTTAAAAGCGGTTCTTGTCATCTCTGCTATCGCCGCGGGTCTGGCGGCGGTGCTTGCCGTTGCAGATGTCTTCCTGCGGGACTACGGCCCGTGCAAAATCACAATCAACAATGAAAAAGAGCTGACCATCAAAGGCGGCGACTCGCTGCTGTCAGTATTGACCGCCGAGAAGATATTCATTCCGAGTGCCTGCGGCGGACGAGGGACCTGCGGCCTGTGCAAACTCAAAGTCCTCGAAGGCGCCGGTTCGCTCCTGCCGACAGAAGAACCCTACCTCGACAAGAAAGAAATCGCCGACAACGTTCGTCTCTCCTGCCAGGTCAAAGTCCGAAATGACCTTAAAATTCAAATTCTCGAAGAGCTTTTCGCTATCAGGGAATACAAAGCCCGCTGCGCGGAAATAAAAGACCTCACCCATGACATAAAATTGTTTCGTTTCGAGCTGACAGACCCTGCTGAAATCAAGTACACACCGGGTAAA
>Ga0315537_1000495_pt1 | contig 30677 bp, 25 predicted proteins | sample SalMarSW160270MG_FD_203091 | JGI IMG/M metagenome (GOLD analysis project Ga0315537, IMG submission 203091) | Salt marsh sediment microbial communities from the Plum Island Ecosystem LTER, Massachusetts, United States - Salt Marsh Sediment SW1602-70 ...
CCAGTCCCAATTGACCATCTTAAAGGCTGCTCATTGTGAATCGGATTGCAAACCTTCATTGAAAATCCCCGATCACCATAAGCTTGTTCAAAAAAGCCTTGAATACATCAAAGAAATAGAAAGCGACATCGGCGGTCAGCTCGGTAAGAAATCAAGCGCACGATACCGTACTTACATGCGTTTGACAAGACATTATGAAGAATACAAAGACTCTCTCTTTGTGAATGAATTATTAAAAAGGGCAATTGATGACATTTATAAATATCCACTAAAAGAATTCGCACGCGATACACTGAACAGGCAACTGAAAGCCGGTATAGATGATAACGACCTGGTCGATCTTGTGATATCTCTGAGAGAAGAAGAACGCCTCTGCGTCATCAGCGAAGAGAAAGTTGTTTCCAAGGTGCCGCAAATTATATGCTCCCTGGGATTTAAGCGGGAAAAGGAATAATATGTACCTCACGAAAGATGAATTCATAGATCGTATTAAAGCCTTTGCATTCAAAGACCTTTTTATATCCATGGGATGGGATACGGCAAAACTGGAACGGCCTATTGCCCTGGATAACACGGTTTATACTTTAAATGCGGTTGCACAAAAAAAAGATTTTGTCATCTTCACCTGCGAATCGAAAACGCTCCCTGAATCCGACAAAAGGAAAAAAATCGAACGTAAAGTAACCAAACGGTTTCTTGAACACATAATCATCTTTTTCGATATCTCAAAGAAAAGGCAGATATGGCAGACCTGCATACGGGAGCCAAATAAACCGTACGTGACTCGCGAAATAACCTATCATCTTCATCAAACACCGGAGCTGTTATTCCAGAAACTGCGAGGTCTTGTATTTACGCTGGAAGAAGAGGATAAAATAGGCCTCGTTGATGTCGTTCACCGCGTATCCGAAAGCTTTAACACGAATGCCGAGCGTGTAACGAAACGATTTTATGACGGATTTAAGAAAGAACACACAGCTTTTCTCAACTTCATTGAAGGGATTACTAATGTTGTAGACCGTGAATGGTATGCATCTTTAATGCTGAACCGGTTAATGTTCATATATTTTATCCAGAAAAAGGGATTTCTGGATGATGACAGGGATTATCTTCGAAATCGATTGAAGGTAACCCGGCAAAAATGGGGTGCTAACAAATTCTATTCATTCTATCGAAAATTTCTCCTTGTATTATTTCACAAAGGATTAGGCTCTCCTGAAAGAGACAAAGCCCTGTTGGAAGAAATCGGCCGTGTCCCGTATCTCGACGGCGGACTTTTTGATGTTCATCGAATAGAAAGTAACTACGAAAAGATACAGATCAAAGATGAAGCGTTCGAGAATATTTTTTCCTTCTTTGATCAATTCCAATGGCACCTGGATACCAGGATCACCGCTTCAGGCAGCGATATTAATCCCGATGTCATTGGTTATATCTTCGAAAAGTATATCAACGACCGCGCCTCTTTGGGGGCTTACTATACAAAGGAAGATATTACTGAATACATAAGCAAGAGCTGTATTATTCCCAAGCTCTTTGAGGAAACCAGAAAGCACTGCGCTGTCGCCTTTCATGATGGAAGCAGTATTTGGAGAATGCTGCAGGAGGATCCCGACAGATATATTTATCCTTCAGTTCGAAAAGGGTGCGATCGTGAACTGCCTCCGGAGATTGAAAAAGGAGTCGACACCACAAAACCTGACCTGATAGAACGCCGCAAATGCTGGAACACTCCGGCGCCGGAGGCTTACGCCCTGCCTACGGAAATCTGGCGGGAGGTTGTCGAGCGAAGAAACCGCTATTTCGATGTTAAAAAGAAAATCGAAAACGGAGAAATCAGGGACATAAACGATTTCATCACCTATAATCTTGATATTCGGCAGTTCGCGCAGGATGCGGTCAAAATATATGAGGGGTCCGATTTCATCAATGCTTTTTATAAAGCAATAACAAAGATTACGATACTCGATCCGACCTGCGGGTCAGGAGCCTTCCTGTTTGCTGCTCTCAATGTACTCGAGCCGTTATACGAGTCATGCCTGGACCGTATGCAGGCGTTTGTCGAGGAGGAGGAAGAAAAAGGCGGTAAACGTTTTTCACAGTTCCGTGAAGTCCTGGAAATTATCGAGCAGCACCCCAACCGTCGTTACTTCATATATAAGACGATTATCCTGCAGAATCTCTATGGCGTGGATATTATGAATGAAGCGGTTGAGATCGCAAAGCTGAGACTTTTTCTGAAGCTAATGGCGGAAGTGGACAGGTTCGAGCATATAGAGCCGCTGCCCGATATAGACTTCAATATCCGCACCGGCAACACCCTTGTCGGCTTTTCTACGGAGCAGGAACTGCATGATACCCTTCACTCAAAGATTGATTTCGACGATACAGAAAAAGTGATCCATGAACAGATGCACACCGTAGCCCTGGCTTTTACACGATATAAGGAGATTCAGCTCGAAGGCAAAGAGAAGAAATTTCAAGAGTACAAAAAGGCTAAGGCCGAACTATTTACCCGTCTTGATGAGCTGAATGAAGAATTGAACATCTATCTTGCAGGAGAATACGGTATCGATCCTGAAAGGAAACGTGACTATAAAAAGTGGAAGAACAGCCACAAACCCTTCCATTGGCTCGCCGAGTACTATGAAATTATCAAGGAGAACGAAGGTTTTGATGTGATTATTGGGAATCCTCCGTATGTTGAATACAAAGAAGAGAGGAATGCATATAAAATCCATAATTTATTTACAGAACCCTGTAGAAATCTATTTGCATATACTTATGAAAGGGCAATTAATCTTTCCAAAGCGAATATTGGATTAATTATTCCAGTGTCATCAATTTGTACTGATAGATTTTTACTTTTACAAACAATACTACGAAAAAACGGAAGCCTAATAGTTAGTAGTTACAATGATAGACCGGGTAAATTATTTGATGGTCTAGAACATATTAGATTAAGTATAGTACTACTAATTGAAAGGGAATCTATTAAAAATTCAATTTGGTCAACTACTTATTACCGTTGGTATTCGGATACTAGATCAAATTTATTTCCAAGCATAGAGTATATTAATACAAATGATTTGTTTCCAAATAATGTTATCCATAAAATAAGCACAAGTATAGAAAAGGCCATTCTATTTAAAATTTATCCACAAAAAAGAACTTTATTGCACTATTTATATCCGCAAAAAAAATCTCCAATCTATTACACAAGAAAATTAAGCAGTTTTGTCCAGATATTAGACTTTATTCCTCAAATCCACGATTGTAATAATATAGAAATACCCCCTTCAGAACTTAAAATTATTAATTTTAATAATGATATAATTAGAGATATTTATCTTGCATTTCTTAATTCTAATTTGTTCTATTGGTTTTTAACAATATTCTCAGATTGTCGTAATTTAAATAAAAGAGAAATATTATTAGCCCCGCTTGATTATTCATTATTATCTCAAAACTTAAAGAAAAACCTCTCTAACATCTCACGAAAGCTAATGAAAGACTTAGTTACAAACTCAAAAATAATTGAGATGGAATATAAGAATCATGGAAAAAGAAAAATCCAATGTATCTATCCAAAAATATCAAAATCTATAATAGATGAAATTGATATACAACTTGCAAAGCACTATAAATTAAATAATAATGAGCTTGATTTCTTAATGAACTACAATATTAAATACCGCATGGGCGATGCATCATTTGAAGGGATAGAGCAGAAATCATAAGAAGCACCTCGTTTTTCTCCTTATTGGTTTAATTTATTTTGAATATTCATACTATAAGTATGAATATAGTAAAAAAATTAAACTTGCTATTGGTTTAAAATATTTCTATTCTTAATACTATGAGTATAAATAATAAACAAAAATTAAACTCGCTTATAAACAATTGGCCGGATGGTATGCTATATACCCAACGGTATTTAAAAATGAAAGGATATAATTATAGCCTTGTACAACGTTATTATTCGAGCCGATGGATCAAGCCAGTGGGAATAGGGGCCTATAAAAAGTATGGCGATACGGTTGATTGGCAAGCCGGTATATCCGCTATCCAATCCCAGTTAAAACTTACTATTCATCCAGGCGGGCGTACTGCCCTTGGGCTACTTGGATATGCTCATTATATCCGGTTTAAAGATCGTATTTTCCTTTTCGGTAAACCAGGAGAAACTTTGCCGAAATGGTTTCGTGATGCAGACTGGAAAAAGGAGATTGAATATCATCAAACAAAGCTCTTCGGTGACTTACAATCAGGGTTAATGACCTACGAGCATCGCGGCATCTCACTGACAGTTTCATCGCCCGAACGTGCGGCATTGGAAATGCTCTATTTGGTACCGAGGACCCAGGGATTCGACGAAGCTGACAAGATCATGAACGGCCTGCTCTCACTTCGCTCCGATATTCTTCAGGAGCTACTCGAAGCCTGTCGATCCATAAAAACGAAACGGCTGTTTTTATATCTCTCAGAGCGTAACGGATTGCCTTGGTTCTCCGATCTGAACCTGAATAATGTTGACCTTGGCAGCGGTAAGAGGGTAATCGTTAAGAACGGGAAGTATAACGCTAAGTATCGGATAAGCATCCCGGAGATAGAAGATCAATGAAAGGATCGCCGTTCTATCAGCAGGCAGAACTGGTAATACGGATAATACCGTTCATATATCAGGAAGAAGTGCTGGCAATAAAGGAAGGCTCCGCACTCAATTATTTTATCAGGAATCTGCCGCGTCTCTCGGTAGATATCGATTTAACGTATGTGCCTCTTAAAGATCGAGCCGATTCATTAACAGATATATCCGAAACCTTGAACCGAATATCGGCAAAGATACATCAGAACATACCAAAAACTTTGATAAGGTCTAAACAAACAGAGGGGAAGGTATCATCATTATTTATAAAAAGAGAATCGCCACAGATCAAAGTTGAAGCCAACACCATCATTCGCGGTACTGTTTTTCCCTGCCTGGAAAAAGTAATGTGTGAGGAGGCTCGTACACTTTTTAACCAGTCACCAAAGGCTAAAATCTCATCCATGCCGGATCTCTACGGCGGAAAAATCTGCGCTGCATTGGACCGCCAGCACCCACGGGACTTTTTCGATGTGAGACTACTACTTGAAAATGAAGGGCTGACGGAAGAAATTCGAAAAGCCTTTGTCGTATACCTTGTTAGTCATTCCCGTCCAATGGCTGAGCTCCTAGAACCTAGTTTCAAAGACATCCGATCGGTATTTGAGAATGAATTCCAGGGAATGACGAGAGAGTCGGTTTCACTAAAACAGCTTCTCGACGCACGCGATATACTTTTAAAGCGTATCCACTCTGATCTTACAACCAATGAGCGGAAATTTATTCTATCGGTAAAGGAATGCCGACCCGATTGGGAGCTGCTTGGACTGGATGGAATCGACAGGCTCCCCGCCGTACAATGGAAACTTCAAAATCTCGAAAAAATGGAACGGAAAAAACATACTGAAGCAGTAGAAAGGCTGAAACGATGTCTGGACCTTTAAAAGAAAATCTTCATTTTCTGGGCAATAGAGATATTCTCGAATTACCCAAAACGGCGTTTCTCTGCTCACGAAAATATCCGGCGAGCATCGTCCTAAAATCATACGACTGGGCTGTCAGGCAAAGAGAAGAGGGCCGCTGTGTGATATCGGGGTTTCATTCGACGATTGAAAAAGACATATTCGGCTATCTGATCAAAGGCGCACAGCCGGTTATACTGGTGCTGGCACGGGGCTTGAAAAAACGCTGGCCAAAAGAAGTGCTGGATGCAATCGATCAAAAGAGGCTGCTGGTAGTAACTCGCTTTGATGTCTCTGTGAAAAGAGTGGTTCGAGAAACCGCAATAAAGAGAAACGAACTGATGGTTGAATTAGCCGATGAAGTTCTAATTGCGTATGCATCACCTACAGGAAATCTTGAAAATATTATACAGCAATATCAAAATTCAAATAAAGAAATATTCTGTTTCAATGTTGCAAATAATGACAATATTCTTGAAATGGGTGCAGAGCCATTGTAATTTTTTAGTAGCGTAGCATTTAGTTGACCTGATATTGATGTATTAGATTTTTCAGCAATTTCCGTATAAAGAGAAAAGGCTCCTTTTCGATGTATTGAGATACACAGGTTCAATGATTAAGTGCAACAACATGTGATGAGGGAATACTCCCTCATCACAAAAAAATTGAAAAAGGTGCTATTTATACTGAACAGGAAGCAAAAACAGGTGCAGGGCGCCAGGTAAAAACCTAAACCTATCTTCGCCGCAGACGTACGAGGCCGAGGAACACCGCGGCGGCAAAAACGATGATACCGTATCCCGCTATTCCCACGTCGGTTATCACAAAGATGCGTGTTGTCTGGTTCAGGGCCGGAAGGTTTATGAGAAACAGCAGCGGAAACCCTAAAAAGAGGGAAAAGCCGCTGCCGAGCACGAGGTCGCTTGCAGCCGGTGTGCTGTAATCAGGGTCGATGACCCTTAACAGGGCGAGGCCCGTGCTTACGGTTCCAGTGAGCAGCCCGAATATGGAGATAATCCTCTCGAACAGGTGATCATCAAAGCTCTTTCGCGCCAGCGTAAAGACGAGCAGCATAATGATCGACCCACCTGCAATACAGATAATCAGGATGGGAACTATATACTGCGCGATGACAACTATTTCAATCGCCATAATTGCAGATGTAACGAGGAAATCAACACTCGAAGCCGAGATGGCGGTAAGGGTGCGATCGTCGAGCACATGATGCACCCTGAACTTATCGAGCAATTTTCCGACAAGAAGCGCGAGCAGGGTTGCAAAAAAAGCGTGGTATGCCCAGAGAATCTTCCCGAACTGCACCGAAAACTCACCGCCTGCCAGATGAAGGAGAAATACAAGAAGCTTTATGAGAGCATAGTCTAAAAAATAGACACTCCCAACAACCGCGATATGAAAAGCGCCGGATGAAATGACATCCGGATGAGTCGTGCTCTTCGTTCCGGGCATTCCCGAGGAGCCTCTGCCGAAAAAACCCCGATTTCTCAGTGTCGCGGGATCCACATTGCTGACAAGGCCCTTCCTGACTCCCCAGTTCAAAAGAGGGATACCCACGAAACAGGCCCATAAAAACCCGATAGCACCAAAAGTCAGCCCGACCGTGCCGCCGTCCGTAAATCCCAGCGCCTCCCACTGTTTACCGAGCGCGTATGCCTGTCCCGATGACTGCCCGAACCCCATTTCAAAGAGCATCCCGAACGTGGGAAAGATATCCGGCATGACGGTGTAGAGGAGAATAAGTGTTATGGTATAGCCGACAAATCCCTCGACCGCGTACCCCAATGTAAGGTGGAATGCCGTTGCAAGTGAGTTCTTCTGTATATACCTCTCTCTCTTCTTCAATGCAATTGAGATGAAGGTTATGGCAAGCAGGTGGTACACGATATTTCCGAGCACCTCACGTGACGGGGTAATATCCGGCATGAGCAATTCAACCAGATACATGAGCGCAAGCCCGATAAACCCGGCCGTTATGGCGTTCGGCACAAGAAATCTCTGTAGAAGTCTGCAGTTCGCCCTGAGCACGGTTGCCAAAAGCAGTGAAACGCTGACCAGGGCAAAATCGATAACAAGAGCCCACTGCATCATTTTGCAAACCTCCGAATGTCATACAGATTCTGCACATCCATCTTCCTCAAACCGGATTCGATCTCCTGCACGATCTGCACAACCGCCCTGTTGACCGGAGTTGGGATACCTGTCTTTTCCCCCGCCTTGACCAGCGCACCGTTAATAAAATCGATTTCTGTTTTCTTCCCTCTTTCGATTGAATAATGGATGTTCGACTTCAGGTTTTTGTAGCGTATGCCTATCATTTTAAGCAGGAGGTAACGGATAAAAAGAGGAAGTCCGCGGTTGCCGAATTTTTCAGGATTGATACCGCCGGGAAGCTTCTCAATGCTGATTCCGAGTGCATCGGCGACCGCATCGCCCTCATCAGCAATGCGGTAGAAGAGCTTCCTTGCGGCAGGTATCTTCATGAGCTTGCCGGTTACGAGCCCAGAAGCGCCTCCGAGCCCCGTTACACCGCATACAATAACAAGTTTTGCCCATAGCATTCCCTCTGTATTGTCGGTGAAGGTTACGTCAATATATGGTTCAAGGCATTTTCTGATAACACTGAGGTCACGGACATCGGTGCCGTTAAGCGGCCCGAACACGATGCCTCCTTTGGAGTTCGCCTGATACCTTCCATAATTAAGCATTACCGAGTTGTAGCCGACCGCACCTGCTGCAATATTCAGCTTTGGGTGCTCCTTCGCAATGTCGAGAATTTCAAGTCCGTTCCCAACGGTCGCGATAAGGCCGTTTTTACCCATAGACTCTTTTACTTCAGTGAAAACCAACTGCAGGTCGTTGCTCTTGACCGCAATGAATATGATATCAAACTCCTCGTCTGCCTCTTCAGATGAAGCGTACGCTCTGACCGGCACATTGAAATCACCCATCGCTCCATGCACGACAAGCCCTCTTTCACTGATAATCTGCGCTGATTCTTTCCTTCCCGTGATGCAGACGGGGTCAAAACCGTTTCGTGCCAGAGCAGCTGCAATAACGCCTCCGTTCCCGCCGCAACCGATTACCGCTGTTTTCATGGTAGATAAGCATATCAGCAATTCTCATATTGTCAAGGAGTTCAAAAAGTCTACTATTTTTCCTTGACACAGGGTAAATGCAACAGTTACCTTAATAGGCATCTTGTTTTGAGGGTAGTACAATGGATATTTTCGATAAATGTTATAAGGACGGCGGGTACCTCGGGATGTTCAGAACGATGAAGGACAAGTACTGGACGAGGCCGGTTCTCTCTGAGATACCGGGCACCGAGATGACATTCAACGGGAAAAAAATGATCATGTGGTCAATAAACAACTATCTCGGACTCGCCGGAAATCCTGATATTAAAAAGGTATCTGCCCAGTCAATTAATACGTACAGTGCATCCGCCCCTATGGGGTCGAGGATGCTTACGGGAAATACAGTCAAGCACGAAGCCCTGGAACAGCGGCTTGCCGATTTCGAGGAAAAAGAGGCTGCCATACTTTTCAATTACGGTTATCTCGGCGTGCTTGGAACACTTTCAGCACTGGTGCATAGAAGCGATACCATTGTAATCGATAAACTTTCACATGCCTGTATGATTGACGGCACATTCCTTGCGGGCGGGAAGTACAGATTCTACAAACACAACGACATGAACGACCTCGAAAAACAGCTCAAAGCGGCGCATAAACACGGACGCGGCGGAGTGCTCCTGGTTTCTGAAGGTGTGTTCGGAATGCGCGGTGATCTCGCTAAACTCGACGACATCTGTAATCTCAAAGAAAAATACGATGCGCGACTCTTCGTGGACGATGCGCATGGCTGTGGCGTTATGGGTCCAACCGGAAGGGGAACTGCGGAACATTTTGGTGTGACCGAACGAGTCGATCTTTATTTCAGTACCTTCGCAAAGGCATTCGCGGCGATCGGCGGTTTTACCTCAGGCAAAGAGGATGTAATTCGGTACATCCGTTACAACGCTCGAACACAGATCTTCGCAAAAAGCCTTCCAATGATATACGTCGATACAGTCAATGCAACCCTCAATATTATAGAAGAGAATTCAAAACCCAGAGAGAGACTCTGGATGGTTGCAAAAAAGCTGCAGAAGGGGCTTCGGGAAATCGGCTTCAGCCTGGGCGACACCCAGTCGCCGATAACCCCCGTGTACGTGCCTGCAGAACCTGAGGTGGCAAAAAAAATCGTATACTTCATGCGAGACGAGCAGAAGGTTTTTGTATCCGGAGTTATGTACCCTGTTGTGCCGAAGGGTGTCATTCTGCTCCGCCTGATCCCGACTGCAGCTCACACTGACGAGCAAATTCAAAAAACGCTTGAGGCCTTCAAGAATATGCGGGACGCCTTCAAACTGCAGCTTGACAAGGCCAGGGTATAATCTTTCAACTGCATACGCAGGTTGACACTCACCTTTTCGTTCCTGTTTTTTCACGGGCAGACTGCAGAAGCGATTCCAGGACAGCGGTATTTCCCAACGCGTCTTCTAAAGAGTACTGGGGTCTGTCCCGCCCGGAAACAACATCGGCAAAGTGATCGAACTCCTTCACATATTCATCCTCAGGAGTAAAGGTAATTGTTCTCTCTTCTTCGCCCTTTATTACTATGATCCGGGTTTGCCTGCCGAAGGACACAAAAGCACGCGGCACTTCGATGAGCCCCCTGTCTCCGACAACCCTGTATTCAAACCTGTCCTGCTCCGCCATGCTCGCGTGAAAGGTCGACATGATGCCCGGGCTGAACTGCATAATCCCTGAAAACGACAGGTCCACGCCGCCCTTTGTGAAATCCGCAATACCCGTCGCGTTAAAAGGCTCCCCGCCTGAAAGCATTCGTGACACGTTTACACAGTAGCACCCCACATCGTAGAGGCTCCCACCGCCAAGCTCCCTGTTCAACAGGTAGCTCCCCTCATCTTCAAGCACGTAGCTGAAGCTCGATTCAATCGATCGCAGTCGGCCGATTTCTCCCCCTTTTACCATCTCAAAGACAGCCCTATTCCGCGTATGATAGCGGTACATGAAGCCTTCCATGAGTACGAGACCGCGTACGTTTGCTGTTTGGATCATGCGTTTCACCTCATCTACAGTCAATGCAAGCGGCTTCTCGCAGAGGACGTGTTTTCCCATCTCGAGGGACGCAATAGTCCAATCGGAATGCAGGCTGTTCGGAAGAGGAATATACACGGCGTCTATACTCTTATCAGAAAGCAACTGTGAATATGAACCGTAGCTCTTTTCAATACCTAATTTTCCCGCCCATTCCTGTGCATTTTTTTCAGTACGTGAGGCCATCGCTTCGACACTCACCTTCTGTGACTTTTTGAGACACGGAATCACTCTCGAAACTGCAATATCAGCACAACCAAGCACACCAAATCGGATTTTACCCACAGAGCGCCCCTTTACGGTTCTTCCTTTTTAAGTAACTTCTCGCGAAGTTACTTTATGATATTCGGTCCCCTAAGAACGTAAACAACTTCTAAGTAACTTCTCGCGAAGTTACTTTATGATATTCGGTCCCCTAAGAACGTAAACCGCTTTTAAGTAACTTCGAGCAAGTTACTGTTTGATACCCAGTCCCGGGAGGATGTATCCTGCCAAGGATCGGCCGCAAAGTGACATATCCCGCCAGGGACATTCCCCGGGGGATTCACGTCACTTTTTTCTTTTTGTTTGCCCGTCTATTTATTACTTTACTCATTGTATTATTGAATGAAAATTTTTGACAGAGGGATTTTCAATGACGGATTTCAGGATCGCAGTTATCGGTGGCGGTAATATCGGCAGTGCAATTGTAAAAAGGTTCAGTGAGCGTATTTCAAAACCGGAAAATATACTTCTAATCGAAGTCGATCATCATAAGCGAAAAGAGATCGAAAAAACATGCGGGATACATACAACAGACAAGATAGGCAGCCAGCTCAAAGGGTACGATGTTATCCTCATCGCAGTAAAACCGGGAACGGTACGGGAGGTTCTGCTGAAGCTCGCGCATCATATAAATGAGGACTGTCTCTTTATATCGGTTGCTGCCGGAATCACCATCAATTTTATTGAAAATCATATAGGCTCCACCGTATCTGTTGTGCGGACAATGCCCAACATCGCAGCCGGTACCGGCGAAGCTGCTGTTGCCATGTCCTACAATCAGCATGTCTCCGGACTACAAAAGAGAAGGGCACACACGGTGATGGAAAGCATCGGCAGGGTCATCGAGGTAAAGGAGAGCCAGCTCGATGCAGTTACAGGTCTCTCAGGAAGCGGACCTGCCTTTGTATTCCTGATGATCGAAGCCCTTGCCGACGGCGGCGTGCTTATGGGTCTTTCCCGGGAGCAGTCGATCTTTCTTTCCGTGCAGACGGTGTTTGGCGCGGCAAAACTGCTTCAGAATTCGGGTGAGCACCCTGCGGTTCTCAGAGAAAAGGTTACAACACCAGGAGGTACCACAGCCGAAGGACTCCTCACCCTGGAGCAGGGCGGATTCAGGCTTTCCGTTATCAATGCTGTTAAAAATGCAACCGAAAAAGCAAGGCAGATTGGTGAAGCTCTCAACTCCCATTAGTTGAAAACATCGGTTCCCCTAACACGAAAACTATACCGCAAAACGGCTGATCATTTTCGCCAAATCTTTTTCTCCCTCAAGAACCGCCGTATACATCTCCAGAATGAGGTTAGCAGCAGGGCCCTCTATTTTACATATGCTCTGAAGCACGTGGCCGATGCCGAGCGGAATCTCCCTTTCGTGAAAACGTTCGTCGCTCTTAAATAGCCTGCCCTTCTCATCTTTCGCCTTAAAAAAAAGTGCAGATGCGGTGCCGAGGGCTATGTGCATGGGTTCTATGCCGTGTTTTTCACAGAGCCTGATCGACCCTATGAGACGGTCATCCGGGCCGAGTTTCCGGTATAAATCCCTACCAAGCCGGTATATAGTGTCACCGAGAGCCCTATTCTGAAAACGCATCAGAAGATCCTCTATATGCTCACCTACTGTGCGTTCTGTAAACTCATCCGAATACTCCGCAATGAGCGCTTTCCCCGACTCCCACATTGCATTTCTTGTTACACTCCGAATTTCCTCATCTTCGGCTGCTTCCCACACATTGGAATAACCTGGTCTGAACACAAAGGCCGTATACCCGCATACCGCATGCCCCATATTGTGAATAAACAGTTTCCTGTCCACATATGCGTGTATGTTCTCCTTCGGATCAAGCCCGGGTACTTTCGGCACCTGCCCCTTGAAACCGTTCCTGTCTAGGATAAGGGTGTTATAGGCCTCTGCAAAGACGTGCAAAGGGTCGTGGGCCCTATCTTTTTCACTCATTATGGGGACCATCTTCCCGATAGAGGTTTCCACAAGCCCAACCGTCTGGCCGAGTGGAAATCCAGCCGGGAGTGTTTCGGTGAGCAACTTCTGAAAAAATGTTGCCGCATCGCGCATGTTCTCACAAATAATTATATCAAGAGGCCTCCCCGGAAAGCGGTTTTTTCTATGGACGAGTCCTGCCGCCAGTGGTTTTATTATGCTGCTGAGCGCTTTCTGACCCACAGCAGTAGCTACGATGTCGGCAGTGCACACCTCTTCGGCTACCAAATCAGTTTGAGAGCCCTCCACACCACGCACATTCCTCACCGAAATTTTCTGTTCCCGCCTATCTTTTACCTGCACTGTGTAGTGTCCCTTCTGATTGAGCGCCCTGATTATTTTCTCATCGATATCGATGAAAACAACTTCCCAGCCGGCCCGGGAAAAGAGCTGGCCGATAAATGAGCGCCCAATATTCCCCGCCCCGAACTGCACGAGCTTCATTTTAGAGCCTTTCTTTCTGGTCGGTTTCTCTGCATGCACCTCTTTTGGCCTCTTACTATAAAAGCATTTCTCTGATATTCGAGGCGATTCGCTCCGGACCCGGGAGGTTTTCCCTTTCGAGCGGTGCTGCCATCGGTGGCGGAACCTCGTAGGCTGAAACAAGTTTGATCGGTCCCTTCAGGCTGTCGAAGGCCTCTTCCTGAATGGTTCGAATAATATGCTCGCCGAAGCTCCCCTTTCCCGGCGCCTGCACAACCACAGCAGCATGTCCAGTTTTCTTCACCGAACGTATCAGTAGGTCCGTATCGAGCGGGACAAGAGTTCTCGGATCCACGATCTCGACACTGATGCCGTCCTCCTCTTCAAGCTGCCGGGCAGCCTGCATACACGCCTTGAGCTGATGGGAGTAGGAGATTATGGTAACATCGTTTCCCTCTTTCCGCACAACACCCTGGCCCAGTGGAATAGTATACTCCTCCTCAGGCACAACATCTTTTTCAGTATACAGGTGCTGATGCTCTATGAAGAACACGGGGTTATCCTCCCGAATCGAGGTTTTCAGCAGCCCCTTTACGTCGTATGCTGAAAATGGAGCAACCACCTTCAACCCGGGAAACATGGTGGGAAACGCTTCGAGGCTCTGACTGTGCTGACCGGCGTAACCCTTACCGCCGCCTATCGTGGTACGTATTACAAGCGGGATTTTTGCCTTCCCACCGAACATATACTTTGTTTTTGCGACCTGATTACCAAGCTGATCTCCGGTCATCAGAATAAAGTCAATGTACATTATTTCCGCCACCGGCCTGAGCCCCGTCATTGCAGCGCCTAATGCTGTTCCCACTATCGCAGCTTCCGATATGGGTGTATTAAACACACGCCTTCTTCCGAAAATGTCGAATAGCCCGACCGTTGCCTGAAAAGCCCCGCCGTACTCAGCCACCTCTTCGCCGTAAAGCACGACCCGATTGTCACGCTCCATCTCTTCCATCAACGCCTCGATAACCGCATGCCTGTACAGAATCCTGCCCTGCGAATCTCTTCTGAACTTTTTGGGCTGCTTGTTGAAATGAACAGTTTTATACCGGTCACCGATATCGTCACTTGTTGTGCTGGAAAACAATCCCTCCATGATGGATTTCGGATCAGGGTCCGTTGCATGAGCTGCCCTGTTTGTCACCTCATCCATGAGACCGTATACTCTTTCACGTACACCGCTGATTTCCTGCTCAGTCATCACACTATTTGTAACGAGCTCCCTGGAGAACAGGTCGATGGGGTCAAGTTTCAGCCAGGCCTCCTCCTCCTCCTGTGTCCTGTAGGTGATTCTCTTGTCACTAAGTGAGTGTCCCTTGTACCTGTATGTCTTGAACTCAACAAGGGCGGGTCCATCCTCGCTCCTCGCTGTTTCAACCGCTTTTTTAACAGCCGACCGTACTGCGAGCACATGCATGCCGCTTTCAACACATGCGTGCATGTTTTTCGCATTGAGCCCGGTGCCGCGCTGCGCAAGATGTTTTACTGCCGTGACCTCTCCCATCTGCTGACCCGACATACCGTACTGGTTGTTTTCAAATACATATATTACCGGAAATCCTTTCCCGAACTGCGGCATCGATGCAAAGTTCATTGATTCGAGACAAATTCCGTTGTTTACAGCACCGTCACCAACCATGCATACCGTAACCCTGCCATTCTCAAGTAACAGTGAGCTGAGCCCGGCTCCTGTTGCAATTGCCATGCTTCCGCCGACGATTGCATTCGCACCCAGGTGGCCTGCATGAAAATCGGCAATGTGCATACTTCCGCCTCTGCCCCTGCAGTATCCCTCCTCCTTGCCGAGCAGCTCAGCCATCGTCTTGAATATATGGTGCTCGACCGCTTTATTCCGCAATTCTTCGTCTGAGTCTCCGCTTTCCTGCATTCCTAAAAAAAAGAGGAGCCGTTCTCTGTTCATCGAATAGATACTGTACAACCCCTTGCCAATGGAATGGCCGTGGCCCCGGTGCGTTGAGGTGATATAATCGTCCGGTTTGAGCACAGACATCGTCCCGGCGGCCACACCTTCCTGTCCTATAGAGAGATGCGTTGCGCCAATAAACCTGAATCCCTTATATGGCACAACCTTTCCGCTCTTCAGCTTGATAATCATCTCCTCAAATGCCCTGATAAAAAGCATTGTTTCAAACAACCGGACCGCTTCCTCCGCCGTAATATCCCTGTTCAGATGGTCTGCAAGTGATCCCGAGTCTTGAAACAGCAGTATATCCGGAAAACTAATTTTACCTTTTTGAAAATCAGGGAGTATATCGATCTCTCTCATGTATAATCCTTTCCTTCATTTGTAATTTCCTTTTTATACCGTGCTTTACGTGCTATAGTAAAAGTTTGTTACATAATATTAAATTCTATTTTATTTGTCAATAAACCGGACCTCGCCACAACCTTCCTGAAGAGGAACGAAGTATACCGATGCTGGTATAAACCTGGTTTTCGCATAATAAACAGCGCCGTTTCCAACGGACGGCATAAAAAGCAGGGTTTTGCGCAAGTACCAGGGCCTGGGATGGAAATCACGTGTATTCATTATGAAGGACAGCGGTTAGTTGTACTGGTATCAATCCGAAAACTTTGCATACAGATGATGCTACTCACTGGCGGTAGTATACTTTCCAACCATGTATAGCCCTGAACTCTTCACGGGATAGGGGCATATATATTCGATATTCAAGGGATGTAATCGTGTTTTCTTCATCTCTTACAGGTGCCATTTTGTATACAGGGACTTCAAACGACTGGATTACGAAACCGTCCCGATCAATCAGGCTTATATGAATTTTTGATTTCCTGTCCCGCTGAGCCTTTTTCAGCATACTCGAAAGCGGTTTTACCTTTAAATGAAGGAACACACGGCCATCTCTCCATTTGATACCGGCTTCTGCCGCAGCTTCATCATCGCGGTAGACATTCTGGGACGGCAGAGCAGGGCCTCGTAATTCAGAGCTATTCTCAACACGTTTGAACGTACCGTCGCTGTATAAAACGACCACATCACCCAGCCAGCGGTCGATCAGCAGAACAGAATCGCTAAAAACGGTTGTCTTGTATCGAAACATAAAACCTGAAAGCCCAAGGCCCAGTATCAGAAGAACAATGACCGCCAGAATCAGTAGCCTTCCCCTGGACGGGCCAGACTTCGAGCCGCCCTTATTCTCATCAATATCCATACTCATAATTCTCCTCTCTCAACAGTGAATCATAGCGCCGCTTCGGTGCGCAACAATCCTTAGGGCATTATGTCAAATATATCGGCATTTCCCGAAAAATCCTGAGCGCCTGCTATTCTATCAATTTGATACGATGAACCCGCACTTTTTTAGTTTACTTTTAAGGTTCTCTTTATTACCTTAATTATGCGTAAAATCTTATAAATCTGGTGCTTTGATACAATATAAACGGAGATACAATCAGGTGGAAACAAAGAGCGTACCGAGAATAATTGTTTTTTCGACACCAAGCTGCGGGTGGTGCAGAAAAGTAAAGTCCTACTTACGGGACAAGGGTTTCAAGTTCAGGGATGTGGATATTTCAAGGGATCAGAAGGCGGCAATGGATGTTCAACGGCGAACCGGCTCAACTTCCGTCCCCGTTATTCTTATAAATAACAGACCAATTATCGGATTCAACAAGGCCGAGATCGACAAGCTTTTGAGAAATTACAACTGACATGATTCAGGAATCATGAATAGCATATAATTTATTTAAATAGATAGGAGGGACTGTATGAAATTAAAGGTCATCGATGATAAGGTTTTGGTACAGCCAGACAAGTCGGAAGACGAAAAGACTCCCGGAGGAATCATTATTCCCGATACGGCCAGGGAGAAGCCACAGAAGGGTACTGTCGTTGCGATTGGAACAGATGAAGAGCTGAAAGACCTCATAAAAAAAGGTGACAAAATCGTCTTCGGAAAGTATACTGGAGATGAAATTGAATTCGATGGAAAAAAATATCTTGTCGTTCAGAGGAGTGACATCCTCGCAATTATTGCGTGATTCAAAAGGGGCAGCTTTTCGAAGCTGCCCCTGCAGTTAGGAGCCCTTGTGGTTGATGAACAAACAGTTGCCGAATTCTTCAAGGCCATTGCTCATCCGACGCGTATAAACATCCTGAAAACGATTCAAAACAACAACTTCTGTGTAAACGACATCAGCGTGTTCCTGCACCTCAATCAGCCGAATACCTCTCAGCACCTCTCGATTTTGAAGGAAAAGAAGATACTGCAGAAAACGAAGAATGGAAACGAAGTTTGCTATAAAATACGTGACGCCGCAGTCATGGACCTGTTAAAACATGCTGAGAGGATAATCTCCCGTCTCAATAAAGAATCCTAAAAAAAACCTTCTTAAAAAATCCGAATCCCTACCGAACAAACACCTGTATTATTTCGTTTTGAGGGTGAAAACGCCGTCCCAATCTGCCCCGGGCGGATTTTTCTGGAAGTGCATGCATCTCTTCAGGTACATGCTGCTCACTTCGTCTTCATTTAAAACAAGCGCCTGCTTGAATTCGCTGATTGCCCTTTCCCAATTCTGGCTCTTATATGCCTTCAAACCTTCGTTGTAATGGGAGAGAAATTCCTCTGAATACACGATAACTTCTTTTTCACCCACGAGCTCATATATGGCCACCGGTTTAGTCTTGCCCTTAACACGAACAGAATCAAGCTCCCGTGTCACGAGCCGGTCGCTTAATTCATTCTTTGTAAATTCACTGACGATGATATGATGCGCTGTCTTGTACACCTTGTTTATTCCCTCGAGACGAGCTCCGAGGTTGACGTTGTCTCCTATTACGGTATAGTCGAATATCTGTTTCGATCCGAGGTTTCCGACAATCATATCACCGGTGTTAACGCCGATACCGATATCAAAGCCGTCCCTTCCCTCTTTCTCCCACTTCTCCTTCAGTCGGTCGAGCGCGCGTATCATCTCCAGTGCGGTAAAACATGCCTTTTCCGCATGATCATCGATATAAGCAGGCGCGCCGAACACTGCCATAATTTCATCACCCACGAATTTATCGAGCATCCCTCCATATTTCAGGATGATATCGACCATCTCTGTAAGGTATTCACCGAGAATAGTCACAACCTCTTCAGGAGTATATTTTTCCGAATAGGTGGTGAACGACCTGATATCAGAAAAGAGCACCGACAGATGTTTTCTTTCCCCGCCGAAGGTAAGCCCGTCCGCATCCTTCAACACAGAATCCACGACATTTTCAGCAAGGTAATGTTTGAACACAGAGCGGATATGGAGTTTTTCCTTCGACTCGGAGAAGTACTGATACGCATTACAGCCTATAAAGGCGAGGCCGATACCGGTAATCGGCGTTATAAAATTCATAATAACATTGAACCCGGTAAACAGAAGAATATTCGCGCCAAAGTACACAACACCGATCATGATTGATGATGCAATTCCTATAAGTGGTTTTGACCTCTTAATGAGAAATGCAATGGTCAGCGTAAAGATGAATGTAACAATATACGCGAAATAATTATCAACCCGAGAGTAGTAGCTCTGATCCAGAACAGTCTGAATAAAATTGGCATGAATCTCGACACCCGGCATAAGCGTCTCATTGCCAAGCACATAAAACGGTGTCGAGAAGAGATCATGAAGCTCAGATACCGTTGCGCCGACGAGAACGATCTTATCCTTGAACACATCCCGTTCCATAAGAAGCTTCAATCCCTCATCATCGACAACCTGCTCATAGGAGATAGTCTTGAAGGAATAGGCGGGGCCGTAGTAGTTGATGAATGTCGACGGCAGGTTGTCATACTTCTTGATAAAATAGGTCCCGCCGAGCATAAAATCACCCTTCGGTGTTTCTGTAAACCAGTTTTTGTAATCCCCCCTCAATCCAAGATAATTTATGAGCGTGCTCAGCCCAAGCGAGAAGAAACGCTCGTTATTGTAATCCCTGAACAAGATGTAGCGTCGCACGAAACCGTCTGTATCGAACTTGGTATCGGCAATACCGAATGGAGCGGCCTCCCTGAGCTTTTTTATCGGAGGGAGGAGGCTTATCATCGAGTAGCCCTCGCGTTCCTCGACGATCATCTTACCCGCTAGCACGACATCGTCCTTCCGGGAGATCACCTCGGCGAAAATATTATCCTGTTCCGGGTTGATGGTACTCTCCTCGGTAAATCCCACATCAAAGAGAATCGTCTTTGCCCCGGCTTTTCTCAGGTTCTCCACAAGTTTTGCATGGTAGGTCCTCGGCCACGGATACTTGTAGGGTATCGATGCAAACGACTGATCATCGATCGCCACGATAACGATCCTGGAGCTCTCGAGACCCTCATAGTTGATGCCACGAACGGAGAACCTGAAATCCTCCATTCTATGCTCGATATTCTCGAAGAAGAGAAGGTTTGAGAGAAAAACCATGACCAGGGCCGATATAAAGCCGATGACCAGGATGATTACGAGTCTCTTGTTCTCCTTGGACATTTAAAACTCCTTTGTTGCAAATAAAGATACAAACAGGTCGCTGGTGTCCGGAGTCGTAATGTAGTTCAGGCTGCCGTCAACCGATATCCGGTACGGAGCGTCGTACTTTGCACCGACCGTAAAATCGAACCGGCTTGGCCCTGTTTCATAGATGATATCGGTGTACGGGTAGAGGGATTGGTCCTTGAGAAATTTATATCCGGCTCCGCCCTCCATATACAGCGAAGTATCAATGTCGCCGAAGTCCAATCCGGTAACGACCGTTGTGTCGAGTGGTAAATCGTTGAAATAGCTGTCCGCACCGACTCGGGTGGAATAGGTGTTGCTGTCATTTTCAGTTGTAAGGTTGTCGGAAAAAAGTCCGATCGTTCCGTTAAAGTATAGATCGGAGTTCGTAACCCAGACATCCATATTGTACGTTGTTCCCCCATTTACGGTGGTACTTACCGTATCGATACCGCCGGTGGTTGGGTCATCACCCTCGTTGGAAGCGGTTGCTATATCAACACCGCCGTTTATACTGAGATAGTCGTTCGGATACACGTACGCGCTTGCGGAGTACCCGGCGTTCGTTGTCGTCGATTCGTATGTATCCTGCAGGTTGTTCTTATAGTTCAGATACGCGGCGTTGAGAAACAGCTTTCTGTTAAGAAGCCAGAGGCTGTCCCAGATGCGAAAACCAGCCCTGTCGTTGATAACGGAGGTATTGCCGAGTGAATAGTAGCTCGGACCCACATAGCTGTATTCGGCATTGAAGGTATTGTCATAGAAGGGCCCCACCTTGATGCCGGTTTTGGCGGCAAGAGAGGTAAAACCCGGGAGAATCGGAACGATGTGCTCATTGATGATAAAGAGCCATTCGAAGTTCTTGGGGTCAAGCGGCAGGTCAACATCAGAATCCTCTGGGAGGCCTGCGCCGGAGGTTATATCCTCATTGAGGAGGCTTTCATTCGCCTCACCGGTGAAATGAATCTTCCCCTGGAGCAGAGACAGCTTTACATCCGTTCCCACAACCAGGTTGTCCTTTGGAGTCGGGCTGTCCGTGGCGGTTGCAATTTCCGCACTGAGGGAGTCCTTGTCATCTCTCACCTTGAGGACCGCGAGGCCCCACTGAAATTTCCGCTCATTTCCCAGTTTTAGTTTTCCGCCGATTACATTCTGTTTGAACGTTGCCGGGTCATTTACATCACGCAGACTCTGCCCGTATACGAACTCAAGGCCGAAAAACCCAATCTGCGGAAGGGCATGCAGTCCGAATACCTCCTGCCCGTCGATCGAGTAGTCGGTGAAATTCGGCGTTGTATCGCCGAGCACGAGGCCTCCCCATGGAGAAAAAAGGTCAAGCCTCGCTGACGAAACGGGCTGATTGTCGGAGGCCTGCTCGTTGGTCGCTTCAACCGAGAGCGTGTAGTCGATGGTCTCCGTCAGACCGCCGAACATATCGAGCTCGACTCTCCCGATAGCACTCTGTTCCGCCTCTTTGTCGTACTCGCCTCCCACGCCGACCGTCCCGTTGTAGCTGAACTTCCTCTCCTTTTTCGGTTCCTGCGCAATATTGAAGTAGCTTTCGATTTCAGAAAGATTTCCCTCCCGGTCTTTTACGGAAAAAGAAAAAACGTGCCTGCCTGTGCTTGTTGCATCAGTAAAAGTATAGGTAACGAGGAATACCGATTTATTCGCTTTTCTCGTTACATCCACATTGTCCACCATCAGTTCCATCGTGGAGATATCGACATCAGCGTCCGCATCGTAGATAGACAGGGCAATAACCGTGCCGGTGCCGTAGGCGATGTCCTCTCCTTTATTGGGGCTCAGTATTTCTATGCTCGGGGCAGTTCCTGCAACGAGCAGACTTCCTGTGAATAACACACTGATGAATACGGTAACGAACAATATACCTTTTTTAACGTTATGCATTGTTTTCCTCCTCGTTTTGCGTATACCCGGTAGTACCTGCCCGGTAACACCGGTTTGCACAATAGTGAAACTTACTGATTATATGACCCTATCAACAGGCAAGCAGATTAACTTCCTTTCGTCACTTTACAGCAGTTTTTTCACTTTTTCCTTACACCCGCAATTGCAGGTGGCACTATTTCTCAATGTTCGAAATCAATTTCTCAATGCTCGAAATCAATATGAAGTTCTTTCTGCTGCTTCGAGCCCTCACTCTGCTGGTTGAGGTATATGATTATCTCATGTTTGCCGGGCTCGACAGGTATCTGATCGTCCTGGATCACTCCCTTTTCAATGCCCCCGCTCGTTGCCTTTGCGTATTCGCCGGCTGCAACATCAACCGTGTACCCTCCGGCAAGAGCCATTTCCACGATATCCTCGAGCACCCAGAGAAGCGTTTCTGCATCACCCTCTTCAAGAACAAACTTCGTTCCCTTTACCGATGCAACCGATGTGGGTGTGCTCACCTGAAAATCCGTGCCGCGTTTCTTCGTGACCTTTGCCCATATCTTTCCGGTTTCAAGACGCATTCTTTTCTTCAGTTTATTTTTCTGCCTGGATGCATTCAGTGTCAGCTGGGCATTCTCTCCGAGCTTCACCCTGCTCCCGTCATCCTGGAAAATGACACTCGCAAAACTTTCGGCCTCCGTCTTGATGGTATCCCCTCCCTCGAGGAGCATACCGAGCTTCGCATCAACCTCTGTACCGGGGTTGCTCTTTATTATCTTTACATTTCCTCCGACTTCCCCGAGAAAGGCTATTGCATCCTGCGCAAAGATGGCTGCAGGCAAAAACAGTATCACTATAACGACAGCACACAGAAAGGCGACCTTTTTTTCTTTCAGAGTCATTTATTTCCTCCAGATTTTAGATGGTATTTCAAAGAAATCACCGTATCCCGCATTCGAAATCACTTGAGATAGATGTTATTGACGTCAAGTTTCTTCTGCTCGATCAAATGGAGAATGGTCATAACCTCTTCTCTCGAGATGAATCCGTCATCAAGAACAATCCTGGTAATATCATAATTCCTCAAACTCCGTGCCCATTTCTTACCGAAAAGTTCGGTTAAAACTCTGGTCAGCTCTTTTATAATCTCCTGTTTATCCGGCTCGGTCAGCACGAGCTCTATGCCGGCGGTTCCTTCCTGTGAGTACACGAACTCATTCAGAGTCCCTTTGACGAGATCATCACCGTGAGAAGTGCTGATATATCCCCAGAGCTGCCAGTAGTAGGTCCCTCCCTCTTCCAGCAGTAAAGCAATATCCGATCCATCCACGCCCTGGGCCCTGCCGAGCCTGGTTTTCGGAACGATGGAGCCTGCAATGAGCTCTTTGTTTCCGTTCGGGTCTTTAAAGAGATGAAGCTCGATATTCTTGAAATTGGAGATCCACCGAAAATCAAGCCCCGATTTAGAAACGGCGATGTTCAGCGGGTACAGCGGCTGCTGGTACGGCGGATTGATGGTGATATAAATCGTTTTTGTCGCTACCGGCGTTGAATTGCCGCTCTGATAGAGCGTCAAGGTGATTGAGAAGGTACTCTGCGGCAGCGATCCCGTCGCAAGCACCTTGTCCTGCAATTTCTTGTCGCCTGCGCCTCCGGAGATGGTAAATGACCCCCCGAGGTTTGATGCGTCAGTCATATCGATATTCGAGAAGGTCTTGCCGGAATAACCCGTGTTATAGGCCAACGCATTCGTATTTCCCGAGATGAGCGTTTGCCTCGTATTTTCATCCTTTACAACAATACTCACGTAGTAGTTGTCCTTCACCGTATTATCGGGTTTGAAGGTCACCCTGAATACCTCGTTCTTCGCAGACCCGCTCAGGCCAAGGTCGGCAACAAAGAACCTGTTGTACTGCGCATTTGCGAATACGGTTACCGTCATGCCCGGGTCCGCAAATACCGAAACGGCTGCGGACAGCAGTACCACTGAAACCGCAATTGCTATTAATAGTATCTTCGATAATTTCATAAAACACCTCCCCTGTATGCATACTTACACTAAGTGTATCCCACTTCAGAAAAATATCAAAAAAATAGGTAAGTAAACTTGCCAATCTTAGAAGTTGAAAATTATCACTTACCTAATGGTTTTTACCTAAAGTATGTAATATTACGGCAATTGTAGTATAATATAGTCATTTGTATTCGAAATTCTGGTACAAAATGCCAGAATTCTAATGGATAAAACCATATTTGCCTATCCGCGATCCCAATTACTGTGTTAAAGACTATAACACATCCAGCAAAAAAGATAAGAAAAAAATGAAAAGAATTTCATCATACGTAATGCAACCGGATACATTGCCGCATCGCGGCTTCCTACTGCAAATCGCTACCCCTGAGATACGCGCGTATTTCCTCTTCAGTCGGATTCGCCGGATCAGGTTTCAAACCGGGGATGAATCTGGTCGCCTCGTACAGCGCATATGCCGCATGGTCATGGATACCCACAACGTGATGTATATAAGGACCGTAGATGAACTTCTCTTCCCATAACGGCCAATCAGGAACCTCGATCCACAGAAACGTGCCGAGCGTAAACGGTCCTGCCGTGCCCTTCGCATGGCCTATGAACAGCAAGTACTCACCGCCCATACCATCGAATCGTGCGACCGTCACATTACCGCCCCTGATCTCCCAGTTTCCCGTGCCCGGGCTTCGTGATGGAAGGATAAAATGCTGGCCGACAAAGGCCTTTTCCTTGTCCCTGGCCAGCTCCAGGGGAAAGGGACCGCAGTGCCAGAGGAGCTCGCTGTTTTCATTTTCCGGATGCCGGATGGTCAGATCACAGAAGAAGGTCGGATCAGTGCCCTGGCTCGCATTCTGCAGCAAAATCGAAGTCAACGCGCCGTGTATATCTGTTTCACAGGCAACCGGGATACCCAGAGAAGTGAGCTCGGAATCGACGAAGCAGGGCACAATACCGAGCGCAAGCTGCAGTGCATCCCAGCACTGGATAGCAATTGCAGAGAGGTTTGCATCCTCAGTCCAGTCTAGGAGTGTAAGTTTGAGGCCCGCGATCTTTCTGATTGCGTCCTCATCCATACCCTTGAAGGTCGTCCGTTTTTTAAAATCTTCAACCTCGTCTTCGATTCTCTTGTCCGATTTCACTTTGTCGAGCACCCTCTTTTCTATATCGACCAGGGTGATAGGCACCGCTTCAATACCCCAGCGTTCGAGAAGCTCTCCCTCGTTCACCATGACGGTGAAAAAATCTTCCGGCCGGGTCGATATCTGGCCGATCCTCGCCTTCAGAAATCCGTTTGCCGCACGTGCCGCTGCGAGAAAGTTTTTGAAGCCCCGCTCGAACACCGGCGCATCCACCCTGGAATTGACGATGTACGAGAAGGGCACACCGTAGCGTCTCAGAATTTTACTCGTTGCGAACAACCCGCACTGGGTGTCTCTCAGTCTCGAGCCGTCTTTCAGCGGCGCTTCATCACGTGGACCCCAGAGCAGAAGCGGTTTGCCGACCGCTTTTGCGCATTTCGCGACAGCATCTTCGGTTCCAAAGTTAACGTGGGGAGCGAAAACCGCATCGACATTCGCATCCCTGAAGATTTTTGCCGCCTTTTCGGCTTCGAGCCGATTGAACAGGAGGCCCTCCTTGTTGAGAGAATCCAGGTTCACGAAATCAACTCCCCATGACTGCAGTTTTTTCTCTATCAGTCCTTTATATTTCAGAGAATCCTCCACTGAAAAAACATTTCTTCTTGTCGGAGCAAGCCCGAGCTTCACCTTCTTTTTTTCCATGTTTCCGCCTCCAAATCCAATGTTTAATGATATTTGATACCCATATTAGAGGGTATTTGAATTTTCGTCAACGGGTTTTAATTACCGGTGTAAAATATTCCGAAAATATTATGTAAAAGTTCATAGATAATCGAAAACAGAAACAGAATTCAATTCTCTTGGCCCCGTTAGTATAGTGATTCGGCTTAGTGCTATACTGTGGCTTGCTTTCTATGATATACTATATTGGTGTATTATATTGCAATACGGACTGTTCCGGAGACCTATCATGAATGAAACAATACTCATCGTCGAGGACAGCCTCGAGATCCTCGAGCTCTTGAGACGAATCATAGAAAAACAGGGGTACAGGGCGATTCTTGCAGGTGACGGTGAAAAAGGTCTCTCCTATGCGAGGCGGTTCTCCCCGGACCTCATTATTCTAGACCGGCTTCTTCCAAAGATGAACGGACTGCAGGTATGTGAGACACTCAAATCGGATAAGGGTACAGAGGACATGCCCATTATCTTTCTGAGTGTTCTGGATTCCGAGAAAGATATAGTAGAAGGACTTAAAAGCGGTGCCGATGATTATATAAGAAAACCATTCAGTCCGGATGAGCTTATCGCGCGTATCGAGACAGTTTTACACAGATATAAACAAAAAACCGGTACATGATCGAGACAATTGCAGGGTTTAACTTAATCGAGAGGTGGATACCGTGAGGAAAAGGAGCGTTTGCCTGTCTGTAGTGTTACTCTTTATGACTTTTCTTGCTGGATATCAATTGTTCGCGGACACTCAAACCGAGAGGCTTATAGATAGGGGTATCATGTTCGAACGCGAAGACAGACTCGAGGAGGCTATCGAAGAATACAGAAAGGCGCTCACAAGAGACCCGAAAAACCTGATGATCAAAATACGGCTTGCCAAGGTTTTGAGCTGGGAGAACGAGTTTACAGAAGCGCTTCGTCTGCTGAATGAAGTGCTCGAAGAAAAGCCCTACCAGCCGGAGGCCCTGTTCAGAAAGGCGCAGATACTGAGCTGGCAGGGAAACTACAAGGAATCGATTGCAACCTATCAGCTGTACCTCATGAAAGAGGGGGACAACCCTGATGCACTGCTTGGCATTGCACGGGTTAGTTTCTGGGCGGGCGAGAATGAAAAGGCGATTAAATACTTCGACAGGGCGCTTGCAGCAGGTGCCCAGGAAGCAGAGGTTCGGATCGAGCTCGGCAAGGTATACCTCGCAATGGATAAAAAGGAAAATGCCCGCAACGAGTTTAAACGGGTACTCGAAATCGACCCTGATAACAGCGAAGCGAAGCGGTTTTTAAAAGGGATCATGATTCTTACAACATGGGAGATTGCGCCTCTCAATTTTCGATGGGATATTTACCCCGATTCGAGTATGGGTATAACCGTGTTTTCGAACATTACCTATCATTTCAAACGCTGGTGGGACTTCATTTTCGAGTATCAGAACTGGGACATAGCCGGAGACAACGACTACACACTCACAACCACAGCGGTATACCGAGGGATAAAAAATTTATATCTCTCGAACGGGTTCGGGATCACGCCGGATGCCCTCTTCTCACCTGATTACTCCACACTGCTCGGCGTGCACTACGCAATTCCCCGTATAGTGACCGCCGGCATGGATTTCACCGCTGATTTCTATTCAAACGAAACGCTTTTAACCTTTTCACCGGAGGTTACCCGTGAGTTTTCCGATATTAGCTATATAACACTGGGGTACAACCGGTATATCTACACGTCCGGGTATTCAACCGGAAAGATGGAGCTCACGCTCAATCTCGAATATCTCAATAAAAACGACCTTTTCATCACTGTCTCCTACGGGGGAGATGTTGAGGTACGGGACAAATCACGGCGGGTTTTCGATTTCTCCACCGGCATCAGCTACAGCATTACGGAAAATCTCGAATTACAGCTAAGCTACGGGAGAATTGAAACCCAGTACGGAAAAACGAATGAAATATCCTATCGCACAGCGTTAAAATGGTAAACTCTTTACTCCAAACAGTCATTTTCAGGTCAACCGTTGCTCTTATCATCCTCGTTGTTGTATATTTCTTCACCTCAGTAGCGTTTTTCCTGTTCAAGGGCCTTGTTCATAAAATCAGATCCAGAATGAAGTGGAGGCATTTGAACAGTCTTTACGATGTTCTTTTCAATGGGCTGCCGCTTGATGCCCTTTCTGCCGGTACTTTACACCGGTTCAGCCTGATTGAAGCTTTCACCGAAATACTGTCGATAATTACAGGAAACAAACAGGAACTTATGAAAGAGGCCGTAATAAAGCTCGGTCTTCTAACTTTTATACAAAAATGGCTGTCCAGCATATTACCAACAAAGAGGATGCGTGCATGCTATACACTCGGCCTTCTGGGTTCCCGGGAACAGGCCGGCCTGCTCACCAGCAAGCTGAATGATTTCAACCGAAAGGTCGTCTGTTCTACAATAATAGCGCTCGGAGAAATCAGGGCGCTCGAAACCGCACCTGCCCTTTTCGCATATTTCCGGCACTGTCCACAGCAGCACGCATGGCTCATATCTGCGATATGCCCTTTTTTCGGTAGAGATATATACAGGCATATGAGGCCGCTTTTAACCGACAACACCCTTCCCGATAGCAAAAGACTTCTTCTCATCAGAGCACTTTCAATCCTCAAATCTCCTGAGATCCTGGCCGACCTGATCCGTCTCTATGCTGAAAGCAGCAATCTTGATATACGAATCAGCGCTCTGATGACTGTAGGAAAAATCAACGACCTCTCTTCTGTCAAAACGGTAATCAACGCCCTGGAGGACAAAGAATGGGAAGTTCGTGCAGTTGCAGCGGGAATAATTGGGGAAATGGCGATCAAAGGGGCAGCCTACAGGCTTGTGATGCTCCTGAAAGACTCAAACTGGTATGTCAGGAAAAATGCCGCCCGTTCCCTGTCAAGATTGGGGCTCATCGGGATTAGCGCTCTTGTCGACAGTCTCGATTCTGGTGACAGGTTTGCGCGGGATATATGCGTTCAAACCCTCGAGGAAAACGGCATCATAGAAGAGATGCTCGAAGAGCTCGGCCGGGGAGAGAGCAAAAAAATGGAACTTGCTGCAAAGATGATGAGGCTGTTAATAAAAAACGGCTACCTCAACTACCTCCAAAACTTCAGCAGCTCGAATAGAGTGCTTCAGTCAATGATGTCGGAAGCAGAAAGCAATCGCGGCAACCGTCCTGAACAAACTTCCCTGGAAAAAAGGAAATGAGAGAAACGCTTAACATACTTTACACGATCATCATGGTTTTTTTCTTTACAATCAACACCGTGTACCTTTTCGTTCTCCTTTTATCAATTATCGAGGTGCAGAAAAGACGCAGTTTCCGGTTTACCTATAACCTAGACCAGGCTTTCAAATTCCGGCTCCTGCCGCCTGTTTCCATTATACTCCCCGCATTTAATGAAGAGAAAACAATTGTCGAGAGCGTCCGATCGCTGCTCTTTATCCGGTACCCGAGTTATGAGCTGCTGGTTGTCAACGACAGTTCGAATGACGGCACACTGAAAACCCTTATAGAGGCCTTCGACCTTATCAAAACCGACTACGTGTACAGGCGCTCAATCGAAACGGAGAAGATACGTGGTATCTATATATCGAAGGTGCATAAAAATATCATCGTAATCGACAAGGAAAACGGCGGTAAGGCGGACGCGCTCAACGCGGGTATCAACGTATCGAAGTTTCCCTACTTCTGCGCGGTCGACGCCGATACCATACTCGGGGAGGATGCCCTTGCAAAGCTCATTCTCCCCTTTATAAACGATCCGGATAGAACCGTCGCAGTCGGCGGCGTTGTAAAACCCGCAAACGGATCTGTCATACAGATGGGAAGGCTTTTACAGGAAAAGCTGACCGGTAATCTCCTCATTATCCTGCAGGGCATCGAATATGCGAGGGCATTCTTTCTCGGGAGGCTCGGGCTTTCCTCGATAAACTCACTGCTCATAATTTCAGGTGCCTTCGGCCTGTTTAAAAAAGAAGATGTACTGAAAGTGCAGGGCTACAAGAAAAAATCTCTTGGTGAGGATATGATGCTCGTCGTAAAACTCCACAAGCTGAAGAAGCAGGAAAAGAAAAAATATCGCATCAGCTTCGTTGCAGATACCGTATGCTGGACCGAGATACCCTACTCATTCAGGGTCCTTGCACGCCAGAGAGTTCGCTGGCAGATGGGACTGCTCGAGAGTATTTTCGAAAACAGGAACATGATATTCAACCCCCGTTATGGGGCCGTCGCATTTTTTTCAATACCCTTCTACATACTATCCGAGATTGCAGCACCGTTTATAGAAATTTTCGGTTACGGTCTGCTCGCGGCAGGTATATGGCTGACCATTTTTCCGGCATTGACACTGCTCAGATTCATTCTTGTAACCTGGGTATACAGTATCATGCATACCTTTATCGCCCTGACCATGGAATACTTTGCTATCGGGACGACTCTGCGTTTCCACCATTTCGTTCTGCGGCTTCTGGTCTCCCTCCTTGAAAACCTGTTTTACAGGCAGGTAAATCTCTACTATAAGATCAAGGGTTTTTTCAAATTTTTCACATCACAGCGGGAATGGGGTGCAATGGAAAGAAGGGGCTACTAGTCCTGAAAGGATTAATCCTGAAATGACCATGTGGATAAAGTTATTCGGAAAAAAACATTGAGACTGAGGAAAATTCAGCGTTCGTCCTCCTGAAACCCTCGTACCGCTGCAGGTAAAACCGAAGCACGAGTATGAACAGGATGATCGAAAACACACTAAAAAAAACCATCTGAGACTATCGGCTTCATCAGCTTACCCACGCCTTTTGAACAAGCTTTTCATTCCTGAGCAGGGAAAGCAGCTCCTCCCCAGGGTCGACAAGCAGAAATGAAGATGCCCTGACCACCCGTTTCTTATGCTCGAGCTCCCGGGTATGAATATAGACACTGCATTTCCCCTTG
>Ga0315537_1000498_pt1 | contig 30572 bp, 32 predicted proteins | sample SalMarSW160270MG_FD_203091 | JGI IMG/M metagenome (GOLD analysis project Ga0315537, IMG submission 203091) | Salt marsh sediment microbial communities from the Plum Island Ecosystem LTER, Massachusetts, United States - Salt Marsh Sediment SW1602-70 ...
ATGATGCGGGCAGCCATCTATCAGCATCTGAACGATCTTTCTAGGCGGGGTGCTGTGACGTCTTACAATAGGGATGGACGAAAATACTTCAGGATTACGGAGCGTGGAAAAAGAGCTTTGGTTGCCATGGATGAACTGAAAACGTTGCTTTGAACCAGAAATTTTTAATAGTAAAGTTGCAACTATACTATCTAAGTTGGTCAATTGGTCAAGAAACAAAAAGCCGTAATACAGCTTTCTCTGATGACAATTATGTCAGCACTGGTCGCAGTGGGAACCTTAATCGTTCGGATTCCCAATCCCATGGGCGGATACTTTAACGTTGGAGACGTCATGATTTTTGTCGCCGCGCTAACTTTCAACCCGCTTATAGGCGGTGTTGCAGGAGGATTAGGCTCAGCAATAGCAGACATCATAGGATTCCCACTATTTGCGATTCCAACGTTGGTCATCAAAGGTTTAGAGGGTTTACTGGCAAGCCTGATTACAAACAAGAAAAACGTTTATCGCGATATTCTCGCCGTTGTTGTGGCTGGAACTGAGATGGTTATCGGCTACTTCTTAGTCGAATTATATCTGTGGGGCATAGGCGGAGCATTGGCAGAAGTTCCAGCAAACATAGCTCAAATCGCCATAGGAGGAATTGTAGGAATTCCAATTGCCCTAGTTTTGCGAAGAAGACTGCCAGAAATCCTTAGGGACTAAAACGTGCGTAAACATTTTTTACGGAGCACACAGTTTTTTTAGTCTCGATGTGTAGAACCGTTAAGGTGGGCTGTTAACTATGGTTGGCAAATTGTCAATGGCACCAAAAAAGCCGGAAAGGGTTCTAGTGGTTTCTCTGCAGGATACTTCAAAGATTAAGGCTGCTTTGGCTGCAGAGGGCTTCAAGGTTGTTGAGAGGAACCCTGATTTTATCGTCTGTTACGGTGGAGACGGCACAGTCTTATTCAGCGAAAGAAAATTTCCTGAGGTTCCGAAGCTGATAATCAAGACTTCACGGGTCTGCAGAAAATGCGATTACACACCAGATGACCTGAGGGACCTGCTGTCAAACATTAAGGAAGGCAACTACTGTTTACATAAAAAGATAAAACTGAAGACAGAAGCTAAAGGCAAAAAGCTTGTTGGATTAAACGAGATTCAGATTCACCCTAAGCTGCCGATCTACGCCGTGAGGTTCTCCCTCTCTGTTGACGGAAAAAAGTGTAAAGACTTGATTGGCGACGGCGTCATCGTTGCTACATCCTTCGGTTCCACAGGATACTACAAAGCAACAGGGGGAAAAAGATTCATGAAAGGCATCGGAATATCATTCAACAATCTGCATAACAGGAACATGAAGAGCTTCGTGGTTCCAGAAGATTCCACAGTGAAGTTAACAGTCAGCAGAGGACCTGCATGGCTCTTGGCAGACAACAACGAGAATCTCATTGAATTAAGAGCCAAAGATACTGTATCAATCAGAAAATCTGAGAGCGTAGCAAATTTCATTTACGTTTCCCGCACATAATCTTGGAGTGCCTATAGAGTTAGGTGCTGGTGTGAAAATCTTGTTGAAGATAGGTCACAGGGGAGCAAGCGCTTACGAGCCAGAGAACACCCTCAGCAGCTTCAGACGAGCCATTGAGCTTGGAGTAGACGCGGTGGAACTGGATGTCAGAAAAACAAAGGACAACGAAATTGTTGTCATCCACAACGCTGATGTGAACAAGACCACGGATGGCAGCGGCTCGGTTAACGAGCTTACTCTAGAGGAGATAAAAAAGTTCGTTACTGAGAAGGGTGAACAGATACCTACATTGGAGGAGGTGCTGGACGCTGTGGGTAAGCGTGTTAAGATTCTTGTGGAACTCAAAGAAACTGGCATCGAAGAGAAGGTTCTAGATTTGATCCGCCAGAAAGGGCTGATAGAGAACGTGATAATCATTTCTTTCCACGAAGAGGCTCTCCGAAAGGTTAGGGAGTTAAATGATGTGGCGACTGGCTTAATCTACGTGAGACACAAGAACCCCATACAAGCAGCCTTAGATTTGAAAGCTGAGTATCTGCTTCCGCTGTATCGTTTCACTCACTCCGCCAACGTCAGGAAGGCTCATGAAAATGGCTTAAAGGTGATCGTCTGGACCATCAACAAAGAAGAAGAGGTTGCTGAATACAAGAAAAAAGGCGTTGACGGCATCGCAAGCGACAGACCAGACATCCTAAACATCTGAAGCAAATTTTTCTGAAAAAAGCTAGTTTTCAACAATGAAGTATTATTAGTCTTCAACTATGCGTGGCAAAAACCAATGTTTATGATGTATTGAAAACCATGAAACTGATACTGCTGAATCAACCGTAGACGAAACTCGATACCGTGAGTTGCTGTTCTGGTTGCAGATGTGCTGTAGAAAAAATCAGAAAAGGAAAAAGAGGCTTGCGTGTTATCGTTTAGCCGAGTGAGTTTTAGCTACTATTAACGTGGCTGTTTGAAAGATGTCGGGTAGCACCCTCAGTTTATCTGTTAGGAACTTGTTCAACTGTTCCAGATTTTCAGTGCACACTTTGATGATGGCGTCGTATTCTCCGTACATCATACTTACCCTCTTGACTTCTTTGAAGTGAGAAACTTTTTTGAGTATATTCTTCTCGGTGCCCGGATTTAGCGTAACCAACACATAAGCTGAGACAGACATCTGACTTCCCCGCCTAACAACCGTTTACACCGAAGAACTTTAACCTTTTGCTTAACAACACAAAAAGGCACGATTCAAACAGGAATCAGAAAACAGTTCACAGACCAACTCACGGAGCTTTATCCACCAAATCTTGAGCCAAAGCAGCTGCCCCGATTACCCCTGCATCACCACCCAACGCAGCCTTCACAATTTCCAACCCTTCAACAGCAGCCTCCAATGCCCTACTTCGAGTAAATTCTTTCACCATCTGAATCAACTCAGGAATACCCTCGATAACACCGCCTCCAAGAACTAGAACACAAGGATTGAAGGCATTAACGATGCTAACCACCCCAGCAGCTAAGTATCGCCCAGTCTCTTCCACCAATCTTCGAGCCAGCAGATCGCCTTCATGGTAAGCTCTGCTAACAGTAGCCGCCGTTATTTCTTCAACACTGCCCGCCAAAGACACCAGACGCTGTCCCTCCTTCGGCGCAGTTCTAACAGCTTCTTGGGCACGCTCAGCGATTGCCCAGCCGCCCGCATATGCTTCCAAACAACCCCGGTTAGGGCAGCGGCACTTTCGTCCATCATAGACAATGGTGATGTGCCCCAGTTCTCCGCCACTATTGGTGCAACCAGATAGAAGGTTTCCGCCAGTTATGATTCCACCGCCTACCCCAGTGCCCACAAAAAGAACAGCCAAATCGTCTACGCCTCTTCCTGAGCCGTACCGCCATTCGCCCCAAGTAGCTGCACTAACATCATTAGTGACAGCCACAGGCAGCCCAAGCTGTTTCTCCAGTTTTTTCTTTAACGGAAAGTTTCGCCATCCCAAGTTTGGAGAACCGTGTACAACTCCCTTCAGGTCCACCTGGGCGGCTACGCCGATTCCAAGAGCTTCAGCTTCCAGACCAGTTTTGCTGAGGCACTCGTCTACTCCTGTTAGGATGTCTGCGATGACCCTTTCTGGTTCCTTTGAGGCGTGAATCATAGATTTATGGGCAGACAAAAGGCGACCAGCAGCATCCAATAACCCTACATTAACTTTGGTGCCTCCAAGATCAACACCCAACGTAAGAGGCTTATCCATCTTCTGTACCGCCATTTTTCCCACCTATAAACGACACTTAGCGCGTAAGACCTAAACTGCGTAACCTGCTTAACTCAAGTTCAGTGTCTATTAAGCTAATGTGTGTTAGCAAGAAAAACAAATTAACTTTTCTACAAAACAAAAGAACAATAAACGCACATGATTACGTAATGAACAAAAAAATAGAAGAAAAAAAAGAAAAAGATTTTGCTATGGGTTTTAGTAGCCTTCAGGCATTCCGCCCGGAGGAGCCCCTTCTCTTGGTTTCGTCGAAGCGATCACATCGTCGATTCTCAAGATCATGGAGGCAACTTCCGCGGCTGACTTCATCGCCTGCTCCTTAACTTTCAATGGCTCAACAACTCCGTCCTCGTAACTGTTAACTATCTTGCCCTTGAAAACGTCGACACCCATCAGATGGCCATTCTTCTTTTCGTGAGCTGCCCTCAACCCAACAAGGATGTCTATAGATTCTAGACCTGCATTTTCAGCCAGCGTCTTCGGCACGATTTCCAGCGAATCAGCGAATGCTTCTATAGCCAGTTGTTCCCTGCCGCCAACCTTTGTAGCGTAGGCACGAAGAACTTTTGCGAGTTCGCTTTCTGTGGCGCCTCCTCCAGCAACGATCTTGTTATCTTCAACGACATCAGCAACCACTGACAGTGCATCGTTCATTGCCCGGTCCGCTTCGTCCACCATTCGTTCTAGACCAGCGCGGATGAGAATCGCAACTGACCGGGGTTCTTTGCATTTCTCCACAAAGATCATTTTGTCATCCCCGACCTTACGCTCTTCCACAATTCCTGCTTCGCCCAAATCTTCACTCTTTAAGTCGTCCAGCTTCGTGATGACCTTTCCTCCAGTGGCTCGGGCTAGTTTCTCCATGTCTGATTGCTTAACTCTTCGTGCAGCTATGATTCCTTCCTTTGCTAGGAAATGCTGAGCCATGTCGTCGATGCCTTTCTGGCAAAAGAGAACTGCTGCGCCTGAAGCCTTGACCTTTGCAACCATATCCTTGAGCATAGTTGTCTCTTTGTCCAAAAATGCCTGCATCTGAGCGGGGTCTCGTATCCGGATTTCTGCTGAGAACTCGGTTTTCTCCACCTCTAGAGGAGAATCAAGGAGAGCAATCTTTGCTTTCTCAACACGTTTCGGCATCCCTGCGTGAACAATCTCTTTGTCGATAATTATCCCTTTGATAAGTTGAGTGTCGTAGAGGCTCTTTCCCTCTTTCTTAACTCTCTGAATGTTATCAATGTCCGCTATCGTTTTATCGCCACGTTTCTCAGCGATCAGTTTAACTGCATCAATAGTGATTTCAGACAGATGATCCCGAGCATTACCCACAGCTTTACTTCCCATAGAAGTCATTGAAACTTTCTTCAGGGTTGCACGGTCATCAATGTCAACGGTTATCGCCAATTTGGCTAAAGCTTCCACAGCCTTCTCAACAGCTTTTTGGTATCCTTTCACAATAACTGTTGGGTGAATATTCTGAGTCAGCAACTCCTCAGCTCTCCGCAAAAGCTCTCCAGCCAAGATTACGGCAGTGGTGGTTCCGTCGCCCACCATATCATCCTGAGTTTTCGCTACTTCAACCATCATCTTTGCCGCTGGATGCTGAACATCTATCTCATCAAGTATTGCTGCTCCATCGTTGGTTATGGTTATGTCACCTAGACCGTCAATGAGCATTTTGTCCATGCCACGAGGACCAAGAGTGGTTCTCAAAACTTCGGCGATGATTTTGGCAGCCATAATGTTGTTTGTTTGAGCGTCTCTTCCACGTTTACGTGATGTTCCTTCTTTAAGGATAAGAACGGGTTGTCCACCTTGTGTAGTTAAATATGCCATACAAATACTTCCTTTTTATATGTAAAGTTCTAGCTACTGCAGCTTCATCTGAAATATAAAGTTTTTCACTAACAATAAGAGAGGCTTTCGTTGCACCTCTTTCGGAAAAAAGGGAGTTGAGCCTGCTTATTTTGCCAAGACTTTTCTTGCGGCTATCTCTATGTCTTCTGACTTAACGGTTTTTCTTCCAGCGTGCATGGCATAGTCTATAGCTTCTTTAGCTATTTTGATGCCGATTGTGTCCAGTTCCTTTGCCAGCGCTTTCGCAGCTGCCTCGCTTACTCGGCTTGCTCCCGCTTTCTTGCATATTCTGTGCATTGGAGCGATAGATAATTCTGGATTTCTCATAATACAGCCCTTCGCAGCGTCTTTTTTCTTTAAGGCAGTATTTAAGTTTTTCATTCGTTTCTAAGCCTTTAATTTTCTTCTTTTCCCGTTTAATCCTCTATTCTCTGTTTGCAAAGAATTTAGTAGGCAATATGTGAAAGTTAATTACTGGGTTTATTTTGTATTTGTTACTGAAGTCACTAGCCAAAAAAGGGGGTCTGGATTGTGACGTTAAATGAAGGAAATTTTGACCCAAAAAAGTATGAAAAGTTGGTGAGGCTACGGGATGGCAGAACTGTTCTTTTGAGACTTATAAAGCCTGAAGATGAACCTTTGTGGCTTGAGATGTTCCAAAATTTTTCAGAAGAATCGGTACGCTACAGGTTTTTCCATATAATAAAGGATACTCCCCATGAGATGAGAGCTCGATACTGTAACATCGATTACGACAGAGAGATAGGCATCGTGGCAGAACTGAAAGAAGAAGGGCGACGCAAAATCTTGGGTGTTGTGAGGCTCATAATTGAATCGGACGGAAAAAAGGGCGAGGTCGCATTTATAGTTGCAGATCCTTGGCAGGGATTAGGTTTGGGGTCGAAGATGGTTGATCATATGATTGAAATCTGCAAAGACAGGGGGCTTGAAACGATTTACGCCTTAACGTTACCTAACAATTATAGGGCAATCAGACTTTTGAAGAAGAGAGGATTCACCATCCAATACATAAACGATGAAGCAAAAGCCACTCTCAACCTGAAGGACAAAGAACAAAAATAGTTACTTGACTTTAAAAACCAGAGTTAAGCGAGACCTCTACATCCAATTGTTACTTCAAGCTTTAGCGGCTCTGAGTCAGAGACTGAAGAGTGCGCTTAAAGATTTCGAAGGTTTTCTGGTCGTAAAGGCAATAAACTACCTTCTCCAGTTTTGTTGGACCTTCAAGATACGCTATTGTGGTTGAAAGCATTATGGTGGCGCACCGGTCTCTTGGGAAGCCAAAGATTCCTGTGCTTATAGCTGGGAAAGCTATGCTCTTCAAATGGTTTTTGTCAGCCAAGAATAGGGAGTTTAAGGTTGCATCTTTCAGCTTTGTATCCTCATGTTCTTCTCCACGTCTCGGACCCACAGCATGAATCACATATTTAGCCGCTAGGTTTCCTCCAGTTGTTATTACTGCCCCGCCCACATGGGTTCCCCCTATCCTGTTGCATTCTTCCTGAATTTTTGGTCCGCCCCTTCTTCTGACGGCTCCTGCAACCCCGCCGCCCATTTGTAACGCAGCGTTTGCAGCGTTAATTATAGCATCTGTAGTCTGGTCTGTTATGTCTCCCTGAGTTAGTTCCAAGACAGACTTGTTGATTTTGACTTTCATGTTTCAACTCTCCACAAAGATAGTTATGTTATGAACAGATTTTAGCTCTTACCATTTCTGTAAACTCTGCAGCGAAAAAGTGAATCGCGAATTGTTTATAAAAGTTGTTGGTTCCATATTTGCAGATATCAAAAGGGTAAACGGAATTTTAGTATCATGTTACGTTCCAAAATGTAGCAGTTTCCGTCACCATCTAAGGCGATAGATTGAGCATACGATAACCCCGTTTTTTTCCTCTTGTCTTGGTAGTACAGTCTAAGCCGTTCAATCTCATCCAGCTTGCTGTCTAATTTGATCAATACTCCATCATTCATCTCAATAACGTAAAGATTGTCGTGAGCATCTATAGCTATATGCCCGATATTTGTGAATGAGCTAACAGACCTTTGGGGGAGTCCTTTTGACGAAATCTTTCTAATGCAATTCGCCCAACCATAAGTGGCATTGCTAGCCCCAGCCACGTATATCTCTCGTTTTGAATTAACAGCAAGCCTCCTGCAATTGTGGACACCGAGGTGAGGGATACGACAAATTAGCTGACCCTTGGTGTTAGCTACGATGATACCTCCCGACTGGTATAATATATAGATTTGCCCTTGATTATCAACTTCAATATCCTCTTGCCATTCTTCGGAATGTAAAAGCACCTCTCCTTTCGGGTCGCCTTGACAACTTAGTACGTAAAGGTGATCATGTCGCCCTCCAATGTAAATCACTCCCTCTTTGTCCAATCCAAAGCAATCAGGCACGTAAGCGAACCTCTTGGTTCCTGCAATATATTCTTCGTTTTGTTTCTTTATTGAATGAAACAATTCTTCAAGCGAAATGATACGCACAAGTAAACCTTTAGTGTTGAAGATATGGACCTCCGTGTATGTTCTCTTCTGGGTTACAAGAAACTGATTATGAGGTTCAAATGCAATCTTCTCATGGTAGGTACCTGCCCCTTTTGTACTCCAACACATCTCGAAGTAATCTTCTTGGTCTTCAGAACCTGTAAGGGCTTGGCGGATTTTGTCAAGTAAACCCATAATAAAAACTTCCGTTCCTATGCAACCTGAATACGATAATTTCACCTAAATAGGTTTTAGGACAAAATTTCATATAAAGCCTATTTTACAGCCTCAAAATCATGAAATTGATCGTTTATTTTTTAATCTAACATCACAAAAACCATCATAACGACCATAACTAACGACGTCGAGAAAAATGATAATGCGTACGCATTCTGAGGCAGAATAAAAAGTATTGATTTGAGATGCCGTGCAATGGCAGATTCAAAGTTTCTTGGTGGGTTGGCTACCGGACTGCCTCTACTTTGGTTACTTCAGGTATCCTTTTCTTGAGGAAGTTTTCGACTCCCCATTGTAGGGTCATAGTTGACATTGGACATCCGTTGCATGCGCCTTTCATCTTCACTTTCACGATGCCATTATCGAATCCCACGTACTCTATGTCTCCGCCGTCAGCCTGCAATTGTGGCCTCACTTGTTCAAGAGCCTTTTTCACCCTATCACCTATAGTTTCACTCAACAGATTCACCCTTCACAATCTTAGTTGAGTTTAGAATATAAACGATAATAGAAAAAGTTTTTGATTTTAAGTTGTCTTGTTTGCGCGCAGAACTTTGGCATGTTGTTGAAGACCCAGAATGTGCAGTTACCATTAATCTCATTAAGAATTAAATCAACAGTATTATTCAGGAATTAAGGAAGGGTGAGTGGATGAAAGCAAACAGACCAAAGATTCTTGTTCTCTTCTACTCGATGTACGGTCACACTTTCAGGATGGCTAACACAGTAGTTGAGGGAGTCCAAGAGGCGGGCGGTGAACCAGTTCTTAAACAGGTTGCCGAGCTTATTCCTGAAGAATACTGGAGTGAAGCGGTGAAAGAGACAAAAGAACTGATGAAGGATGTTCCTGTCGCTGATCCACGAAAAGACCTTAAAGGAATTGACGGCGTAATCGTGGCACTCCAACCCGTTTTGGTAATATGTGTGCTCAGATGAGGAACTTTTGGGACCAGACAGGAGGCGAATGGGCAAATAACACTCTCGTTGGCAAACCCGCGGCAGTTTTTACAGGTTCCAACACGCAGCACGGTAGACAAGAAACCACTATAGTTTCAACCCATCTGACGCTTCTGCATCACGGCTGCGTTATAGTTGGTTTGCCTTACACGTTCAAGGAGCAGACGACAATTGAAGAAATTACTGGAGGTTCACCATACGGAGCTTCAACAATTGCAGGTCCAATGGGAGAACGCATGCCATCAGCCAACGAACTGAAACTGGCAAAAGATTTAGGCAGACACCTAACAACAATAGCAAAAAACTATCAGCCTAGAACAAAGAATCGAGTCCATAACAAATGGAGAAATCTACCGCAACTCCAATGTTGGGTTGGTTTTACGGTAAGTTTGAGAATAAATGTTTTTACTTGTAGTCACTATGCAGTTGTTGCTGGGTTGATCTGATTGAGGGTTGGGTTTCACATCTCAATTTATGGTTCTATCGATAGGGCAGTGGACAGAGCCGCCGAGTTAGGATGCAACACCTTCCAAATCTTCACGAGGAACCCCAGACAATGGAAGTCAACAGAACTCGCCCCAGAGACTGCTAAAGCCTTCTCCGATAAAGTGAGAATACATGACATGAAACCTGTTTTTGCTCACATGCCTTACCTTCCGAATTTGGCGTCTCCCAGAGATGAAGTGTACAAGAAGTCCGTGAAGACTCTCACGTCAGAGCTGGAAAGGTGTAGGCGACTTGAAATTCCCTACTTGGTAACTCATCTTGGCAGTCACCTTGGAGCAGGCATGCAAACAGGTTTCACACGATTAATCAACGGCATCAACCAAGCCTTCAAAGTTACTGATGGAGGCGTCACGCTTCTGCTCGAGAACACAGCCGGAACAAGAAACAGCATGGGAAGCACTCTTGAAGACATTCAGCACATAATCGAACAGCTACCTCATCCTGAACGTGCTGGAGTATGCTTTGACACTAGCCACGCCTTTGCAGCGGGCTACGACCTCAAAACACAGGAGACTGTGGAAGCGACAGTCATAAAGATTGATGAAGTAATCGGGTTCGAGAAACTTAAACTTGTTCACCTGAATGATTCAAAGGGAGACTTGAACTCCCGTATAGACCGGCATGAGCATATTGGCATGGGAAAGATTGGGGAAGAAGGATTCAGAAATGTGCTAGCAAGCAGGCTGGGCACGTTGCCTCTTATAATGGAAACACCCAAAGACGCTAGACGCAGCGATGTTGGCAACCTCAGAAAGGTAAAGGAACTGGCTGTTGGACTGTAGAAAGAAGGGCTGTTGCGTAGTTAGCTTCGTTTTTCGATTGGAATAAACTCTCTTCCATACTCGCCAGTATACTTCGATGTTGGACGAATAAGAACCGCATCTTCGTACTGTTCCAGCACATGAGCAACCCACCCTGACACTCTACTTGAGGCAAAGAACGAAGTGAAAAATTCGCTGGGAACCCCCAAGGCATGCATGACCAATGCTGCATAAAAATCCACGTTGGGAAAAATTCCTTTCTTCGCATGGACCGTGTTCTCAATCTTTTGGCATTTGTTGTAGATGGCTAATGTATCTCTCTGATGACACATTCTCTCAGCTATTTTTCTAAGGTGCTTTGATCTTGGATCCTCGGTTCTGTAGACTCTGTGACCGAATCCCATGATTTTCTTGTTGTCATCCAGCATACTCTGTATGTAAGCTTCCACTTCATCGAGGCTGTTTATTTCATAGCACATTTTCATCACTCTTTCGCTAGCTCCTCCATGGAATGGACCTTTGAGGGTTCCAATAGCAGATGTCACAGCAGAATACAGGTCTGAGCCAGTGCCGGCTGTCACACGAGCAGCAAAGGTAGAAGCGTTAAGCCCATGATCCGCATGAAGTATCATATACCGTTCCATAGCATTCTTTTCTACCTGATCTGCAACCTTTCCTCGGAACATGTACAGAAAGTTTTCAGCGAAACCATATTCTCTAAGAGGAGCAACAGCATCTTTGTTTTCGCGTGTCCTATAAAGAAAAGAAATCATTGTAGGAAGCTTAGCTGTTATCCGAATGGCTCTTCGTTTGTTTGCAGCATCAGAGGTATCGTCTGGTTCAGGGTCAAATTCTCCAAGATGAGAAATTTCGGTGCGTAAGACTTCCATTGGATGACAGCCAGGTGAAGCAGAGTTTATTCGTTTAACAACTTGTTTAGGCAGTCTCATTTCGGAGAAAAGTTCGGACTTGAGGTTATTTAGTTCTGTTTGGGTAGGCAATTTGTTGTTTAACAAAAGATAAACTACTTCTTCATATGTTGTCTGATCCACAAGATTATCGATCTCATAACCCGAATAGTAAAGAGCCCCAAGGGGATCTACGAAACTAATTCTGGTTGTGGCAGCAGCAACGCCTCTAAGACCCCTAATCACGACTCTATCATGGTTTTCATCAGTCATTCTCATCAGCTAAGTTCTCTGTAATCCTTTTTGCCAAATCTTCTGTTCGCCTAGAATAAGTCTTTCGCTTATCAGTTCACACGCCTTATTTAACGCGTATTTGGCATTATACAATATATGTAGGAACCGTTAAAAGTGTACTGATTGCCAGAAATTGGGGAAAGAATATAGCATAAGCATGATTTATCCAGATATTAACGGAGATTACGTAGTTGCATGTTAGAACAGTTGCAGCCATTCTTGTTTGGTTTGTAGTTGCGTTACTCCTGCTGAACAGATTCTTTAGGTCAGAATGGGTCTTGCCGATATCGATTGTTTTAACGGTTATTGCAGTTCTCGTTTATTTCAGTCCACGCATAAGAAAAAATACAAAAGCTGATAGACAAGAAGCCGAATCTGCCTCTACCTGAGCTAAGGCAGAATTTTGAATGTAGCTTGAAATGCTTGAGGGTGTACAAAATCATTGTAAAGCATATTCAACGCTGGGATAGGGCGGCGTGCCAAAATTTATAGGCAATTGCCCTGTAAAAGATTAGAACTAAGAATTTATGTTAGGGTATTAAAATTATGCGCAAATACATCCTGCTATTCTTGGTACTCCTTATCATAGGGCTACTGGCATCCTCTCCCATTGCCAGTGTTGCAGCACAAAATGACTCAGACAACGATGGGATTCCGGACTCAAAAGAGGAACAGCTGGCTTTAAAGTATGAGCCATATCTCCATTTTGCAGCTGGAGAAAAATTCTTTCCCACCGACGCCAACTATCACATAATAAACTCTGAGCTCTACGAGAAAAAATTAGACGATTCAAACGAACTGATTGAACTTTTTCCAGACGTAGCAAGCATCTCCCGATACACAGCAGAAAATTACTTCTTGAACAACACTTTGGGCGGCTACGAACAGATAGCGAAAGACTACAAACAGAATCGTGAAAGCTTTGGAGACAAAATCTACGTCCATGTAACAAGTGAAGCAGGATATATTGTGGTTCAGTACTGGTTCTTCTACGCCTTCAACCCCGGCACTCTAAACCAGCATCAGGCAGACTGGGAGATGATCGAAATAGTCCTAGATTATTCAACGGAAACACCTCAGTATGCAGTTTATTCACAGCACCATGCAGGCGAAAGGGCTGAGTGGAAGGATGTTGAAAAGGTAGATGAAACTCACCCAAGAGTCTACGTGGCTTTAGGTTCCCATGCCAGCTACTTCAGACCATACCAAGGTAAACTTGGCACAGAAAGCGACATAGTAGGAAACGCTTACACACTAAAACCGGAAGACTTGGAGATTGTCTATCTGGGAGAAAATGGAATGGGAAACCATCCGTCCTCCCAAGACTGGCTAGAATTTGGAGGAAGATGGGGAAATTGGGATAGAAGGATAGACGCTTATATTGGCTCGGCAGGTCCAAGCGGTCCAGGACATGAGGAAAACGCTGAAAAATGGTTAAATCCGGTGTCTTGGGGAGGCGACAAGTTTCTGGTAAACCAAACATGGTTCACTGGAAGTTTGCTTGTCTTCTATTTTATCTATATTTTTGCTGCGATCATAGGGGTTGTTACAGCTTATAAGGTCTGGAAGATTGTGAAGCGGAAGAGAGAGAGAAAACTGAACATAATGAAGATATTGCGTTCAAAGGCTGCGGTTGGCGTAATTCTGGGAATCGTAGGAATAGCTGTCTATTTTGTTGGCCTTTTCTTGCCATGGTATGTGGTTACAGGCAACATCAAAACCACAATGCTTGAGACGGCTGGAACAACAGAGCTGGTTCTCATCGACGGCGTTAACGGGCTTAGAATCAACACCCTACAAACTGATCAGGGCTTAGCTACAATGTTTGGATTAGGCATCCCCTTCAGCATCCTGTTTCTGTCCAGCGTTGTGTTGAATGCCCTAGACATAATTGGAGTCGAAAAAACCAAGAGCCTCTCGAGAACATACATAATAAGCTGCATCACTTCGCTGATTCCCATAATAATCATAATAGTATTCATAGTTGCGTTGGCTGGAGTAATCACATCGTTCGCAAGCTTCCTGACAGGAGGACAACCAATACCACAGCAGGTAACTGATATGGTGTCGGCAATGTCATCGTCTCCATTCAGCGGTGAATTCACAGACACAATCAACTCCAGCGGAACCATAAACATAACGTGGGGCTTAGCCATGGGCTCATACCTGTTCATTGCTGCAGCTGCAATAAAGATCATTGCAGGAATAATACTTAGAACAGCTAAAGTGACCGAAACCAACAAAACCGCAAAAGAATAGAAAAAAGAAGGCAACCATTTTGTTTAGTGTTCACTGCATTCTTTAATTCTAAGGGTGTACGTTTCACGTTATAAACATGTTAAAGCATTGATGATTGCAATGATTATGTATATTTTGGAATTCGTGAACCAAAAAGTTTACACTATTTAGAGCAAACATAAAAACAGGCGGAAAAGCCTCAAATTCTATAAAGGACAACGGAAAATGAAGCGATCAATTAAACGACCGCTATTAATGCTATTATTTGCAGTTCTACTGAACGTAGTAGTGTTTACGCCCTCAGTCTCAGCAGCGGAAAATCTTCCCACTGTGTGGGTGAAAGTTTACAGAATCCAAGCAGTTGACACTATCGAAAACGTTCTTGAAAGCAGCGCAGACTGGCGTTACACCATCACCGTAAGCGACGGCGAAACCTTGACAACACGAGACTTCAAATGCCCATCAAACAATGGTGATATTGTACTTGACCGAGCTGACTCATTTACTGACATTAAGAACCAAGACGTGTTTGTGACAATATCACTATATGAAGATGACCTGTTGGGTCATGAGACCGCAGACATCAGCAGCTCAGGAACATCTTTCGACTGTACATACAATCTTGTATCAAATGAGCTGGGTGGCGATGACACCATTATGGAGGGAGAATACTATAAAACGTCAGGCGATTATGATGGAAGCACACAAACAGACGAAAACGACGCAAATCTCTGGTTCACCATTTTTGATAACTATGACGCTCCTGCTGCCAATGCTGGCGAAAACCAAACTGTTCCCACCGGAGAAAAAGTGAATTTTGATGGCTCCCTTTCGACAGCTTCAGAAGGTTCTTCTATCGCCAAATTCGAGTGGGATTTCGAAAACGACGGGGTTATAGATTCTGAAGGAAAAAATACATCATACATCTATAACCAGAAAGGAATGCAAACCTGTAAATTGATTGTGACTGACAGCATAGGTGTACTGTCTGAGGATACATGTCTTGTGAACGTCCTCAACAGGAGACCAATAGCTGAATTTACATTTTCCCCCAGTGATCCAACCATTCAAGACGAAGTGAATATTACTGATAACTCTTCTGACCCTGATGGGACAGTAGATTCTTGGTTCTGGGATTTTGGCGATGGAACAACTTCGACATTTAAGAATCCATCTCACACATTCACCCAAAAAGGAAAATGGCAAATAACCTTAACAGTTACTGATAACGATGGAACAGAAGATTCAATCACTCATACAGTGACTGTGATTAACTTACCTCCAGCAGCGTCTTTTAATTGCACCCCAAACCCTCAAACGGACATGGACATCCAATTTACAGACAACTCCGTAGACCCAGAAAACAAGTCGCTCTCTCGGCTCTGGGATTTTGGTGACGGAAATACTTCTGAACTGCAAACTCCAACACATAAATTCGCAACTGAAGAAGACTACAATGTAACCTTAACGATAACCGATGACGAAAACGCAACCGACACCTACACTATGACTATTCCAGTTACTAAACCGCCCCAAACTTCGGGTTCGATTCCATTATGGATAATAGCGGCAGTGGTAATAGCAATCTCAGCTACAGCATTTTTGGGATTGCTTTGGTGGAATCGCCGCCGACGAAGTTTCCCGGAAATGTTTGCGGGGTCAGATGCCACGGTCGAGTGTGTGCGCGCAGTCACCTAAAAACTCAGATTTTCTTCTTAGTATATCAACGCTGGAATGTTCTTTTCGTTAGTTATGTGTAGAGCGATGTTAACTTCGTTGAAGTATTTGATTACTGTTCTTCCTCTTTCCGTGATCGCGTAGCCAACTTTTGTTTTGTTTCTTTTCTTACACGTAATCTGTTCCTCGATGAGGTTCTGCTGGATTAGAAAATCCAAGTTTTGTTTTAGGACGCTACAGTTTACGTTTGCCTTGTACATTACGTGCGTTAGCTTCAATGGTCCATTTTGAGCCAAAACCTTTAGGATGTCAATATACGTTTCCATTTTTGATCTTCTCATATTGTTTAAACCTCTAACATAACATATTTGCACGTAAAGGATTGCAGGTTTCAGGTTTTTTATGGTTCAAAAATCAGGTTCCTCCCTTACGTGAGTAGACAGCTAGTTACAGCAGTTTTGCCTAAAAGGTTTGTTAAGTCTCTCAGATACATTACTATATTATGTTCGTTGGTATTTCATTGTCTTTTCCTGAACAAGAGGGGCATTGATCCAAGAAATTTGTTTAAGAAAAAAAGCAAATATTGCCAGAAAAATGTTAAAACACTCACAAATGTTTTATTTGGGTTATTGCCGCTGTCTGTTTAAGTGGAATTCTGTTGGCGATTCTGGCTAAACTCAAAAACGAATTCTCATTCATCAGAGGCAACATTCTAATTAACACGGTTACATTAGCCATAGTCCTCGTTACGGCTTCCATACCTTACACATATTATCCCAAGTATATTGAGGGGTTGGGAGGCACACCCTTCATCGTGGGAGTAATCGGCTCTGCCTCTTATGCAACTCTGGCATTAGTCCAAATCCCCGGGGGATATCTTGCGGACAAACATGGAAGAAGACGGCTGACAGTTATTATGACCTTCTCAGTCTCGATAACTTATTTCTTATTTGCCGTCGCCCCCAATTGGCAGTTTTTCATGATAGCCTCTATACTACAAAACCTATTCCTTGTGTACCAGCCAGCACTTCAGGCACTTGTGGCTGATTCGACGCCCCCAGAGAAGAGGGGTTTAGGTTTCTCCATCATCAACTTTCTTCATTACATTTCAGTCCCTTCACCCATTATTGCAGGCGTCTTAGCTGTTCGATTTGGACTAATCCCGGGGATGCGAATCGCTTACCTAATCGTCACCGTAGCATTCCTTGTAGTTGCCATTTTGAGGATGCGATTCAAAGAAACTTTAAAAAAACCTGTTGAAGGAAATCCCCTAACTGGAGCTATCAAAAATTTTCCCAAATCAATAACTGAAAGCATAAAGGCGCTGAAAACAGAATCTCATCCAATGTTATTCCTTTTCGCAAGTTTTGCCATCTACCACTTTGCATGGTTCATGTGTTCGCTCAATCTATTTTTCTATGCAACTGAAATAGTCAACATTAAAGTTTTTGAGTGGGCAGTCTTGATGGCTTGGTTTTCCGTTGTGAACATTCTCTCAGCATTGCCTTGCGGCAAAATCATTGACCGATTCGGGAGAAGAAAGCCCTTAATAGTGGCTTGGTTTCTCTTCATCCCCGGGTTGATCGGTTTCGTCTATGGAAATATCATAATCATTTCCATTTGCTTCCTCTTTTTGGGTGTTGCGTTGATTCTGGCAAACACTGCATATCCAGCGTTAATGGCAGATTTTGTAGCCCGCGATAAACGTGGAAAGATAATTGGCAGTACAAACTTCTTCTTCTACATTCTGAGTTCGTTGGGTACGCTTTCTGGCGGTTTCATGTACGTATACTTGTTTCCTGAGCTTCCTTTTCTCCTCTCAGCGACACTGTTTATTCCATGCCTGATCTTGACGCTTTTTAAGGTGCATGAGCCGACCAGTAGAGAAGTGTAGAAACTCTTCGTGCATACTGTTCGGATAGTTAAGCTAGGCTCTGAAACAATTATGGAGAAGCATAGTTTACTTTTCGGTTCAAGTTCTCGAGTTCTCTAGTATTCTCTGCAGGTCTTCAAGGAAACGTTTGATGTGTGACGGTTTAGTGTGGGGCATGATAACAATTCGGAGGTAGTCGAGGAAGAGGGAAACAGCCCAGCCACGTTTCCTCAATTCCTGAAAGACCAAACTAACATCTACTGTGTCCGATTTTACTCCAACAACATTTAGGGTGGGCTCAGTCACAATGTCTAATCCATCAATCCTCTGAATCGCCTCAGCAAGCTTCCAAGTTAATCCGAGGCAGCGTTCAACCACAGCAGCATATCCTGCCCTTCCAAGATGCATCAACAACGCCCAAACAGCTACTGCAGAAGCACCTGATCGCGTTCCCAACAGAGTGGACTGTTTCATCTCCCCAGATAGATAGGGAACCTTCATGCTGACGGCTTCACCCATCTTTGCATCCCTGAACAGTATTCCTCCTGCAGGAATAGGAGCCAACCCCATCTTATGCGGGTCAATGGTGATTGAACAGACGCCGGCTAGGCTGAAATCAAAATCTAAAGGCTTATAGCCTAACTCCTTAAGGAACGGAAGCACAAAGCCCCCGAATGCAGCATCCACATGCAAATAGATGTTATGTGCCGAGGCAATTTCTGAAAGTTCACGTATGGGGTCAACCACTCCTAAGCCTGTGCTGCCTGCCAATCCAACAATCGCCACAGTTTTTGATGTGATTGCCTTTTCAGCGGCTTTCACGTCCATCTGGAAGCGACGGTTAAGCTTAACCTTAATCAACTTCAGATTCAGCAGGTCAGATGCCTTGTCAAAGGAGTAATGAGCAGAAACAGGAACAATAACTTCGCCGCGTTCCTTCTTGGCAAGATTTCTTGCAGCCCAGAGGGCGATGATGTTCGCTTCGGTTCCACCAGAAACGATGCTTCCGGAGGCTTGGGGATTAGAAAGCAATGATCCCAGCATACTTATTGTTTCTTGCTCCAGTTCTGCGGATGCTGGAAAAAGGCTTGGGTCGCCTAGGTTCTTTTCAAGGTACTTCCGATAAATTTGTTTGGCGAAGCTGTGGGGGTTTGTGCACATGGAGCACAATATTTTGCCTGAAGAATAGGTGAGATCTCTTTGCAGTTTTGCTTCAAGCTCTTGGATGATCGTGTTTTGGGGTAAGCCCTTCTCAGGCATCCTGTTTGTTCTTTGTGCGGTCTCTGAGGGCATGTTTCTCATTTTCCTATCTTAACCGTTACAAGAAACTAGCGGATTTCAGTTCATCAATTTGTAGTTTTCCATTATGTAATATGGTGGCTACTAATGCGCCAGAAACTCCGAGTTTTCTCAGTTCTTCCAGTTCTTGGAGGCTCCTTATTCCTCCGCCAACCAAAACCTCAACTCCAGTCTTCTCAAGAACACTTCTCAGAAGCGCCAAGTTGATTCCATGTTCGGTTCCCACTCGATCTAAATCCAAGAGAATAATCTGATCGATACCTATCTTTCTGAGTTCTTGCGCAAAGGAAACAGCAGCCATCGAAGCAATAGCCTCTGAGACACTCAACACTTTTCCTTCTTTCAGGTCTATGCTCACTACAACCTTGCCTTCACCAAAAGCTTTGACGGCTTGACCCAAAAAATCTAAACTGCCCAGAGTCTCGGAGCCTATCACAATCTTTGACACTTCAGTAGCCAGCACTTCTGCTTTCGAGATGTCAGCTATTCCCGCATCAACCATCAAATCAAGACGGGTTTGGGTCATAATTTGCCTGTAGATGCTGAAGTTAGCTGACTTGCCTAATATTGCATCCAAGTCCGCCAAATACAGACTGCTAAATCCCAGAGAGTCGAAAGTTGAGGCAATGTCTAAGGGGTCTGCAGACCTGCATAAAGTGCTTTTTAGTGGCTGATACCGTTCTCTTTCGCCTCGTATGCCATGGACGGCAACACCATTTAAAACGTCAATCACAGGAATAATTTTCATTATGGTCCCCCATAACAAAGGAGATACTGCGAGGGTGAAGTTTGAATCTTTTGATATTTGAATATGTTTCCGGAGGCGGATACGTCAACACGAAACTTTCAGCCAGCATCCTCAGTGAAGGCTATGGTATGCTACGGAGCTTAATCTCCGACTGCAAAGCCGCTGGAAATAACGTCACAACCTTGCTTGATTCAAGACTCAAAGAATTTAACCCGCCCAACGAAGCGGACCAAATAGTTTCAGTATCCTCTTCTAACGAAGTGGATGAGAAGCTGAAAGAACTTTCAGGTGTGGCTGACGCCGTTTACGTTATCGCTCCAGAGTCCGGTCAAGTGCTGGAGAAACTTGTGGAAAATATAGAAGGTTCTGGAGGAACATCGCTTAACTGCGAAATTGACGCCATAAAGCGGATTTCAAATAAGATGACAGCCTACGAAACAATAAAGAAGAGAGGATTGAAAGTTCCAGAAACAGTTCTGCTGGACATCCACGAAAAAACCGACAACATTAAACGTTTAATCAAAGAGCTGGTGTATCCTCTGGTCTTTAAGCCCCTAGATGGCGTTAGCTGTGGCGGTTTAAGTCTTGTCAAAGATGAAGGAGACATAGCTGGTGCAGTCAAAAAAGTGGTGCGTGAGTCAATGAGCAAACAGTTTATTGTTCAAAAGATGATTAGGGGAAAAGCAGCCAGCGCATGCGTAATTTCAACTGGAGATAAAGCATTGTCTGTTACATTGAACAGGCAGTTTGTTACTTTGGCGTCGCCGGATGATGAGTCAGGATATTATGGGGGAGTTGTTCCTTTAGATCATAGATTAGAGAAGGAAGCATTGAGGGCTGCTGAAAGAGCTGTTGAAGCGGTAAGTGGATTGAAAGGTTATGTTGGCGTTGACATAATATTAGCTGATGAGGGGCCTGTTGTGTTGGAGGTTAACCCGCGGCTTACAACATCTTATGTAGGTTTAAGGAGAGTTGTGAATTTCAATCCAGCTGAAGCAATAGTTGATGCGACGATTAGACGAAAGCTGCCAAAAAAGGTGCAGAGCAGAGGTTATGCCTTCTTCTCCAAAGTAGAGGTTCCTCCACGCCGTCAAATTATCGATGAGACATACAAAATAAAGGATGCCATATCGCCTCCATTTCCGATTGAAGAAAACAGTTCAGCTTACGCTCTCATCGCCACCGCCTCAACCAGCCCTAAAGGGGCAGAATCAGCATTTAACCACACAAAAAAACGTCTTCTATCGCTCTATAGCAGAGGTGATTGAAGTGGTGAACGTTCTTGGCTTAGACATAGGAGGCGCCAACACTAAAGCGACTTTCCTAAAAACCAAAGATGGCACAGTGAAAGAGCTTAGAACATTCATAGAATATTTTCCCATATGGAAAAGTGGGAAGGAGCAGCTTCCAAAGGTTTTGGAGAAGCTGAAAAAAAGGCTGGTAGACTCAACTGCACTGGATGGCGTCGGGGTTACGATAACTGCCGAGCTGTCAGACGCATATTGGACCAAAAAAGAGGGAGTCCACCACGTTTTAGATTGCGTAACAGAGGTTTTTGGTGATGTTGCACTTTTTGTTCTTGATGTGGAAGCTAACCTGCTGCCCGTTAAAGATGCGCGGAGGGAGCCGCTTAAGATAGCTTCTGCAAACTGGGCTGCAACAGGCTGGATGATTTCGCAACTGATCAAGAACTGTATTGTCGTTGATGTTGGAAGCACTACTACAAGTATTATTCCAGTGATTAACGGGAAGATTGCCGCTGAGGGCAGAAGCGACTTGGAGAAACTTCAGAATGGAGAACTTGTGTACTCAGGGGCTTTGCGAACAAACGTTGCAGCAATTGTTAACGGGATCCCAGTTCGAGGAAGGATAGCAGGGGTTTCCTCGGAGCTGTTTGCGCAGTCAGGCGATGTGCATTTGATTCTAGGCAACATAGGAAAAGAGGAATACACTGCTGAAACCTGTGACGGTCGCGGGAAAACAAGAAGGGACGCCATGGCTAGGTTAGCGCGAGTTGTTTGCGCTGATATTGACATGTTGACTGAACAAGAAATTGTGGAGTTGGCAAAATTTGTTTATGATAGACAGGTTGAGCAGATTACTGGAGGCTTGAAGCAGGTTTACGAAAGAATTAAGCCCCTACTTCAAGAAAAGGCTGTGGTAGTTACTGGGCTTGGCAGAAATTTTTTGGCGAAAAAAGCTGCTGAAAAAGCTGGCTTCAGTGAAGTTATTGATATGAGGGAATTGATGGGTGCTGACGCAGCGGTTGTGGCTCCCTCGGTTGGTGTGGCGCTTATGGTGGCAAGTAGTTTGGAGGGAAAACTTGTAAGATGGAAGCAGTCTTGAAGGTGGGCGGAAGCTTAGCCGAAAATCCCGCCAGCCTAACGAGTTTATGTCAAAAGTTAAGCGATCTGGCTAAAGTTCACAGAATAGCTATTGTGCCTGGGGGAAGCGAATTCGCAGACACAGTAAGAAAGATTGACAAAACGTATAAGCTCTCAAACACGGTTGCTCACAAAATGGCTATATTAGCCATGGACCAATACGGGTTTTTCCTGTCGAATATCACCCCAAATTCCTACGTTTCTCAATCTCTAAAAGAAATCAGCAACTCTGCGAAAGGGACGCTGCCGATTTTTTTGCCTTCAAAACTTATGTTTCGTGAAGACCCCCTAGAACATTCATGGGATGTAACTTCGGATACTATAACCGTTTACATTGCTGGCTTATTACATGCTGAAAAACTGGTTCTAGTCACTGACGTGGATGGAATTTTCTCCGAAGACCCTAAGAAAAACGTGGATGCCAAATTGGTTGAGGAGTTGTCTGCCGAAGAGTTACAGGGTTGGAACAAGAGAACAAGCGTTGACAAAACCTTACCGAAAATTCTTCTACAGGCAAACTTGGATTGCTACGTTGTTAATGGCGGATACCCTGAGAGAATCAAGCTGATTCTGGAAAACAAAAAAACCGTTTGCACACATGTTACTGTTTAACGGTTCTTTCACAATTTGCTTATTTCATTGGCAAACTCGATCACTTTTTCTCGTTCAAGTTTACCTGCTAACCGGTCTTTTTTTGTGCAAACGGCTCCCCTCACCCCAATAATATCCGCACCTAAATTGTATACTCGTGGAATGTCTTGTTTGTCTAAGGAACCGGCGAGGGCAGCCAGTAGATTATAGTTGTGAGCTTTGTTAACAAGTTCTCTCAATTTTTTGTCGGTTAGAAAACTGAACAGATTATTCTTTCCATTCTTTATTTTTACATCCACCAGCACGCCATCAGCTCCCGCCTTATGGGCTACCATGGGAAGTTCAAGAGGATTTACGCAGCCAACGTATCTAAAGTCAGCATAACCAGAAGCAATCGTCTTCAAGCCACTGTCATACTCTTTCACAGCTCTAACAACTTCACGCATCAGCGCCGTTGCTTCTTCAGAGGTTTTCACGCCGAAAAGCCCAACTTTAACATAGTCCACTCCAGAAACGGCAGCGCCCAAGGCTGCAAGAGAAGCTGTTCCAGGCAGATTTGGCAAATCGCCGATTGTTGCGCTTACTTCAAGATTTTTTGGCGTAACTTCTTTAACTTGCCTGATTACTCTGGGAAAGTTGGCGCCTAGGGAACCTTCCTTCGGGTTTTTGACGTCAAGTATATGGGCTCCTCCTCTGATGCTGTCCAAGGCTTCTGTTTTGTTTACGACGCTGACTAGAAGTTTCAAGAGTTCACCCGTAAGTTTCTTCTCATGTCATTAACTCTTATATGTTTTAAGCTTCCGAATAATGATAACAATATTCAAGAACTATCAGAGCTGAAGATGCAACCCTAAGGAATGCAAATTGCTGTTTTCTGAGACTAATGAAGCCTTGTTAAGAGAAAACTTAAGCTCCTGCAAAACAACATAGAAGATGCAAATATGAAAAACGAAAAGTTGAGACCCGAACATAACGGCAAGATGGATGTAGCCACGCTTGGCGGCGGATGCTTCTGGTGCATAGAAGCCGCCTTCAATGAGATAAGAGGGGTCGTAAACGTTGAATCAGGTTACGCTGGTGGAGAATTAGCTTCGCCAACTTATGAGCAGGTTTGTACAGGAACTACAGGACATGCAGAAGTTGTTCAAGTCACATTTGATCCTGACATCATATCTTTTACAGAAATTCTGGAGATTTTTTTCACTGCCCATGACCCAACAACACTGAACAGGCAAGGAGCCGACGTGGGCACCCAGTATCGATCAGTTATCTTCTACAATAATGAGAAGCAGAAAGAAATCGCCGAACAGGTTATTGATGAACTTAACGTTGCAAAAGTCTGGGATGACCCCATAGTAACACAAGTTGAACCGCTCAAAAACTTCTACAAAGCAGAAGAGTATCATAGACGATACTTCGGTCGCCATCCCGAAGCGGCATACTGCAATATAGTTATTGCTCCAAAAATCGCCAAGCTTAGAAAAAAGTATCGTGAAAAACTGAAGAAACCTTAAGGGAATTCATGCGTCAACTTCGATATTTGTTGACTATTTGCATTTTTCCTTCCAATACCTAACTTCTTTGAAAGATGTTGGTCAGTCGTTCGATGAGAGATAGGGGTAAGGTGAAGAGGGGCGCGATTGGTCCAAGTCCTTTCAGCATTTCTTTAAAGTTTTGTATATCTTTTTTGTTTACGGCACCTATCAGCGGAGCTGCGATTAAATAGGTTGCTAGGAAAATTAGTGCCCCGATGATCAGCGATATCCAATTAGATATGCTTAGGTGAGACGTCACCACGTAGGTGATTACTGCTGCGAGCGTGGATGCCAACAGAATCTTGACCGACGCGACCCAGTTGATTGTTGCGTTGTAGTTTTTCTTTATCCACCAAAGTGCTATTATCAAACTGGGGATTCCCGATATAATGTTTGTAACGAGTAAACCCAGTATTTCAAATTTTGGGATTAACACTATGTTTAAGGCGAGTCCTATAACCGATGTGATCAGAGTTAGTTTCATGTTGACATCAGTTTTTCCTTGACTCTTTATGATGTTTTCAACGCTCAGATATCCAAAAGCTGTGTAAATAAAGGTGACAACGTACAGTGCCAGATAGAGTGACGTATACAAGTATTTTGCGCCAAAAAGTGTGGATACTCCTAGTTGAGACAAAGCTATAACCGCGAAGGCTACGGGTACAATAAGAAGGGAAGCATATTTCACTGAAAACTGGAAAACATTTCCCAGAGTTTCCTGTTCTTTTTGTGAGTCGAACTTGGAGAAGGCTGGCAACAGCACAGTAATTACTGGCATGACAAAAAAGGTAACTATAAACGCAAAATTTAATGCAACTTGAAGGTTGCCTATAATCAAGTCTGTGCAGTAAATAGCTATCAGAACGTTGTAGAATTGCGCCAGAAACCCGCTGATAATCGCTGAAATTGATAGGGGCAATCCGTATCTGAACAAGGTTTTAATGGTTGCAAAGATTTCCAGCTTACTGGCATCTTGCCTCTGCAGATTCCTGTAGATAGCTACATAGAGGAGCATTATGCTGATTACTCCAGATATCAAATACGCTATTGTGGTTCCGATGGTTGCCCCAAAAGCACCTAAACCCGAGATTACTAGGAGAATCATAAATCCGGTTTTGAGAATGGAGTAAACTATCGAGGTTATGCTGTGGTATTCCATTTTTTCGTAGCCTGTGAAAGCGGCTTGAGCGGCTTTCAGAAGACCATCTGCAAAGATGGTGAATGAGGCTATTTGGATTAGAGGCACTATTTCAGGTCGATCAAAAATGTTTGTTGCCAAGAAACCTGAAAGAAAAAAGGAAACGATAGACAAAGAAAAGCCTAGCAGAATCTCGAAAAACACTACGGCAGCCAAAACGTTCTTCACGTCTGCTTCCTTGTTTTCTGACCTGTATTGGGCTGTATACTTTATTGTCGCCCAGTCTACGCCCCAGTCTCTGAATATTGCGATGAGATTGGGACCCATCAAAGCGATTGCAACTAGACCATACTCGGATTCGGAAAGAAGTCCTGCAACAAGCATTACGCCTATGGCTGATATAATTGATGAGGCTGCCAGACCCCAGAAAATGTTGAATACGCCCTTAGCTGAAACCTTAGCCATACTTTTTGCTTTACTCACCGAAACGCGTTCCCCTAAGCGGATTTTTACAATTACGCAAGCATATTAATAAATTAGTTATCTAAAAGTGATAAACCGAACACACGTTTTCTAGAGTTTATACGCGCGCCCACGGATGTTCTAAAACGTGGATTTAAAAGCATGTTATCTTTTTGTAAGGGCTGAGACTAGTCATGAAAGAGGCAATGCTGTACGCTCTGATTGCCATCATGTTGGGTGCCCTGACCATGGTTGCTCCGTTAATGGCGATTAAACTAGGCAATTATGGAGTGCTAACTTCGGGTGAGAAAAACACATCTGCATTCTTGGAATCGCTAGACAAAGGGAAAGAAACATATGAGAAAAGGGAAGCTCCAGAAAGAGTTGTGATTTCTTCAAATTTGTCCTCAGTTGGATTGATGCTAATAACCAGCTTCCTTTTTGCCTCAGGCATTTCACTATACTTCAAGAAGCGATACCGCATTAAGAACGGGTGCGCACATTCTAACAGGGGGGTTGTTGCGGATGGACGATGAAACGGAATTTGATTATAAGCTTAGGGAAAAGCTTGGAAAGTTTATTGGCTTCTTTTGAAAAACGGTCGTCCAATGAGTGTTAGGGAGGTTGAGAAAGCCCTGCGATTCAGCAGTCCAAGTGTGGCACATCATCATCTTGAACAGTTGCGTCAGCTGGGTTTGGTTCAAAGACAAAAGATCGGAGGCGAATACGTTCTTGTTAGCGAAGTTAAAATCGGTGTTCTCAGACACTTTGTCAAACTGGGGAGACTTATGTTTCCGAGGTACGTTTTTTACGCAATATTCTCTTCAGCTTTCTACATAGCTTACATAACGCTATTGATGCAAGACTTCACAAGGGAAAACCTGTTCATCATCTCTTTCGGGGCGATAGTTACAATCATATTTTGGTACGAAGCCATCCGATTTTGGCGCCTGAAGCCCTTCTAGCCTTCTGTTCTAGTTTCTGGAACAAAATGTTCCAAAGATTAGGATAAAATATACATACCTTAATAATATAAAGAACTGTGTTTAACTTTGCAGAGAGAAATTAAGAATAAGACGGTTACTTATGGGATTGCTGCATTGCTTTTAGCTTGCATACTGACAGCCACAGTCTACAACATCGGCATTCAACCCAACGTTCCACAAGAAGCCGGTGTTCCGCCACAACCCGATTCTCCGCCAGAACCCAGCGTTCCGTCAGACCCCAACGTTCCGCCACAACCTAGCCTGCCAACACAACCAACTATTCCACCAGAACCCAGTATACCACCAGAAGACGATGTTCCACCAGTGTTTTCTGAACTCAAAACATTTTCAAGTTATGAGGAACTTGAGAACTTCCTCAACGTAAACATGGAAAAAGCAGGACAACTCGAAAACCTCCCTATTTACACTTTCGGAGTTGCCGAAGGCAGTTTCGTAGCACTAGATGGTCAGACTCTAGGACCTGAAGCTGCCCCAGGGGAATATTCGATAACCAACATTCAGGTTGCGGGCGTGGACGAAGCAGATATCGTGAAGACCGACGGAGAATACTTGTATGTGATCTCAGGATCATTCATTTACATATTGAGGGCTTATCCAGCTAACCAAGCCGTATTGCTTTCGAAGATAGAACTCGACGAAACTTACGGCGCACAAATTTATGTGAACGAAAATAAACTGGCGGTCATAGGAAACAGCTATCCAGTCTTGTACACCTACGCTGAGAGCGCAACCGAAGAAGAATTACTGATCCCCCCTTACGTCTACAACGACAAAATGTTCGTCAAAGTCTATGACATAACCAACAGAGCCAACCCTGTCCTATCCAGAACCGTAATAGTTAACGGCACGCTCTCAGGTTCAAGAATGATCGGAGACTACGTTTACGCCGTTGTCAATCAGCCAGTTACACAACCAAGCTCCAACGAGACATATTTGGGAGTGATGCTGCCCACAATCTCGGGCGACTACGTTAAAGAGGTACAGCCGACTGAAATACACTACATTGATGCCCCAGACATTTTCTACCGTTTGACAACAATCGTCGCAGTCAACATCATGAACAATGCACAGGAGCCAACCTATGAACCCTTCTTAACAGGACACTCCACAACCATGTACGTTTCGCTGAACAACATGTATTTGGTGGTTCCAAACACCACTAGGTGGTTTATAGCGGAGAATGGAGACGAACCAAGAGAAGAAACCCTAATTTACAGGATAAAACTTGATCAAGAAGAAATAGTTGTCATGACTGAAGGAGCAGTTTCAGGCTACGTGCTGAACCAGTTCAGCATGGACGAATACAACGGCTTCTTCAGAATAGCGACAACAGTGTGGACAAATGGAGACTCCACCAACAGCCTCTTCATATTGGACATGAACCTCAATGTTGTCGGAAAACTGGAGGACCTTGCTCCGGGAGAAAGCATTTACTCAACACGGTTCATGGGCGACAGATGTTATCTGGTAACCTTTAGGCAAATCGATCCCTTCTTCGTCATAGACGTTGCCAACCCAACCGAGCCCAAAGTCTTAGGCTACTTGAAAATACCCGGCTTCTCCGGTTGCCTCCACCCGTACGACGAAAACCATGTAATAGGAATAGGCAAACAGGACAGCAATTTGAAACTCTCTCTTTTCGATGTCACAGACGTTACGGCACCAACAGAAACAGCCAAGTATATCATAGAGGCAGAATATTCGGATTCCCCAGTCTTGTATGATCACAAAGCGTTTCTCTTCGACAAGACAAAGCAGCTACTAGCACTTCCAGTTTCAACAAGCATGCTTTGGATCAGGGACGGAAACAGCGGCTACTGGCAAGGAGCATATATCTTTGACCTATCCTTGGAACAAGGGTTCACACTTGAAGGCAAAATCACACATCAAAACGTTGCGGACCAGTTTGAATACGACCTCAAAGTCGAAAGAATACTCTACATAGACAACGTTCTCTACACAATCTCGAACAACAAAGTGAAAATGAACGATCTGGAAAGCTTAGAACCCCTCAACGAAATCAAGCTTCCCTAATCCTTTTTTTACACAATCACCCGCAAAGCTTGATATTTATTATTTAACTTATTTGTTTACACGTATTTCAGGGGAGATGAAAACAACATGAGTTCAGTGAAATCCTGCAAAGTGATTGCCTATTTTATCATAGCCCCTGTGGGGATTAATTCAACAAGCATGGGAAGTTATGTGGCGGCGGCGGTAGCGGCAATGAATGAGGTGAAAGGTTTAAAGTGTGAAATTACCCCCATGGGAACAGTTATGGAAGCAGACAGCCTAGAGACCATCTTTGAGGCGGTGAAGGCTGCCCACGAAGCCCTCACTGTTAAGGGCATACTTCGAGTTGAGTCGACGCTGATAATAGACGACAGAAGGGACAAGCCGCGAACCATGAAAGACAAAGTTAACTCGGTTAAAAAGCACATGAAACAACTTTGAAGTATGACACGCGTAAAAACGTGCACTCGCTAGTAGTTATTCTAACTTAGAGGCATCCATCTCAAGGATAGGGAAACCAGTTAGACGTATTCGGCTTGAACACTTGTTGCATTGAATCACCAGTTCTTCCAAAGTGTCGTTTCTAACTTTCTCCTCCAGAATAATGTAAACATCTTCTGACTCATCCTCAGGAGAAATGGTAACCCCGCAATTTGGGCATGGAAAATCCCCGTTCCCATCAATCTTAGTCAAATCCAGTTCGCTCACCAGCACCTGCTTCACATGTTTCCATTTTTGAGCAGCCGCTTCAGGCAATTTTGATTCCTCACAGACTAGAAGGAATGAAAGATGTATTACTACCTTATTAACATGCAGGAAATACATACATATATCCCTAGCAACACATCTCTTTTTTGAGACATCTCAAAATTTTTAAATCACAGATGGAAAAAGAAATCGAAACAGTTCCCCAGTAAACACTTTCTTGTCAGTCAAAATTGGCAAGCTTGATCAGTAATATAACACCAAATCTTGAGGCGTTTTCAACATAATTCAAGAAGGAAAAGTGAACCTAATTCTTCTTAACCAAAACTTTTACACTTGATCTAGGCAAATTTCTCCATCAACAATCGAACAATTCGCCCGCTAGCCTCTCCATCGCCAAACGGATTCTCCCAACTATTGCGGCGGTCAAGCATCAACTTCGCCTTGTCAACGATTACAGAGGGATTAGTTCCAGCCAGCACGTTCGCTCCAACCTCCAAAGTTTCAGGCCTCTCAGTATTGTCTCTCAAAGTAACACATGGAACACCCAAAATGCAAGCTTCTTCTTGAACCCCGCCAGAATCAGTAAGAATGAGCCTAGCGTTGCTTTCAAGCTGCAAGAAAGACAGATAGTCTAAAGGCTCAACAAGCCTCAAACTATTCGGCTTCACCCCAAACGTTTTCAAACGTTTCCTAGCCCTAGGATGAATGGGATAAACCACTTCGAAGCCAAGTTCCCTTGTTTTCTCCAGCCCCTCAACGATTCCACGAAGTCTCCCTTCATTGTCAACGTTTTCTTGCCGATGAACCGTAGCCAAAAAATACTCACTACCATTGAGACCCAGATCGTCCAGAACATTTCTCTTACTTTTTGATATCTCTGAATTCTGGAAAACAGCGTCAACAACGGTGTTACCAGTAACAAAAATTTTTTCTTCAGCAATACCTTCCCCAAGCAATATCTGCTTCGATTTTTCTGTCGGAGCGAACAGATAATCAGATGAATGATCAGCCAGAATCCTGTTGATTTCCTCTGGCATCCCCCGGTCATAGCTTCTTAATCCTGCTTCAACATGCCCAACCGATATTCCCAACT
>Ga0315537_1000502_pt1 | contig 30492 bp, 20 predicted proteins | sample SalMarSW160270MG_FD_203091 | JGI IMG/M metagenome (GOLD analysis project Ga0315537, IMG submission 203091) | Salt marsh sediment microbial communities from the Plum Island Ecosystem LTER, Massachusetts, United States - Salt Marsh Sediment SW1602-70 ...
ATCGCCTGCTGGGCATTTATCAGAAATTTTATTTTGGAGAGGAAGAGATGGCTATAGCCGGTGCATTAACCCTGGGATTCAGAGATAAACTGGATGACAACCTGCAGGATCTGTATAAGAATGCAGGTGTAATGCATGTCCTGGCAATATCAGGGTTGCATGTTGGCATTTTATACTTTCTTTTGTTCTATCTCCTGGGCTTTCTCGGAAAATTCAGAAGTGGCACGATCATACGGGCTTCTCTGATCATAATGTTCCTCTGGTTCTTTGCGTTCCTGACCGGTTTATCCCCTTCGGTAATGCGGGCTGCCACCATGTTCAGTTTCGTTACCATCGGACAATCGTTAAAACGACCGGGGAATGTGTACAATACCATTGCTGCTTCAGCCTTCTTTCTTTTGCTGATCAACCCTTACCTGATCATGGAAGTAGGCTTTCAGCTTTCCTATATTGCTGTTACCGGAATCATTTTCTTTCAACCCCGGTTTTATCGCCTGTTCAGGAGCCGGTTCTGGGTTGTTGATAAGGCATGGGGGCTAATATCTGTATCGCTGGCTGCACAATTATCTACATTTCCGATAACCATCTACTATTTTCATCAATTCCCCAACTATTTCATCATTAGTAATTTCGTTGTTATTCCATTTGTTACGGTTATACTCTACCTGGGAGTACTTTTATTCCTTTTCTCTTTCCTGCCACCGGTTGCCGCACTGCTTGCCTGGCTCATGAATCAGTCCATCAGCATATTGAATAATATCCTTGAACTGATAACAGGTCTACCTCATGCTCTGACATCAGGAATCTCAAACAGCATCCTTGAAACACTTCTCATTTATAGCATTATCCTGGCACTTTCCCTGTTCCTTATCCGGAAGAAGAGCCGGTATATTTTCTGTTTTTTCACTGCGGTTGCCCTGTTCCTGTCGATTAATGCATATTCTATTTTCCATACCAAACATCAGAAGGTAATTGCGGTATATCATGTTGAAAAAACGACTGCTATCGGATTTATTACCGGAGAAAAAGCCTGGTTATCCGGCGATTTTGATACAACGGGAAGTCAGGAAAATGTACTGTATTATGTGTCGAATCATTTTAACCGGCTCAGGATTCGTCACTGGAATTGTATCACCCTGGAAGAGCACGAGAATGAGATGGAAGCCCCTGACCTGACTGATATGGAGGATGGTCCGGTTATCAGTGGGAATTTCATTTGGTTTCATGGAAGGAGGATCTGCCTGATTGATGGTGAATGGCCTGACCGGCATCCGGAAAAGACACCCTATGATCTGGATTGTGTTATCATCAGGCACGATCCGGAAATCCCACATGACGGGTTCTTTGAGCATTTCAGGGTGAGGCAGATAGTCCTCGATCCTTCCATTTCATTCTATTGGGAAGAGGTAATGAAGGAGAAATGTGTTGAACTGGAAATCCCCTGTTATGTTGTCAGGACAGAGGGTGCCTGGATCCGGAATATTAACGAAGTATGGTTATAATGAACGAAAAGTCGTTGCGGATGGATTTATTATTACCGGATGCGGGTCTGGAAAAGGGGTAAAAAAAATGAGGTTGTGTTAGAATATTCGAAGGATAATGTATTATTTTGCCCTTCGAATAGAGAACAATAGCCATTCCAGATGAAAATTGTCATAGCAGGAGCCGGAGAAGTGGGATCTCACCTGGCAAAAATGCTGAGTAATGAGGACCACGAGATTACCGTCATCGATCCTGACGAGTCGAGGCTAAAATCGATTGAAGCTGTAATGGATATCCTGACTCTGGTTGGTTCATCTACCTCTTTTCATACCCTTAAGGAAGCAAAAATCAAACAGGCAGACCTGTTCATTGCTGTATCTCATTCCGAAGATATTAACATCACATCTGCCATTATAGGGAAACACCTCGGTGTGAAGAAGACCATTGCAAGAGTGGATAATCCCGAATATCTCCTGCCTTCTTTCAAAGAGCATTTCACGAACCTGGGGATCGACTACCTGATCTATCCGGAGCGCATTGCTGCCCAGGAGCTTGTCGGGCTCCTGCACCAATCCGAAACAACCGAATTTTTTGAGTTCTCAGGTGGGAAACTATCCCTCTTTGTGTTCAAGCTCGACGAAAATGCTCCGGTCATTAATAAAACACTGGGTGAGCTGACCAGGAAAGACCAGTCGATGGAGTACCGCACCATTGCCATAACAAGAAACGGGGAGACGATCATTCCGCGGGGTAATGACCGTTTTGAAGTCAACGACATGGTATACATTGTATCAACCCGATCGGGACTTCAGGAGGTTTTTAGTCAAATAGGCAAAAAGAAGTTTGGCATTAGGAACCTTATGATTCTCGGAGGTAGCCGTATCGGGAAAAAAACGGCACTCGAGCTGCAGCGGGAATTTAACATTAAAATGATAGAGATCGATAAAGATAAATGCGACCAGCTGGCTGATGAACTGGAAGATACACTGGTAATCAATGGTGATGGCAGGGATACTGACCTGTTGTGTGATGAGGGCCTCAGAAACATGGATGCTTTTGTCGCCGTTACGGGAAATTCTGAAGCCAACATTTTATCTTGCCTCTTTGCCCAGAAAATCGGTGTTAAAAAGACGATCGCTGAAATAGAAAACATACAGTACATCGGTCTGGCTGAAAATATCGGGGTAGATACGGTGATAAACAAGAAGCTGATCACAGCCAGTAAGATATTCCGGTTTACCATGAGGGCGGAGGTGTCGAGGATTAAATACCTGACTGTATCTGATGCTGAAGTACTGGAATTTGTGGTGAAAGAGGGTGCAAAGGTTACCCTGGGAGCACTCAAGGATATCGGTTTTCCGAAAGATGCAAGCATCGGGGGTATCATTCGTGGTAAATCTGCATTTATTGCCAAGGGCGATACGGAGATAAAGCCAAACGATCGGGCGGTTGTTTTTGCCCTGCCTACTGCAATCACCAGGATCGAAAAGTTCTTTTAGCCATTTCGTGGTAATGATAAACTTCAAAATCATCCTGAAGGTATTGAGTACCCTGATTTTTCTGGAAGGGATCTTTATGCTTTTTGGAGTTCCTTTTTCGCTCTATTACCGGGATAGTGACCTTGTATCGCTTCTGATCTCCTCACTGATCACCGTTGCTGCCGGAGGTTCAGGCAGATTCCTGACAAGGAAAGCCCTGCCTAACCTGGGTAAACGGGAAGGATACATCATCGTTTCAGTTGGGTGGATCCTTTTTTCATTTTTCGGATCCATACCGTTTATTATCAGCGGAGCAATACCCTCCTTTACCGATGCCTTTTTTGAAACCATGTCGGGTTTTACCACCACAGGGGCATCCATCCTGAACGATATCGAAGCCATGCCTCACGGTTTACTGGTTTGGCGCAGTATGACCCAGTGGCTGGGTGGTATGGGAATCATTGTGCTGTCCATCGCTATTCTGCCTTTGCTTGGTGTAGGGGGAATGCAGCTTTTCATCGCCGAAGTACCCGGTCCTGCACCGGACAAATTGCATCCGCGGGTGAAGGATACCGCAAAACGACTATGGGCAATCTATATTATTTTTACCGGTGCAGAAACCATCCTTCTGCTTTTTGGTGGAATGAGCCTGTTTGATGCTGTATGCCATTCGTTTACAACCATGGCTACCGGAGGGTATTCGACCAAGCAGCTCAGCATTGCTTATTTTACTTCCCCTTATATTCATTATGTCATCACCTTTTTTATGTTTCTTGCCGGTACCAATTTCACCCTTTCCTATTTTGCCCTGCACCTGCGGTTCGATAAGGTTTGGAAGAATGAAGAATTCAGGTTTTATGTGGGCTTTGTTATGCTTTCTATCCTGGTGGTAATGGGCGGTTTACTGATTACCCAGGACATTACCGTTGAGAAATCATTCCGGGATGCGGCATTTCAGGTCGTCTCAATTATTACCACTACCGGATACGTAACGATTGATTACCTGCAATGGACTCCATTCCTCGTGATCCTTTTACTTATCCTGATGTTTTCAGGTGGATCAGCAGGATCGACTGGAGGAGGTATTAAAATGATGAGGATACTACTGCTGTTTAAAAACGGTTTGCTTGAACTTAAAAGACTGATCCACCCCAAAGCCGTGATACCTGTTCGGTTTAACCATAAAGCCGTTTCACCCCAGATCATATCCAATATCCTTGCTTTTGTCGTTTTCTATATGCTGATTACCGGGTTAGGTGTTGTTGTTATGGGTTTGCTGGGATGTGATCTGGATAGTGCTTTCGGTTCCGTTGCTGCCACACTGGGGAATATTGGCCCTGGGATTGGTAGAGTGGGACCAGCGGAAAATTATTATTTTCTGCCTGACTTCGGAAAATGGTTTTTATCCTTCCTGATGCTCCTGGGGCGGCTTGAACTGTTCACGGTTCTTGTTCTTTTCTCGCCCTCCTTCTGGAAGAAATAAGAACTTTTCAGTGCTCAAATATACCCAATCCCTGCCTCTCGATCACTGGTTCCTCAGACGTGCAGTTGACTATGGTTGAGGCTTCGTTATTTCCATATCCACCGTGGATAATGATATCGACTTTGTCCTTGTACTTTTCGTAGATCAGTTCCGGATCGGTGGTATACTCAATGACTTCATCGGGATCGTGAATGGAGGTGGAGAGGATGGGCCGCCCGAGCTCATGCACTATTTCCAGGATGATGTTGTTGTCAGGTATCCGGATACCCACGGTTTTTTTGTTACTCTTAAACATTTTCGGAACCTGGTTGCTGGCGTGAAGGATAAAGGTAAACGGACCGGGAAGGTGCTTTTTCATCAATTTGTATATGGGATTATCCACCTGTTTGGTGTAACCGGAGATCTGACTCAGATCGTGACAGATGAAGGAGAAATTTGCCCGGGTTGGATTGATCCCCTTAAGGCGGGCAACTTTTTCAACAGCCCTGGAATTCATGATATCACAACCCATTCCATAGACCGTATCGGTTGGATAGATGATGATACCACCTTCTTCAAGCACATCAACCACCCTGCGGATTGACCCATGGCTGGGGTTCTCCGGATAGATCTTCAATAACATTCCCATACTCTAAGATCTGACAAAACCTTCAAAAGTATATTCTTTTATTCAACTATCACTCACTGTAAATAAAAAAGTGGGTAAGCTACTTATATCGCACCGCTACAACCACCTACCCTTGCTACCTTCCGGTCCTGGGGGGGTTCAGCAGGAGCTGGTCGTATAAGACTTACCCATCACAAAATTACAAACTTTTACCGTGTAATCAAAAGATTACAAATCTTTTAACACCACGCCTGATTATTAAGTAAAAAACTAATATATTTGTTTAGAAACCTTAATCGTAAATAACATGGAGAACAAACCTGTTTCAGTCTGGAAAGGAACCATAAATGTGGCTCTCATGCTTGCGCTGGTATTGATTATTTATTCCCTGATTCTTTACTTCCTGGATCAGACATTCAACCGAGCGCTGGGATCGCTTTCATTTATTATTTTGATTGCTGGATTGGTACTGGGTATCAGGTCCTTCAGGGATGATTCAAGGGGAGGTGTCCTGACCTATGGCCAGGGTGTGGGTGCAGGTACGGTCATCAGCCTCTATGCCGGTATCATCTCTGCCATTTTTGGAATTATCCAGTTCACCCTGATCGATCCTGATCTCATTGAGAAAATGTATACGTTCATGGAAGAACAGATGATTGCGCAGGGTAGGCTTCCGGAATCGTTGATCGAACAACAAATGGTATTCATGAAGAAGATCATGACACCGGTAACAACGCCTCTTTTTGGGATCATCAGCAATGTATTTTACGGTGTACTTATATCCCTGGTTGTTTCAATTTTCTTCAGACGGGAAGGGGATGCGTTCAAAAAGGCAATGGCTGATGTTGAGGAGGAGCCTGCCGAATAACAGAACTGCCTTACACTATGGACCTTTCCATAATCATTCCACTCTATAATGAGGAAGAGTCACTTCCGGAGCTTGTGGAGTGGGTTGAACGGATCTGTAAAGAAAAGAACTATTCCTTTGAGGTTATCCTGGTTGATGATGGCAGCAACGACTCTTCCTGGGATGTGATCGAAAAGCTTTCCGTGGGGAAAGCTTTTATCCGGGGCATCCGATTCCGCCGCAATTATGGTAAATCGGCTGCCCTGTTCAGCGGATTTGAGGTTGCACAGGGAGAGGTGGTCATTACCATGGATGCGGACCTTCAGGATAATCCGGATGAGATTCCAGGGCTGTATGATATGATCAGGAACGGGGATTATGACCTGGTTTCCGGATGGAAAAAGAAACGGTTTGACCCGGTCACCAAACGAATCCCCAGCAAATTTTTTAACCGGACTGCACGAATCGTTACCGGCATAAAACTGCATGATTTCAACTGTGGTTTAAAAGCCTATAAAAATGCACTGGTGAAAAACGTCGAGGTGTATGGTGAGATGCATCGTTACATTCCCGCACTGGCAAAACAAGCTGGTTTTACACGGATAGGTGAAAAAATTGTCCTGCACCAGAAACGGAAATACGGAATAACAAAATTTGGATTTGACCGATTCATCAAGGGATTCCTGGATCTGTTGACCATCTCATTCATCAGCCGGTTTGGAAAGCGTCCCATGCACCTCTTCGGTACACTTGGCACCGTGATGTTCATTGCAGGTTTCATTGCCGCCGCCTGGCTGGGAGGTGTTAAACTATACAATACCTTCCATGATATCCCAGCACAGCGTGTCACTCAGAGTCCCTACTTTTACCTTGCCCTGACTGCGATGATCATTGGTACACAGCTGTTCCTTGCCGGGTTCCTGGGTGAACTTGTATCCAGAAGCTCCAGTGACAGAAACGTTTACCAGATTGAGAAGAAAATTAATTGTTAAGTTTTGAAGAACCTGATCCTTGGTCCGGCCTATCCCCTGCGCGGAGGAATAGCCACTTTTGGTGAAGCGTTGTGCAGAGCATTCCGAAAAGCAGGAAAAGAATCATCCATCATCTCTTTTTATTACCAGTACCCCGGATTTCTCTTTCCGGGTAAAACTCAATTCGCCGAAGGACCACCTCCGGCGGACATTCCGATTGCATCCCTGATGAGCTCTGTGAATCCCGTATCCTGGTCGCGGACAGTGGACCACATTCTGCAGGAAAAGCCGGACTATATCATTGTCCAGTACTGGATGCCCATTATGGCTCCAGCCTTAGGGTGGATTATCAGACGGGTGAGAAAAAAATCAGCCATCAGGGTAATATCACTTACTCACAATGTAAGACCACACGAGCAGCGGTTGCCGGACAGACTGCTTGCCCGTTATTATTTCAATTCATGTGATGCATTCATCACACTGTCCGGTTCTTCTCTCGCAGCATTAAAGGATATCAAACCAGAGCACCCGGCTGCCTTCATACCTCATCCCATCTATGATCATTTTGGCGAACGGGTTCCCCGCCAGGCTGCACTGGACCATCTGAACCTCGATGCTCAGCATCAATACCTCCTGTTTTTTGGTATGATACGAAAATATAAGGGACTGGATCTGTTGTATCGTGCTCTGGCAACTGAGAAACTGGAAAAGCTGGACCTGAAACTGATCGTTGCCGGGGAGTTTTATGAAGAGAAATCAGGGTACGAGAAGCTGGCCAAAGAACTTGGTATAGAAGAAAAACTGATCATTACCGATAGATTTATTCCGAACGAAGAAGTGAAGTTCTATTTCTCGGCAAGTGATATGGTCATACAACCGTACCGGTCGGCAACCCAGAGTGGGATTACACAGATCGCCTATCATTTTAACAAACCAATGCTGGTTACCAGGGTTGGTGGTCTGCCTGAAATTGTTCCCGATCAGAAAGTTGGATATGTCACAGCAGTGGATCCGGGTGCCATTGCCGGTGCCATTCAGGATTTCTATGAAAACAAACGAATGGTTTCTTTTGAAAAAAACATTGAGGAGGAGAAGAAACGATTTACCTGGGAAGCAATGGTGGAAGGAATAGAGGAGATGGTTGATAAGATTCACAAATGAAATTTCGAATTGCGCCTGCCCTGCCGGCAGGGCAGGCGGGCGATTTCGTCCAAAGGACTCTCCCGAAGTGACTCCTATGGAGAATTGCGGATTTTCTGCCTGCCGGGTGGAGGACGGATGACGTTAATCGGTAACGAAACCCGTATCGAAGCTCGGTTACGGTAACGGAAAAAATAAATGACCTAAGTCCGTGAATCGGAAATGTAAAAAAGACGATTGACGTAGGACGTTTTACGATACCGGCCCGGTCTGGGCGACTTCGTAACCGTTTTACGAAAGCGATTCATCTGCAGGGTGCTTCAGCAGAAATTCTTTCCATGGACAGCAACGCACCAAACTATTCAGTGAACAGATACGAATACCGAACAACGATAACCGAAACGGGCTTCGTGACCGAATATCGTTAAACCATTTTTATCTTTTCTCCTTCAGCAACCTCACCTCCTTTTTATCGATTGGAAAGCTAACATCCTCTTCCGTTAATCACCAATCCGTAAACACGGATGATGAAGTGTTTAATTTTAAAGATTGCGATTTATTTGATATTTGTGTATTGGAATTTTATTGGGTGGATTGCAATTCTGGATTCAGGTTAAGCACTGGTTTTCTTTTCAATAAAGTGGATGATCTCCTCCCTATCATCCGGATGAAACCAGGCAATTTCCTTGTCTCTGGAAAACCAGGAAAGTTGCCTTTTCGCATACCTTCTGCTATTTCTTTTAATCAATCTGATCGCCTCTTCCAGTGTATGTTTTCCTTCAAAATGTTCAAAAAGCTCTTTGTATCCTACCGTGTTCAATGCGTTGATTTTACAGTATGCAAACAGGGTTTTCGCTTCTTCTGCCAGGCCTGATCTGACCATGCTATCCACACGCTGGTCAATGATCTCATACAACTCCCTGCGTTCTCTGTTCAGCCCGATCTTCAGGATCTGAAAATTCCTGACTTTAGGCTGTTTGGTGAGAAAAGAGGAATAGGGTTGTCCGGTCATTAAGGATATTTCAAGTGCTTTAAGGATCCGCTTATGGTTTTTCAGATCAACGTTACTGTAATATTCCGGATCGAGGTACTTAAGTTGCCTGCGCAAACTTTCAATACCCTCCTTGTTATATTGATCGACCAGGTTCTTTCTGACCTCCGGATCGATGGTCGGTATATCATCGATGCCTTTACACACGGCATCAACATACAACCCCGAACCTCCAACCAGCAGTAGAATATCCTTTCTCAGGAAGAGTTTCTCCAGAAGATCAAGCACCTCCATCTCAAACATACTCGCATTGTAATAGTCATGAATTGAACGGGTTTGAATAAAGTGGTGTTTTGTTTTTTTTCGTTGATCTGCTGAAGGTACTGCAGTGCCTATCTCCATCTCACGGTAGATCTGCCTGGAGTCGGCAGATATGATCTCGGTTTTGAAGTAATTAGCCAACATGATTCCCATTCCGGTTTTGCCAATTCCGGTTGGACCAAGGATCACTACCAGCGTTTTTTTCATGGATTACATCGGAGCTATGGAAAAACAGGGAAGTGTAAAAATAGAGGATTTTTCGGTAGGAAAAAAGGATTAGGATGGAGGAAATCGTTGCCGGATCACCCGGTTATCCGTTCTACAATTGATCATAATCATCAAGATTCTCAAAAGAGAGATCATCATCGAAACTTTCCAGGTTATCAAATTCTTCCACCGAAAACATATCGATGTTATTATCCTCCATGATGATCTGTATTGGGATTTTCCCTTTCGCCTTGATACATCGCGGATAGTCGACCCCGGGATCTTCATCACTTATATTTACCAGTTCAATAAAAAAGCAACGATCAGAAAAGAAATCGTAGACATAGAGTAATTTTTGTTTCAGATCCTTACACACCTCCCCAATGTTGACTTTATCCATAATCAGCGCATCTTCCGATGGCTCATCCCTCATATCGAAAAGGGTGATTTCTGTTTCCCTTTCCCATTTTTCATTGGTCAGGATAAAAGATGCCATGTGTGACTTATCGTACCCCAGGTTTTTCTGAATGGCAAGATGCAGGTCGAAAAACGTCTGATCTGGACGTACTTCAAAATCCCTTCTGAAGTTATCCTCCTCGTTAGATATCATTCGGAATGTATAAACCAAATTGTCCATGGTATTTTAAAATTTTATCCAACAGCTTTTTCCTGAAGACAAAACGGTAAATAGGTATATACAATTTACAACTTTTTACTCAATTATTCAATGATAAAAGAAATTTCATGGTATCTATTCCATCAGCATATTCCCAGAGATCAGGGTATTGAGATTTTCCGAAACCAATGGAATTGAAATGGTTGTTGTGACTGACAATGCACTGGATCTTTTCCCGGAGCAGGTTGAGTCTTCTTTTAAGTGTTTCCGGTTTTGAGTAGTATTCGAAATTGACAACACCGGGAGGTGAAGCCATTTCATCTTCTTCCCTGAAAAGGAGGAATCCTGCATCAATGAATGCCATCTGCTGCAGGGTATATCTTGCCCGGTTATAGGTAATGTTATTCTGGAATTTTCTGTGATCCGCCACGTGATTGTATGCTTTGAGAGCCCTGATCAGGGGATTGAAGTCATAATCTCCGGGAACAAAAAGTTTTGAAATGCTTCGGCAACCGAGACCAAAATAACAGAAAATATCCTCTCCCAAAGCGTTTAGCTCTGACCTGCTCTCCAATCCATCAAGGATTGCAATCCCGTTTCTGTTCCTTCGGATGATGTTTGGATAACGGGCAAAATAGTAGTCAAAATAGCGTGCTGAGTTATCGCTGCCCGTTGCAATAATCGCATCAATAGTTTCGAAATGCCCTATTGTAAAATCTATCAGTCCACTAAATCCCGGTTCTATTTCGGTGAACAGACTGGTGACAGCGGGCAGTAACCGGTCGTCCTTTGAGGAGAGTTTCCCGGTAAAAAAATGACCTGCCATCAGGACGGAGAGAAAGTCGTGAAAGCCGACCAGAGGAATGTTCCCTGCCATTGTTACTCCGATTCGTTTAGGGCTCGTTTCATTGTTAAGTTCCGGATACATGGATGTCCAGTTTGCCAGGTTTTCAGGTGTTAATGATTGTGCTATGGCTGACAGGGCGGTTGTCACATTATCCGGTGTGAACCAGGGATTTTGATCCTGAACCGTATGGATAAGCTGAATCAACTTGACAGCAGATACGGGAAGGTCTGATTGATTCGCTTCATTATCCAGCACCTGGCTGATCTTTTTTCCAAGTCTACTGAACGCTGCTATGCGGTCGGATAACTCCATACACTTTGAAGAATGATTTTTCTAAAATTACGAAAAGAAATGGTGTTAGCATAACAGTCTGTGAACTGGTTGGCTACATAAGCCCCAGCGGGACTAATTGTCAGTGAGAATGGAGGTTTCTGGTAGCTAACAGGATACGTAAACAAAGGAACATTGAAGAGCAATTCCTTCGTGAATGTTTTATTGTATCTACGAATAACGTTAAACGACTACCGATACTGGTTTCGTTACCGTAAAACGCATAACGAAACTGGGATTCCTGAATGATCTGTTTTACTGTGCTGTTGGGAGTGTAAATGCTCCAATGGGATTTATCTACAACATCTTCATCACTTATCCAGCTCCCCTCTAAAATGGAGTTCTTCCCGGATGGCTTCAATCCGTTTGGCAGCAACGGCAGCCAGGGAAACAACATTGCTCTCTTCTCCTGTTTGTGTAATCTCTCCGGCACCTTCCAGAAACATGGTGTAGTATTGCAGTGCTTTTTTAAGATCCTCCATGCGGTAATCATAGAGGCTGGCGATCCGAAAAATCAGTTCCCGGTCACCCGGATCGTTTTCAAATGCCAGCAGGAAATACTTCAGGGTATTTTCCCAGTCAGCAACGTGGTTGTAATTGTCACCGATTTTTTTGTAAATGGTTCCGAGAAACTGATAATTGGGTTGCTGCAATTCGATCGATTTTAGCAGGTATTTCGTTGATTCCCGTTTTTGGTAATCTTCACTCAGGGCGAGTGCATAGTAATAACAATTTTCTGCACTGGTAGTATCCGCGAAATAGGCTTTTTCAAGATAATGCACCGCTTTTTCAAACTCATCGTTTCCGAAATAGGCAAGCCCGGTGTATTTGCAGACGAAGAGGGATGAGTCACCCGTTTCCAGTACCTTCAGGAATCCATCAATAGCTTCCATGTTCTGGTGTGCCAGGACATGGGCATACGACTTCACCTTAATGATGGCAGCATCGGTGGAATCCTGCTCCAGTCCTTTAGCCAGGAGATCAATGGCTCCCTGGAAAACTCCTTCCCTGATATAAATATTGGCAAGCGTGGGATATAATCCAATATCCCTTGGATTGAGTTTCAGTGCCCGGTCAAGATACCATGCAGCAGAGGTGGGATCATCGATCTTTTCAAAACAGATACCAAGCTGCTTGTAATAGTAGAAGTTCGCAGAGTCCAGGCTGCAGAGATACTGGTAGATCGGTATGGCACGCAGAAAATCATTCTTCCGCTGGTACAGTTTGCCCAATTGAATATATCCATAATAGTCGGTGGAATCGAGCTGAATGATCGCATAGTAGGTATTGATGGCATTGTTTAATGCTCCGAGTGCTGACCAGGTCTCTCCGATTGCATTCAGGATGGTAATGTTCCCGGGATCAAGCAGGTTAGCACGCTCGAACACCTCCATCGCTTCCGGGTATTTGAGCAACCCGATATAAGCCTGTCCCATGTTGAAATTAGCCCTGGAACTCAGCGAATCTTCAGCCAGTATCCGTTGGGCTTCCTCTATAGCTTCTGCGTATTGGCGGTTTAGTAAATACAACTCTGTTTGCGTATGCCGATCATCTTTCTGTGAATAGAGAGAAAAAAACATGAAAAAAATTAAAGCAATTATAAAGGTTATTCTTTTCATTCTTGTTTATGAATAAATACAACATAAATTTTCAGGCCCAAAGATAAAAAAACATCATAGTGATGCATCCCTTCTGATGTTACCTGTATGGAACCGGGAATAACTATTATTTCATTTTGATCTTAACAACACCCTCCTTGCCGGCATCTCCAAATTCCTTTTCGGCTTTTTCCCCCTTTAATACTTCAATGCTTTGAATATCTGCTGTATTGAGCAGTTTCACCTCCTCCAGCGTTGACTTCTTTCCATCAATATAAAACGGAATATCTGAATCGGACTGAACACCACTTACCCTGAATGACAAACCACCGGGTTTATTATCCCCACCCTTCATCGTAACATATATGACACCGTTTTTCCCTTTTTCGCCATACTTTTCAATTGCAGATTCTCCTTTTATGATTTCAATACTTTCAATATGATCGGGATTCAGGGTTGAAAAAAGATCATGACTCACGACCTTGCCGTCTATCAGGAACAAAGCATCGTCACTTACTTTTGATTTGAGCCCAACCCCTGCTGTTTCATCATGAGCATTATCAGATGGGATCTGCGGTAATTCAAATGCAACAGGGAAAGTAAAAGCAACGTTCACATTTTGTCCCTTCTGTTTTCCAGGTTCCCATTCCGGGCTGCTCATTACCACCCTGAGGGCTTCTTTATCCAGCAGGGGATCTGCCCCGTGGATTACTTTAACATTGTCGACTTTCCCCTCACTGGTGACAACCATTTGGACAGAGACCGTTCCCGAAATGTTCTTTTTCTTAGCTTTTTCCGGATATGCCAGATTCTCCGCAATGTATTGCATGAATACATCAATGTCATCCGATCCCTGGAACCTGGGCATCTGTTCCACGACATAGAACACCGGTTCCTCAATTTCGGGATCTATAAAATCCTGCTGAGCCGGCTCCTTTCTTTCATCCGGAAGAGTGAATACGATCGGGAAGGTATATCTTACCTTCACACGTTTTCCTTCATGTTTGCCGGGAGTCCAGGCCGGACTATTGGCTACCACTCTGATTGCTTCCTTGTCCAACAGGGGATCTAAACCCTTCACTACCGTAACATTCTCTATCAATCCCTCTCTGTTCACCACGAACTGAACAAAGACTTTACCGGAAATGCCTTTCTCCATTGCTTCTCGGGGATACCTCAGGTTTTCACTCACGTAATCACGGAAAGCCTCTCCCTTACTCCCCCGGAACGTGGGCATCTCCTCAACCAGGAAGTAGATATTGGGATTGTTTGGATCCACGCTGGGAATCTGTGGTTTTGATCGGCTCTCTTTTTCACTCAGAACAAATGCAACAGGAAAGGTAAACGCTACGGATACCTTTTTCCCGTTTTTTATCCCCGGCTCCCAGCCAGGACTGCTTAACACCACCCTGAGTGCTTCTTTGTCCAGCAAAGGATCGACTCCACGACCTACCCGGACCATGTCAACTTTCCCTTTGTCAGTGACAACACACTGGATGTAAACGGTACCTTCTATTTTTTTCTCCCTTGCTTCCTCCGGATACTTTAAATTCAGGGTGAGGTATCTCCTGAATTTTTCCATATCACCACCCTGGAATTTCGGCATGGTGTCGACTATGGGATAAATGGTAGTATCCTGTGGCGCATTGATGGATGGATCAGGGAAGAGGGTAGGGGTGGTCCTAACTGAATGGTCCGGGGCGTTATTGGAAAATGAGAAAAGGGCAATAACAAGTAATGCTGCCGGCATGGCAAGAAGAATTTTATACCGGGCAACCTTTGACGATTTAAATTTTGTCATCATGACAATCCGTTTTTTAATGAGTGATTGGTTCAGGTTGTGGGCAATCCGGAAAAACTGGTTCCCAAAAACCTGGCTGAGAACCAGCTCCTGGTAATTCAGGGTATTGTAACCTCCGCGAATAACGGCTTCGTCGGCCTGGTATTCATGAACTTCTTTCAACGACCATTTGTAAAGCCATGCAACCGGATTGAACCATTGAATGATGGTCAGCAATTCAAAAACGATCAGGTCAAGGGTGTGCATGTTCCGGATGTGATTCATCTCATGGGCAATGATCTTTCCCCTGTAATTGTTTCCGGTCAGGGATCTGTTCAGAAAAATGATGTTGTAAAATGAAAAAGGGGAAATGTTCTTTTTCATGTAAACGATCCGGACTCCGTCCTCCCGTTTAATCCCGTATTCCCGGATTAACCAGGCTATCTGCCCCGTATTGAACAGAAATTTTAACAAAAAGAATCCGGCACCCGCGAAATAAAACCACGAGAGCAGGTTCCTGGGGGAATGTCCGGTTGGGGAGGAAAAGGAAGAGGCAGGGACAATAACTGCCGAATCAAGCATGGTTTCAATGGTGTATATGGGGGCGGGCTGAGGGACTGAAATAGTCAGCAAAGGAAAAACCATCGACAGGAAAATGGTCAACGCCAGGTAGAACCGGTTCCTGGCAAAGAAGGTATCTCTTCTCAGGAATACCCAATATATCCCATAGAAAAGGCAAAGGCTTACCCCCGATTCTATCAGGTACTTCCAGAGATCATTCATTATTGAATCTTGTTTTGTTTTTCAATCTCTGCTTCCATTATTTTCAGGATATCCTCCATCTCATGAACCGAGAGATTTTTCTCCCGGGCAAAAAAGGAGACCATTTTTTCAAATGAATTGGAGAAATAGTTCTTTATGAAATTGTTCAGATGAACCTTAGTGTATTCCGCCTTGCTGACCAACGGAAAATACTCATGCGTTTTTCCGTATGCCTTGTAGGATACAAATCCCTTCTTCTCCAGGATCCTGACGATCGTTGAAACCGTGTTATAGGCAGGTTTCGGATCGGGCAACCGTTCGATGATGTCTTTGACAAATGCTTTCTCCAGGTCCCACAGGATCTGCATGATCTGTTCTTCGGCTTTTGTTAGTTCAAGCATGGCTGATCTGGTTAAAAACAAATTTCATTCCGTTATTAACAAATATACAACTAAACGTTTAGTTTTACAACTAAATTATTAGTTATTTTAAAAAAAGCCTTACACCAATTTGAAGACCTGTCATATTTAAGGGGTTTATTTATTCACCTGGTGATTCCAAATCACCAGGTGAATGGCGATTATTGGGCCAGTTTTTTTACTCGTCAGATTCACCCTGTGAAATAACCTTTCCCTAAGTGGCTTTGCTTCTATTTCACAGGGTCGTCTGACGAGGGTTAGCGGTTTTGTTTCCGGATGAGGTTGAGCGCGGATCCGGCTTTAAACCATTCGATCTGGTTTTTATTATAGGAATGGTTGACCGGAATTTCATTGCTGGTTCCGTCCGCATGGTGTGCAATCACGGTCAGGTTCTCACCCGGTGTGAAGCGGGTTAAACCGATTATATCCAGCGTGTCATCCTCCCTGATCTTCTCATAGTCCTTCGGGTTGTCAAAAGTCAGGGCGAGCATACCCTGTTTTTTAAGGTTTGTTTCATGGATCCGGGCGAATGATCGTACCAGGATGGCTTTGATCCCGAGGTTACGGGGTTCCATAGCGGCATGTTCGCGTGATGAGCCTTCACCATAGTTCTCATCGCCAACTACAATGGATTCGATTCCATGCTCTTTATAGTAAAGCGCGGTATCGGGTACAGGACCATATTCACCGGTCAGCTGGTTTTTCACCAGGTTTGTTTTCTCGTTGTAGAAATTTACAGCTCCGATAAGCAGGTTTTTTGAAATGTTATCCAGGTGTCCGCGGTACCGCAGCCAGGGGCCAGCCATTGAGATGTGGTCGGTGGTACATTTCCCTTTTGTTTTCAGCAGCACCTTCAGTCCTTTCAGTTCTTCTCTGTTCCATTCCGCAAACGGTTTCAACAGTTGGAGTCGCTGGGATTCGGGATTAACATTCACTTCAACTGAACTGCCATCCTCCGCAGGAGCCAGGTATCCGTTGTCTTCCACATCGAATCCTTTCACCGGGAATTCCAGTCCTTGCGGTTCATCCAGTTTTACCTCTTTCCCCTCTTCATTGATGAGTGTATCGGTGACGGGATTAAAGGTAAGGTCACCTGCTATTGCCAGGGCAGTAACGATTTCGGGTGAGGCAACAAATGCATATGTATTGGGATTGCCATCGTTGCGTTTTGCAAAATTGCGGTTAAAGGAGGTGATGATCGAGTTTCTCCGTTCTTTATTGGCTTCATGTCTTGCCCATTGTCCGATACAGGGACCGCAGGCATTTGCCAGGACTACCCCTCCTATATCCTGGAAGGTTTTCAGCAGTCCATCCCGCTCGATGGTATATCGTACCATTTCTGATCCGGGAGTTACGGTATATTCGGCTTTTGCTTTCAATTTTTTTTCTACTGCCTGTTTGGCAACGAAGGCCGCCCTGCTGATATCCTCGTAGGATGAGTTTGTACATGAGCCGATCAAGCCAACTTCCAGTTTTTGCGGGTAGTCATTTTCCCGGACAGCATCGGCAAAACGGGAAAGTGGCCATGCTTTGTCGGGTGTAAATGGTCCATTGATGTGTGGTTCAAGTTCTGACAGGTTGATTTCAATCAGTTCATCAAAATAGGGTTCAGGGTTTTGATACACTTTCGGGTCTGCTGTAAGGTAAGCGGCAATCTTCAGGGCTTCATCAGCCACATCGTCTCTTCCGGTTCCCCGAAGGAACTCTTCCATTTTTTTATCGAAGCCAAACAGGGAGGTAGTGGCTCCGATTTCAGCTCCCATATTACAGATGGTTCCTTTTCCTGTACACGAAATGTTCAGGGCTCCATCCCCGAAATATTCGAGAATTGAACCGGTTCCACCTTTTACGGTGAGTATACCGGCAACTTTCAGGATAACATCTTTGGCTGATGTCCACCCGCTAAGTTTCCCGGTAAGTTTAACACCGATTATTTTCGGGAATTTCAATTCCCATGGCATATCGGCCATAACATCCACAGCATCGGCACCTCCGACTCCAATGGCGATCATTCCAAGGCCACCGGCGTTCGGGGTATGGGAATCTGTGCCGATCATCATTCCACCCGGGAAGGCATAATTTTCAAGGATCACCTGGTGGATAATTCCTGCTCCCGGTTTCCAGAACCCGATACCATACTTGTTTGAAACGGATGCAAGAAAATCGTACACTTCCTTATTGGTTGTTTGAGCTTCCTGAAGATCCTTCATTGCCCCCAGCTTAGCCTGGATCAGGTGATCACAATGGACCGTTGCAGGAACAGCTGCCTTGTCCTTCCCGGCTTGCATGAACTGCAGCAGTGCCATCTGTGCTGTTGCATCCTGCATGGCGACCCGATCGGGCCGGAAATCAACGTAATCTTTTCCCCTGGTATACAGTTGGTCCGGGTTGCCTCCATTCAGGTGGGAACAGAGTATCTTTTCTGTTAGTGTCAGGGGTCTTCCTAATCGTTTCCGCATGGTGTCAACCCGTTCAGGGAATCGTGCATACACGGACCGGATCATATCAATATCGAATGCCATCGTTGAATAATTTATTAGTTATAAGAATATCTGCAATATTAATAAAAAAACGGCTACTGTACCAGTCCATATATCGATTCCACCAAACGGCGGGCCAGTTTGGAGGAATAGAGATTTAAAGGGTGAAACCTCATGTATCAGGAAAATTTCTTACTTTTATGGATTCATTAACAGTGCAGGGAAAGGACAGAAAGAGGATCGTACCTGATCGTAACCTGGTTACATACATGCCATGAAACTAAGTTTAGTAGAAGACAATTTTCGAATATCATTTTCATCCATTAAGGCAAGTAAGATCAGAGCTGTCCTTACCATCTGTATTATTGCCTTTGGGATCATGGCGCTGGTTGGCATCCTGACAGCGATCGATGCGATTAAACATTCAATCACCGATCAGTTTACAAGGATGGGAGCCAATTCATTTGTTATTGAATCCAGGGGCATGCATGTTCAGATCGGGGATTCTCATCACCGGACAAAAAATCACCCCTACATATCCTATCGGGAAGCTTCTGAGTTTAAGGAGATCTTTCACTTTCCGGGGAAAGTTTCGATTACGGTAACTGCGACCGGAATAGCCACCGTTAAGTACAAGTCAGAAAAAACCCATCCCAATATCAGGGTATTAGGGGGTGATGAGAATTATTTAAATGTCTCCGGCCTGAATCTGGGTATCGGGAGAAATTTTACCGCCCAGGATATTGAGATGAATCGTAATTTTGTAATCATTGGCTCAGAAATTGTCTCCTCAATTTTCGAAGAGGGGATTGATCCACTGAATAAAGTCATTGCTATTGGAAGCGGGAAATACAAAATCATTGGTGTCCTGGAAGCTCAGGGTGCAAGTTTTATGAGTAATGATAACATCTGCATCATACCTGTGACCAATGTCAGGCAATATTTCTCACGGCCGAACATGTCGCATCAGATCAATGTCATGCCTGATGATCCAAGGCTTCTCGATATTCTGGTAAGTGAGGCAGAAGGATTATTCAGGGTCGTCAGGGGGTTAAGCGCAAGGGATGAATCTGATTTCAACATTACCAAGAGCGATAACCTGGTAAATCTCTTAATCGAGAATATCAAATACGTTACTCTGGCTGCAACATTGATCGGTGTGATCACCCTCTTTGGAGCGGCCGTTGGTTTGATGAATATCATGCTTGTATCGGTCACGGAACGAACGCGGGAAATCGGGATCAGAAAAGCGATTGGTGCAAAACGAAACACGATCAAACAGCAATTTTTATTTGAAGCCATTTTGATCGGTCAGTTAGGGGGAGTATTTGGTATTGTTCTTGGAATATTGATCGGGAACCTGATGTCTCTGTTGATGAGATCGTCGTTTCTTATTCCCTGGTTTTGGATTTTTACCGGAGTTCTGGTCTGTTTTTTAGTTGGCCTTGCCTCCGGCTATTTCCCTGCCGAAAAAGCTGCCCGGTTGGATCCGATTGTTGCCCTGCATTATGAATGAAACGATCGTTTATTGAATGAAACTGATAATACCTTGATTTATGAAGGAATTAATTATTGAGAAGAGCTTCTCCTCACCCGAGGTTAATTTTAACCCAAACACCGGTGAATTTAAGCTTGGAGGAAGATCGATACCCGAAAATCCGGATGACATCTATCTTAGAATGCTTGAATGGATCCACGAATATTTCAAAGATCCGTGCGATCTTACCCGGGTAGTTGTTATGCTTGAATACGTAAACAGCGGGTCATCCAAATTTTTACTGGAAATCTTCAGGGTTATGAAGCGGTATCATGACCAGGGACATGAGTGTGTAGTTGATTGGTATTATGAAGAAGAGGATGAACGAATCATGGAGTTGGGAACCCATTATGCATCAACCACCGAACTCCCGTTCAATATGCATGTTATGCATTAAAATAAAAAGGCTGTATCAGAAAAATGCGATTGATACAGCCTTATTAGTATACTTTCTATTACCGGATCCTTTAACCCGGTTTACAGGGAATCTTCGAATCAGGCAAACAGTTTTTCAATCAGGTCAATCACCCTGCAGGAATATCCCCACTCATTGTCATACCATGATAGTACTTTAACGGTTTTGCCATTGACCATGGTTGACAGGGCGTCAAAGATGGAGGAGTGAGGATTATGAATGATATCAACAGAAACAATCGGATCTTCGGTATATTCCAGGATACCTTTCATTGGTCCTTCAGCAGCCTTTTTCATGGCGGCATTCACCTCCTCTTTGGTCACTTCCACTTTCAGGTTGGCTACCAGGTCAACCAGTGAGCCGGTCGGTGTAGGTATCCGAATAGCCATGCCATCCAATTTCCCTTTCAGGTCTGGAATGACCACACCAACAGCTTTGGCAGCACCGGTGGTTGTTGGTATCTGGGATAACGCGGCGGACCGGGCTCTTCTGAGATCGGAATGCGGAAAATCCAGCAGTCTCTGATCATTTGTATAGGCGTGGATAGTGGTCATTAAACCGTTTTCTATGCCAAAGTTATCGTTCAGTACCTTTGCAATGGGAGCAAGGCAATTGGTGGTGCAGGAAGCGTTGGAAATGCACTGGTCTTCAGGCTTCAATTCATCGTTGTTGACCCCCAGGACAATGGTGTTGTCAATGGTATCCTTTGCGGGAACGGTAAGGATCACTTTTTTAGCCCCGTTTTTCAGGTGATCGCCATACCCCCCTTTTTCACTCTCCTTTTGCCTGAAAATCCCGGTGGATTCAATAACAATGTCAGGCGTCTCTGCCCAGGGAATATTAGCCGGGTTTTTTTCTTCTGAAACCTTTATCTGTTTCCCGTTTACTATAATTCCGTATTCATCGTAACTTACCTTCCCATCAAACCTCCCCTGTGTGGAATCGTATTTGAGAAGGTGAGCCAGCGTTTTGTTATCGGTGAGATCGTTGATCCCGATAATTTCCAGGTTGGATCTTTCAAGAGCTATCTTGTAAACGGTCCGACCAATCCGACCAAAACCATTTATTGCAACTTTTATCTTTGACATGGTAATAAAATTATGGGTTAGTTAAATGCAGCATAAAAATAGAGATTAATACTCAAATAGTCAAAAAATTGAATCATAAATAGAATCCTGAAAAACGTTGTCAACTCAAGATGCAGGGTTGTTAGAATGAGTCTTCAAAAGGTTGAGCTTCTCTATCCCTCTTCTTCATTTTCGGGTCCACGATCTTCCCAAAACGATAGCTGACAAACAGGGATAGAAAGATCTGCTGGTTATCCTCAGTAGCCATAATGGGTACTTTTTTTGGATAGGCATCGATGGTGCCTCCCAATTCAATGGAATGAATAAGCCGGTCGTATTTACTGTATTCAAAATTTACCCCGACTTTCCCATACAGACCGGGAAGAAATTTGATTTCATCAAATCCTTTAAAAAACGAAGCCCTGCTATAGATATCCAGTGGTCCATGGATGTTATCATTGAATTTTTCAACCTCAATTGCATAGGTGTTATCTATACCCTGGACAATCCGTTCGTAATAGATGGGTTTGTAAAACCCGAAGGATGGACCGAAGGAGATAAAGCGACGTATTGAAATACCCCCCTGGTCGATCTTTCTAAACATTTCATGTTGAAACCCATAACCTACTCTCAGGTTAAAAAAGAGATTCTTCTTCCCAAAAACAAATCCTTTTGTATTCGGAAAGTAGGGATTCGTCGTTTTATATTCCTTGGGGTGTTTGATGTTGTTGAAGTCTACTTCGATCAGCCGTTTGTTGAGATAATTGACCCGCTTAGCATACCGGTACCCCAACCCCCAGCCGGTGGAATTAAGGAAAAGACCAATCGATTGTTCGTTCCGGTAAAAGATCCTCTGCTGCTCATCAATTTCTCCCTGCCCGGATATCCGGGGAACAACGAACAACAATCCCACAAAAATCAATACGGTCTGTTTCATGGATAGAATGAAGCATTACTTAAGCAAAGGTACCAAAAAGCTTTTACTTAAGAAACAGCATTGGGGTGGGCATAAGCAACAGAACTAAACGATCTCTTCCGGTTGCTCAACGTCAGCCTGGCTATATGCCGGACAGACCTCTCTGTTACATGAAGAGATGATGGTGCCAATAAATAGACACACTGCTATAATGACAATTATTTTTTTCATAGGTATAATTAAGAGGTGTTTTATAACATATGCAAGAAACAAATATATATTATTTCGATGGAAAAACAAACAGGTTTTGATATTTAACAATAATTTAAATCAATACCCGATAGTGATAACGCTGCTACACTTCTTTCAGTATATTCAGATTGGCAGAAAGAACGATTGAAATTCAGGTAAAACTGCATTCACCGGATGGATTTGTTTCTTCCGGTGAATGCAGCTGGTTTTGATTTCTACTCCATCTGTTATTTAGAAAGGATCTGTTACGATCACTTACAATTCAGGGAATCTGCCCGGGGTCCAGGCAATACCTGCCTTTTCAAGTTCAGCTTCAAGGGCTTCAAGATCACGACGGATCTGGTTCACTCTGGCATGAGCCTCAACAAACTCTTCCTGAACGATATCATAGGCATCGATTGAGGATTGTGTCAGGTAATTGAATGATCTTGAACTCATTCCATAAACCCGGCTCATCAGGCTGGTTGGTGGATTTTCATTTCGGCTACTGATGGTGCGGTCACCACTAAAGACCAGTAACACAGCATCCAGTTCTTTTTTCAGATCAGTCGCTCTGGTCATCCATTCCGGGTTTGAATCAGGAGTTGTGAATAGTACCTGTCTGATACTGGCCACACGGTTTACATACTCGTTTGTAGCAAAAAGTGTACCCTGAACTTTTGCAGAAAGTGCAGCTGCTTTTTTCTGGAATTCAACAATCTCTTTCCTGCTCTCATCGGACACCGGTATGGCTGAATTGTTCAGAGGAACCACCTTGAATTCAACCGGTCCGGCCAGTTCGGTGGTTTCCCCGCGGACATTTTTAGACAGTGAAACCTGGTAGGTTCCGGGAAGGACATGGAAACCTCCTGCACCCCCTCCGCCATACCGTCTGCTCCCGCCTCCTCTGCCCATCGGATTAAACTCCTGGGTATTTACAGGACGTGGTACCTGGTAGGAGAGGTTCCAGGTTATCCGGCTAATTCCTCTTCCTGCTCTTTGTGTAAGCCGGTTAACCACATTGCCCTCCATATCTTCAATGGTAAAAATCAGGTAGGAAGGTTCCTCGTTATCTTCAGCCCTCAGTTCTTCCCAGCTGGGATAGGGAACCGGTTTCCCCGCTCTGATAAGCTCCCTTTCTTTCCTTTGCCGTTCCTGCTTCAGGGTAGATATCCCATCTTTCAGGTAGTAGGTAAAGGTTGCGCCATAGGCCGGGTTCTCAGCCGCGAAGTGGGTTGATCCCTGGCTGTCTGCCCCTCTCTTCTGCACAAACATCAAGGCATCCTTAACCGGAAAAATCGCCGCATCTTTTTTCAGAATATCCGGAGTGAAATTGCGTAGTGGTGTATAATCGTCAAGTATATAGAATCCCCTTCCGAATGTAGCGATTACCAGATCAACTTCCCTGTCCTGGGTAACAATGTGCCTGACCGGTATGGTGGGCAATCCCGATTTTAGCTGAACCCATTCCTTTCCTCCATCGATTGAGGCAAAGATTCCAAATTCGGTACCGACAAAGAGCAGGTTCTCCTTTTCCTTATCCTGTGCAATACAATGAACTGTGCCATTTTCCGGGAGGTTATTGGAGATGGATGTCCAGGTCACTCCTTTATCGGTACTCTTCAGAAGGTAGGGTTTGAAATCGTCTCTTTTGCGGTTATCGAAGGATGCATATACAACATTCGGATTATGGCGGGATGCCAGAAGATGGCTGATGTAGGTCATCTCCGGGATGCCTGGAAAGGAGGCAATTTTTCTCCAGGCTTCACCGGCATCTTCAGTTACCTGTATCAGTCCATCGTCTGTGCCGACATAGATCAGGTCCTCCTGGACAGGTGATTCATCAAGGGCAACAATGGTTCCAAAGAGGGAGGTGGAGGCATTTTTTGCCACGGCATCCACACTCCAGACTTTACCCATTACAGGCAACGTGTTCCTGTCAATCTGGCGGGTCAGATCATCACTGATCACTTTCCAGGTATCTCCCCGGTCGTCACTTCTGAACAGTTTGTTCGCGGCAAAATAGATCCTGGTATGTGAATGGGGACTGATGATAAGGGGAGCATTCCAGTTCCATTTATAGGTATATTCACCTTTTCTGGGATCAGGCTGAATGCCAATGCTTTCACCGGTTTTCTTGTCGTACCGGACCAGTCCACCGTGCTGGGATTCTGCATAAACGACATTGGGATCAGTCGGGTCGACCTGTGACCAGAATCCATCGCCACCATTGGTAACGAACCAGTCATCATTCACTACTCCAAGTGAACTGGTGTTCCTCGATGGTCCACCCATGCTGTTGTTGTCCTGGGTCCCTCCATAAACATTATAGAACGGATAATCGTTATCGACAGCAACACGGTAAAACTGGGTGACAGGAAGGTTGCATTTGAAGATATAGTTTTCACCATCATCAAAGGTTTCATAGATACCTCCATCTCCTCCGATCATGAAGTGCCGGGTATCATCCGGATCAATCCATAGTGCATGATCATCCACATGTCTGTTACTAAGCCCAACTCCGGTCCAGGTTCTTCCACCATCGACTGTTACCTGTGTTCGTGTTTCAACGGAATAGACCTTATCCTCATCTTTCGGATCGCAAAAAATCTCGTTGTAATATTGTGGGCTACCCGCTACATGTGGGCTCATTTTCTGCCATGTTGCTCCGCGATTTATAGTACGGAAGAAACCACCACTTTCACCTTCTGCTTCGATAATGGCATAGACATAATCCGGGTTAACCGGGGAAATAGCCAGCCCGATCGCTCCGACATCTCCTCCCGGAAGCCCCGATTTTAATTGTTCCCAGGTTTTTCCGCCGTCGGTTGTTTTGTAAATGGCCGATTCCGGACCGCCGTCGATTTTTGTAAACACGTGGCGTCTCCGCTGATGGGCGGCTGCATAAATGACGTTGGGATCTCTCGGGTCCATAACGATGTCGCTGACACCCGTATGTTCACTGATGGTAAGTACGGCTTCCCATGTTTTTCCGCCGTTGGTGGTTTTGTACAAACCCCGCTCTCCACCAGGCCCCCACACAGACCCTTCAGCAGCAACATAGACGATGTCGGAATTGGTTGGATCAACAATGATCTCACCAATGTGCTGCGAAGTTTTTAATCCCATGTTTTTCCAGGATCTTCCTCCATCGATCGATTTGTACACGCCATCTCCGTACCCGAGAGCACGCTGGCTGTTGTTCTCACCGGTTCCTGCCCAGACCACATAATGGTTATTGGGATCAATGACAACACAACCAATGGAATAAGATCCATAATTATCAAAAACCGGGTTCCATGTTGTTCCGTTATTCACCGTTTTCCAGATATGCCCGGATGCAACAGCAACATAATACTCGCTGTGATTGTCCGGGTTAACTGCAAAATCACCGATCCTGCCCGAGGTAAATGCAGGTCCGATACTTCTGAACCTAAATCCGGAAAATGTGGATGAGGAGAGCGAACTCTTTGCAGCAGGCTCCTCTCGATTCCGTTGCGCTTCAAGTGTTGTTGAAGCAAGTAAAAATAACATTGCCAGAAGGATGCTGCATGTTGCAACACTCCGGCTGTGAGAATAAATTTTCATAGTGCTTTTGATTTTAGTTTATTTTGATTACAAGATAGGAATCTTTACAGAAAGATAATATGTCAGGCAACACATGAATGGTACCCGGCACTGCCTGCAATGAATGAAAAGGGCTGTTTCAAAAGTCATTGTAGACATGCTTCTGAAACAGCCCCTAAGATTGCATCATCTCAGTCAAACAGCCCCGGTGTTACGTGAACCGGATCAGTTGATCAGGATCTTTTTATACTTCGTCTGTTTTCCGTCGGTGACACGGATGAAATACAAACCCGAAGGAACAGTGGAAATATCTACCGGTTCATCCTTTGTTGAAGATACCTGGATGCGATCCCTGTAAATGATCTGCCCCTGGATGTTCATGATCTCAACATCAACCAGTTTCCCTGCTTCAATACCCACTCTGAGCATGAATTTACCATCATTCGGATTGGGATAAACCTCCATAAACGAATTGCTCTCAATCCCCTCTACAATGGAGAGATCATCAACCGTAGTAAAGGTGAAACTGCTGAGTATTGTTGCATTATCAAAAGTATCTTCAACCGGAGCGATGGCAACATAGTACACCTGGGTGTAGCTCAGATCGGCATCCGGTGTAATCGTAATTACCAGTTTGCCCGCATCAATCGTGGCAGTAAACGCTACATCCGCTCCGGCATCATCGGTTTCCTTAAATGTAATTAGCGCAGCAACATTTACATCGGTAATTTCACTGTCGTCACTATTCCGGATGGCTTCATCAAATGTAATGATAACGGTTGCATCCACTGCCACATCCGTTGCTGCATTTTCCGGAACAGTTGTAAAGGCCGGAGCAACCAGGTCAGCCACAGTGGTGAAAGTGAAACTGGAAGCGGTCATGGCATTGTCATTGGCATCTTCAACAGCAGCAAATCCAACATAATATACCTGTAAATAGTCAAAATTAGCATCCGGTACTATCGTGATGACTTCCTTTTCAACATCGATGGTTGCCGTAAATGCAACATCGGCGCCTGCATCATCGGTTTCTTTGAATGTGATCAGGGTGGCCACATTTGCATCGGTAATTTCACCGTCATCAAGGTTCCGGATGGCTTCATTGAAAGTGATGACAACGGATGCATCGATGGCAACATCGGTGTCGCTGTTGCCCGGAACGCTGGTGAAGGATGGTGCCGTCAGGTCAACAATATCATCTGCCGATATCGGTAAGATCTTATCACCGTATTCATCGTGCCCGATCCCGGTGACACCGATCGTCTCATTAAGTGTGGCTGTGTAGGCATAGATCTTGTCATCCACAACCAGATCGCCTGATCCGTCATTAATTGTGAATTCTCCATAACCGACGTTAAGACCCACTACGTCAGCACTGACGATTTTAACCAGCACTCCTTCGTAATCTTCACCGTAGGTACCGGTGGTAATTACTGTTGCTTCAGGCAGGGTGTTCCCTGAGGAGTTGACCACCAGGTTGGATACATTACCTATTTCCGTTTCGCTGCTTCCCGAAGTGGTGTATTCAGTAACGTCAGCATCCAGGGTGACATTGTCCCCAACAGCGATCAGTTCCACAGCATCGTAGTCGTAACCCATGATGCCGTTCCACGCCCCGGCTCCGTCCTGCAACCAGAAATTCCCTCCGTCGATGGCAGTTACCACGCCTGTTATTTGAACTCGTTGCCCTTTGTAGTCACTGATATCGACAACCGTCATGGTTGATTGGATATCATATATGGTGGGTCGTGCAATCAAGGTAAAGGTTGGACTCTCATCGAAAACCAGGGCATCGGTTACATCAATGACCCTGATTTTATAAAGATTACTGGCCCATGCATCCGCAGGGACGGTAAGGATTTCGCTTCCGTCGGATGGAGTGTTGGCAACCTGGGTAACCCATTCTGCACCAATAGGATCCCACGCGTCAATGTTTACATTGGCCACATTGGCTGAATACCATTCAATGGTAGCCTGATCACCGGCATAATATACTTCTCCACCTTCCGGTACCTCGACATGAATCTCTTTGCCGGCTGCATCAATGGTCGTAAACGTAACGCTTTCACCTGTGAATTCATTATCCATACCATCTTCAACCGGAGCAATGGCGACAAAGTATACCTGGCTAGTTGCCATGTAAACATCCGGGACCAGCGTGATCACTTTTCTATTGGCATCAATGGTTGCAGTAAAAGCAACATCCGCCCCGGACCCATCGGTCTCTTTAAAAGTGAGTATACTAGCGACATTCGCATCGGTAATATTCGAGTCGTCGATATTACGCACCGGTTCGTCGAACGTAATGGTGATCGCTGATGTCACAAATACACCCGTAGCAGCATCTAAGGGATCGAAGGTTGCTACCGGGGGATCAGTGTCGGCAAATAGAATTTGGATGTTGTCCAGGGCAATGTCTTCGTCACCAGCATCCAGGGAGAAAATTATTTTTATATCCAGGGTAGAACCGGTACCAGCAATTTCGGTGATAAATTGCGTAAATGTATTGGTTATAAATGATTCTCCATCACCAGTACCATCAAAGTCTGCATCAATTGAGGGTTCAAAATTTGTGCCGGTACCCGTTGCCATGATCCAAATTAAATCGGTAAAACTCCCGGAATTATCAATGTCGTATTGAATTTTAACATAATCCACGTCATCCCAATCCTGGTTTGTCCCGTCATCATCTTCAGCAAGAAAGATTCCAAAGTAGAGATCACTTCTGCCTGAAATATCAATATCGTCAATGTTTAATTCCAGAGGTAAAATAGCTCCCTCCCCATCCAGGTCCATGCCAGCAAAATAGTACGACCCCTGGATATTTGAATATTCGACATAAGCACCGAAGTCGGATCCATCTGTCCGGATAAAAAAGTCACCACTTCCATCAGTAAATTCGGCAACACTTGTGGTATACCCGCCGGCAGATTCAAAATCAAGCGTCCAGAACGCTGTTTGCGCTCTGAGCCCCATCACGCTGAGTAGAACGGCAACGCCCAGAACTGAAATCGATTTAAAGAGTAGAATTTTTTTCATATGCATAGAGTTAAGGTTAATAAATAAGGTTTATTCAACTGGATAAACAGAGGAACTAAAGGTAATGAATGCTGAAGGAAAATAGAAAGGAACGGGGGGTATAATTTTTTCAACGTAACCGATTGTTAATAACAAAATCCCGGATCCATGGGCTTTCTTCTTTGTTTTCAAACAGATAACAAGACATGTTGGAAAACCGGTCGGATTGTCCTTGTTGAAAAGTAACAATTTCGTAATATTGCGCTTTCAACCAAACGCAGCACAATCATGATTGACACCCTGTTATCTCACCGTTCCATAAGACAATACAAGCCCGACCCGATTGACGGCGGATTACTGGACCAGCTGCTCGAAGCCGGTACCCGGGCATCCACAACCGGGAATATGCAGGTATACAGTATGATCGTTACGAAAGAGGAGAAAATCAGGAAGCAGCTCTGGGAAGCGCATTTCAAGCAGGATATGGTACTGCAGGCGCCGGTGCACATTACCTTTTGTGCCGATTTCAACCGGTTTAACAAATGGTGCCGGCAGCGAAATGCCGATCCGGGGTACGATAATTTTCTTTCCTTTTTTACGGCAGCCATTGACGCCCTGCTGGTCTCCCAGAATGTATCGCTGGCAGCCGAAGCACACGGACTGGGTATCTGTTACCTGGGAACAGCGACCTACATGGCCGACCGGTTGACAGAAATCCTCAACCTGCCAGAAGGTGTTGTACCGGTTGCTGCGATTGTTGTGGGTTATCCCGATGAAGATCCCGGACTGACCGACCGGCTTCCACTGAAAGGAGTGGTGCATCATGAGACATACCATGACTATTCGGAGGAGGATATTGATGCGGTCTATAAAGAGAAGGAGTCCCTGCCTGAAACGGCAGAATTGCTGGCAGAGAACCGGAAGGAAACTCTGGCACAGGTCTTTACGGAAAACCGCTATACAAAAAAGGACAACATCTATTTCTCAAAGCAGTTCCTGGAAGTGATCAGGAAACAGGGATTCATGCATCACGGGGAGGACGAATAAACGAAAAATAAGAAAAATTCAACCCCTTCAGGGTTGCGATTTATTACCGTCATTATACCCGGCACAACGCCCTGACATTCATTGTCAGGGCTTGTACCGGGCTATTCATTATTCAATCCCTCCGGGAATGTGTTCCTTTTATTACTCCTTAACCTCGAAATCAACACCCAGCTCTTCTGCAACTTCCTTCAGATCTTTCTGGATACCGGGCAGAATATGGATCCCATCCTTCCTGATCCGTTCTTCTGCTTCCCGTTCGATATCACCCGGGATCAGGACTTTTTTGCCTTTGATGGGCTTTGCATTCCGGAAGGTTGTAATCCATTGATCCATCC
>Ga0315537_1000505_pt1 | contig 30387 bp, 29 predicted proteins | sample SalMarSW160270MG_FD_203091 | JGI IMG/M metagenome (GOLD analysis project Ga0315537, IMG submission 203091) | Salt marsh sediment microbial communities from the Plum Island Ecosystem LTER, Massachusetts, United States - Salt Marsh Sediment SW1602-70 ...
GATGGAGGGATAAGGATAGGGTCTAGTCCAGTTTTTAGAGAGCGTTCTGTTTCCCACCCTGACCCGCCCGATAGAGGTCAGACCTCTCTTCACCCTCCTTTTTGGGGTGGGGTAAATAAAGTTTTAAAGGTGAAACCTTTTTGGGCGGGTGGGTATGGGAAGCAAGACGACTAATTTACAGCCGCCTCGAGTTATGTTATAATCTGTTGTTTTATAGTATTATTAGGGACAGAGGGATATAACTTGGAAAAAGAGAAAAAGACGGAAATAGTAAATAAATTCGAGCTTCATAAAGGGGACACCGGCTCGACCGAGGTTCAGGTAGCCCTGCTAACCGAGAGGATAAACCAGTTGACCGGGCACATGGCGGCCAACCGGCATGATTACCATACCCAGCGCGGACTACTGAAGCTGGTAGGACAAAGAAGGAGACTACTTGCATACCTCCGCCGGGAAGATGTCGATCGCTACCGCAACCTGATTGCAAGACTCGGGCTGCGCAAGTAAAGATTGAAGCGGAGGAGGAACCATTGGTGGCATCAAATTCTTTTGAAGCTGAGGTCGGTGGTAGAAAGCTTACCATCGACACCGGCAAGCTGGCAGGACAGGCGGGCGGCGCCGTAACTGCCAGCTATGGAGATACTGTAGTCCTGGTTACCGTTTGCACCAGCCAGGAGCCGCGGGAAGGGGTGGATTTTCTGCCTCTGACCATCGACTACGAGGAGAGGCTTTACGCCGCCGGTAAGATTCCGGGCGGCTTTATCCGCCGGGAGGGACGCCCCAGCCAGGAGGCGACCTTAGCCAGCCGGCTTACCGACCGCCCGCTGCGCCCGTTGCTGCCCAAGGCCTGGCGCAACGATATCCAGGTTATCATTACCGTCCTTTCCGCCGACCAGGAGAATGACCCCGACATACTGGCCGTTATCGGCAGCTCGGCGGCACTGTCAATTTCACCGGTACCGTTTGACGGCCCGGTGAGCGCCGTTCACGTGGGCTATATCAACGGCGAAATGGTATTGAACCCAACCCTAGCCCAGCTTGAAGATAGCCAGCTTGACCTGGTGGTGGTCAGTACCAAAGAGGCCATAGTCATGATAGAAGCCGGAGCCAACGAAGCTCCGGAGGATATCGTGCTTAAAGGGATAGAATTCGGCCACCAGGCCAACCAGCCTATTATCCAGCTCCAGGAGCAGCTTCAGCAGGCCCGGGGCAAGCCGAAGGTAGAAGCGCCGGTAAGCGAGGTCAACCCGGAAGCGCTGGCGGCAATTACGCCTCTGACTGATAAAAAGCTTGCCCAGGCATTAGGCCAGCCGGAAAAATCACAGCGGGAAGAAGAGCTGAGCAACCTGAAGAAAGAACTGGTGGAAAAGCTGGGTGAGAAATTCCCCGAAGCAGATATCAAAGCCGCTCTTGATTCAAAAATCAGGGCGGAAATAAGGAGTAACCTGCTCAATAAGGAGAAACGTATTGACGAACGTAGCTTAACCGATGTCCGTCCCATAAGCTGCGAAGTAGGATTGCTGCCCCGCACCCACGGCTCAGCGCTATTCACCCGTGGGCAGACCCAAGTTTTGACCATCACCACCCTAGGCTCGGTGGGCAAGGAACAGCCGCTTGACGGACTGGGCATAGAGGATAGTAAACGCTTCATCCACCACTATAACTTCCCTCCCTTCTCCAGCGGCGAGACCAAGCGCATCGGCTCCCCGGGGCGGCGTGAAATCGGGCACGGTGCTCTGGCGGAGAGAGCTATAGAGCCGATACTGCCCAAGGACGAGGACTTCCCCTACACCATACGCCTAGTCTCCGAGGTCTTGAGCTCCAGCGGCAGTACCTCTATGGCCAGTGTCTGCGCCTCCAGCCTGTCCCTGATGGACGCCGGCATACCAACCACAGCCGCCGTCGCCGGCATAGCCATGGGGCTGGTCACCGGTGATGACGGCAAGTATGTTATTCTAACCGATATCCAAGGTATAGAGGATAACTACGGCGATATGGACTTTAAGATAGCCGGAACGGCCAAGGGTATAACCGCCATGCAGATGGACACCAAGCTCAAGGGCGTCAGCCTGGAAGTGGTGGCCAAGACGCTGCCCCAGGCCCGGCAGGCACGCCTGTTCATCCTGGAAAAGATGCAACAGACCATCAGCGCCAGCCGGCCTGAGATGAGCAAATACGCACCCAGAATGTACAAGATAACCATCGACCAGGATAAAATCGGCGCTGTTATCGGTACTGGCGGCAAAACTATAAGGTCGATTATTGAGCAGACCAAAGCGACCATCGATATTGATAACGACGGCACGGTGATTATCGGCTCACCTAATGAGGAAGCCGCCCGCAAGGCCATCGATATTATCGAAAGCCTGACCAAGGAGGTAGAGGTCGGCGCCGTCTACACCGGCAAGGTGTCACGGATATTGAACTTCGGCGCTATGGTGGAGATTGCCCCCGGTAAGGAGGGCTTAGTCCACATCAGCGAGCTGGCCGACTACCGGGTAGCCAGGGTCGAGGATGAAGTTAAGATAGGCGACGAGATAACGGTCAAGGTAATTGGCATTGACGACATGGGCCGGGTAAACCTGTCCCGGCGGGCGGTGTTCGATAAGTCAACCCAAGCAGCTGGAGACCGGGCACAGGAGGGGCCATCTAAAGATTACCCCTTTAAAAGACATGATTCCCGCCCTCCCCGGAATAAGGGGAGTTATCATAACAGAGGACCCAGTAGAGGACCGAGGCGATGAAGCCGATAAAGGTAGCTGTTTACGGCGCCCTGGGCAGAATGGGGCAGACACTGGTTGATGCCCTGTGCCGGGAGCCCGATATGCAGCTGGTGGGGGCGGTGGATATAAAGGCGGCTAAGGATACACTGCCCCTGCCCGACGGCTCGGGGACGGTGCCTTTATCCTCGAAGCTGGATAATATCCTGAGCGCCGTCAAGCCGGAGGTAGTGGTGGATTTTTCCGCCGCCAGCGCCGTGATGCCGGCGGCGCGCTTATCCGCCGAGCGGGGGGTTAACCTGGTAATAGGCACCAGCGGGCTTAACCGCGACGATATTAAAGAGATTGACCGCCTGGCCAAGGCTAAAGGGATAGGGGTGGCGGTGGTGCCTAACTTTGCCCTGGGCGCGGTGCTGATGATGCACCTGGCCAAGATAGCCGGCAAATACTTTGACTTTGCCGAGATTGTCGAGTTGCACCATCACCTGAAGGCTGACGCACCTTCGGGGACAGCCCTTTCCACCGCCAGGGCTATGGCCGAAGCTAAAGGCAAACCGTTCTCCCCCCCAGAGGGTAAGGCTTCGGCGGGGCGGGGGGAACAGGTTGAAGGTATCAGTATTCACAGCGTGCGCCTGCCCGGTCTGCTGGCTCACCAGGAGGTGCTCCTGGGCGGGGCGGGGCAAACGCTGAAAATACGGCATGATACTATCGGGCGCGAGTGTTATATGCCAGGTGTTATGCTGGCCATCAGAGGAGTGGTCAAGCGTAAGGGGTTGGTCTACGGCCTGGAGACTCTACTTGGCCTGGAGAATGAGTCATGAAGGGATTTAAAGTAGCTGTAGTCGGCGCTACCGGGCTGGTGGGGCAGGAGTTCATCAAGGTACTGGAGCAGCGGGACTTCCCCATGAATTCCATCGAGCTGCTGGCCTCCGACCGCTCAGCGGGTAAAAAGCTGTTCGTTAACCACCGCGAGATGGTGGTCAAGGAAACAGCGCCAGCCTCATTTAAGGACGTGGATATCGCCCTCTTTTCGGCAGGGGCGGAGATAAGCCGCTATTTTTCGCCTTTAGCCGCCCAGGCAGGGGCGGTGGTGGTTGATAATAGCTCGGCCTTCCGGATGGAACCCAAGGTTCCGTTGGTGGTGCCCGAGGTCAACCCTGAGGACATTCAACGACATAAGGGGATTATCGCCAACCCCAACTGCTCCACCATCCAGATGGTGGTGGCGCTATATCCCCTGCACAAGGTTAATCCCATCAAGCGGGTTGTGGCCGTTACCTATCAGGCGGTATCGGGCACCGGCTCCGCCGCCGTTGAGGAGCTAACCGAACAATCCAAGCAGGTGCTGGAGGGACAGAATACCGTCCCCCACGTCTATCCCCACCAGATTGCCTTTAATATACTGCCGGAGATAGACGTCTTCCTGGATAACGACTACACCAAAGAAGAGTGGAAGATGGTGGAGGAAACCAGAAAGATAATGCATGCCCCAGATATCGCCGTCTCGGCGGTCTGCGTGCGGGTGCCGGTTTTTATCGGGCATAGCGAGGCACTTCACATAGAATTCTCCCAGCCGATGGCGCCCGATGACGCCAAGCGCATCCTCGCCCAGGCGCCGGGGGTCAAGGTACTGGACGACCCAGCGATAAGCCTTTATCCCCAGCCCTGGTCAGCTGCCGGTACCGACGAGGTCTTCGTCGGGCGCATTCACCGTGATGCCTCTCACCCCAACGGCCTGGTTATGTGGGTGGTCGCCGACAACATCCGCAAGGGAGCGGCGCTGAATACCGTCCAGATTGCCGAAGAGATGATCAAAAGGGATTGGCTGCGTCCCGGGGAGGCAGGGAAATGAAGGAGTTGGGACGATTACTGACGGCTATGGTAACCCCCTTCGACGTCAAGGGGGCGGTTAACTATGAGCAGGCTAAAAAGCTGGCCCTGGCCTTAATTAACTCGGGGAGCGATGGCGTGGTGGTGGCAGCTACTACCGGTGAGTCGCCGACGCTGGTCAGGGAGGAGGAAACGCGCCTGTTTACCGAGGTGAAATCGGCGCTGGGGGGTCGGGGAAGCATTATTGCCTATACCGGCAGTAACAGCACCGCCGAAGCGGTGGCTGCCACTAAAGCCGCCGAGAAAATCGGGGTTGACGGCTGCCTGTCGGTAGTCCCCTACTATAACAAGCCCACCCAGGAGGGCATCTACCAGCACTTCAAGACCATCGCCGAGAACACCAGCCTGCCCATCATAATGTATAACATACCTGGCCGCGTGGTCATCAAGATGACAGTAGAGACCATCGTCAGGCTGAGCCGGATTGACAACATCGTCGGCGTCAAAGAAGCCTCTGGCGACATGGGACTGGTGGCTCATACGCTCAATAACGCCGGCAAGGACTTCCGCATCTGGAGCGGCAATGATAACGATACCTTCCACATCATGGCCCTCGGCGGCTATGGCACCATCGGCGTGGCCACGCACCTGGTGGGCAAGCAGATTAAGCAGATGATGGATAACATCCTCAACAGTAAAATCGCCGAAGCAGCAGCTATTCACCGCCACCTGCTGCCGCTGGTGGATGTACTTTTCATCGAGCCCAACCCGGCGCCGGTGAAGTACGCCCTCAACCACCTCGGCTTCAATGTGGGCAAGCCGCGCCTGCCACTGGTCGAGGTCAGCGAAAAGACAGCCGCCGCCATTAAAGAGACACTGAAGAACTACCAGATAGACCTGCCGGTATAGGAAAATACGCCCCCGCATACCAATTAGATAAGATAACCCCGGGATGAAAAAGGTACTCGCATCAGCATTTATAGCTTCTCTACTATTAATCTCTCTTACTGTTGGCGGTTGTCCTTCGCCAAAAGGTGAAGGATTCTCGATTTACCTGACCAAGGATAATACGCCTGTATCTGAATTGCCAGCAATAAGCCAAATAGAGCTGGCCGACCAACCCCTTATCGCCATCGACGACATAGTTTCCTACAATCAGGAGACACACGAAATAGAACTTACCGCCGATGCCTACCAACGGGTTAACGAAATTCGTATTCCGACGTCAGGCATGGCTTTCGTTGCCTGCGTGGACAACCAGCCCATATACTGGGGGGCCTTCTGGGCTCCCTTTTCTTCGCAATCCTTTGATGGTGTTATAATTTTGATACCCCCTATTTTTCTAGACGGAGACCTCATACAGATTGAGCTTGGCTACCCCACACCAAGCTTATACAGCGGTGAGGACCCCAGGTCTGACCCTGAAATACTCCAAGCATTGAAGCAGGCAGGCAAGCTGAAGTAGATAGGATGGATTGATTTGCCGGTATAAGGGCTTTTACTTTACTTATCTTATCTTTACTTAACCCCACCCCACTTTTAACGTAAGTCTTATTTCCCACCCAACCCACCCTACAGAAGTGATACTTCTATCAATTTCTTCTTTAGGGGGATGGAGGGATAAGGATAGGGTCTAGTCCAGTTTTTAGAGAGCGTTCTGTTTCCCACCCTGACCCGCCCGATAGAGGTCAGACCTCTCTTCACCCTCCTTTTTGGGGTGGGGTAAATAAAGTTTTAAAGGTGAAACCTTTTTGGGCGGGTGGGTATGGGAAGCAAGACGGCGGAAGACAAGGCGGAGGGCGTTTAGCTCTAAAAAATAGGCGCCTTCTCGATGGCCTGCGCCCGCTCCGGCCCCACGCAGATAAGGTTCACCGGGCAGGACATAAGCTCTTCCAGGCGGGTAATATACTGGCGGGCCTCAAGAGGCAGCTGGTCGTAACGGCGAATCTCGGTGGTCGGCGTCTGCCAGCCGGACAGTTCCTCATAGACAGGCTTACACCGGGCCAGTGCGGTAACGCTGGCCGGGAAATGATCAATCGTCTTCCCATCCAATTCATAGCCTACGCATACCTTAAGGCTGGGCAGTATATCCAGGATGTCAAGGCGGGTGACCACCGCACCGGTTAAGCCGTTAATCCGGCTACTGAAGCGAGCGGCAACGGCATCAAACCAGCCGCAGCGGCGCGGCCGTCCGGTGGTGGTGCCGTACTCGTGCGCCCTTTCCCGAATAAGGTCACCGGTTTCATCCTTTAATTCGGTAGGCATAGGGCCGCTGCCAACCCGGCTGCAGTAGGCTTTGTAGACACCCAGAACGCGGTCGAGTCTGGTCGGGCCTAAACCCGCCCCCAGGCAAGCTCCCCCCGCCAGAGGGGAGGATGAGGTGGTATAGGGATAGGTGCCGAAATCGGGGTCGAGTAAAGCGCCCTGAGCCCCCTCCAGTATTACCATCTCCCCCCGGCCCAACGCCTCGTCCACCATGACAATCGTCTCCCGTATATGAGGCACCAGACGCTCCCCGTACTGGCAGTACTGGATATAGACCTCTTCCAGTGACAGCGGTGTAACCCCGTAGACCTTGGTCAGAATGACATTCTTATATTCCAGTACAGTGCCAAGGCGGTCTTTTAAAGCCTTTTTATCCAGGAGGTCGCCGGCCCTGATGCCCAGCCGGGCGGCTTTATCGGTAAAGGCGGGGCCTATCCCCTTGAGGGTTGTGCCTATTGCCCTGCCGCCACGCGCCTTCTCCTCCATACCGTCCAGGAGGAGGTGATAGGGCATAATCAGGTGAGCCCGGTCGCTGATAAACAGATTGCCGGTATCCACCCCACGCTCGTTTAAGCGGTCTATCTCACCGATTAACACACTGGGGTTAATCGCCACCCCATTGCCGATGATGCAGACCACCCCGGGGTCAAAGATGCCCGAGGGAATAAGGTGTAATTTAAACTCGCCGTGAGGGTTAACCACGGAATGACCGGCATTATCACCACCGGAAAAACGGACTACCATTTTGGCCTGCTGAGCCAGCATGTCAACCACCCTTCCCTTACCCTCATCACCCCACTGAGCTCCGACAATAGCAACAACCGGCATTGGCTCCTCCGTTAAGCGCTAAGGCTAAGAATTTCCCGTTAACTTATAACATAAACCGCGCCCCAAATAAAGGGGCTAGGCGGGGGGTTTTTGCCGCCATACATAGACTACCCGCTGAATAACCGTAACCAGACTGAATACCACGATAATCGCCAGGGCAACAAGCAGGGCGGGGGTAAAGTAACTCAGCAGCAAACCCAGCGCCAGTATCACCACCCTCTCCGCCCGGGTGAATATGCCCACCTTACACTCCAGGCCCTGTGCTTCCGCTCTGGCTCTGATATAGCTCACCAGCTGGGAAGTAATCAGGGCGGCCCCAACCACTAAAACCCCCGTTAGCGACGACTGGATAGCATACACGGCCATAATAGCCAGCAGTATTACCCCCTCCGACAGACGGTCGAGGGTGGCATCGAGGACAGCGCCGAAGGGGGTGACCTTTTTAATATGGCGGGCCAGCGCTCCGTCCAGGATATCAAAAAAGCCAGCCACCAGCACCACAATGCCGGCGGCCAGAGGGTATCCGGTGATAACCAGCGCCGCCGCCCCCAGAGCCAGAATGAAACCAGACCAGCTTAAGAAATTGGGGGTTACCGGTGTCCTGGCTAAAACCCGTACCAGCGGCCCGGTAAACCGGGAAGCCATGGAGCTGCGGAATTGGGGTAGATTCTCCTGGGATGGCGATTTTGGTGTAACTTTACTAACCAGACTACTCCCCGTTCTTGCTTAAACCGAAATAGCTGTTGTCTTAGATTCGGGAAATTTTTTATTCCAGGGCGGTTCGCTTAAGACCCTGACATAGTAAGCGAAGACCCTGCGGGCAATGTGCTCCCAGCTATGCTCCAGGGCCTTAATCCTCCCCCTGGCGCCCATCTCCTGCCGCAGCACCTTGTCATTGAGGAGAGCAATTAGAGCCTGGGCTAACTGGTCTTTATCGGCCGGCGGCACCAGCAACCCGTCCACACCGTGGCTTACCACGTTGGCATAACCTTCTATACTTGAGGCAACAATGGGTTTGCCCATAGCCATGGCCTCAAGCAGGATGATACCGAAGCTTTCCGAGCCGATGGCCGGGGCGCAAAAGACATCGGCGGTCTGGTAGTAACGGGGTAACTCATCATAGCTGACCAAGCCGACAAAGACAACATCCTTGAGACCGCTCCTGGCCACATATTTCTCATATTTGCGCCGCAGCCTGGTGCCGGGGCCAACGACAATCAGCCGGCAGTCGGGAATCTCCTCTTTGACCTGCTTGAAGGCTTCCAGCAGGTAGTTCAAACCTTTTCGCTTCTCCAGACGGCTGACAAATAGGATATTGAGCTTGCCATCTTTGAATTCTTCGATGGGAGCTACATCAGGAGAGAAATGGTCCACGTCCACCCCGTTGGGTATAATATTATAGTAGCCGGGGAAGTTTGTGCTGGCGAACTCCACGGCCGGCTTGGAAACGGCAATCTTGCCGTCAAGCTTGCGGAACCACCGCCGCAGAATCCACTTGCCTATAGGCCGGGCGAAATTGTAACCCGGTTTGCCATAAGAGGCATGAAAGGTACCTACGTTGGCCGTCTTTGATAAGCGGAGAATCGAGGTGCATAACATGGGCATTAGAGGTTCGTGAAAATGAATGATGTCAAACTTCTCCCGCTCGAGTACTTCCCTTATCTTGGGGGCTAACCAGACTGAGATGGTAACCCGGGCAATTGAACCGCTGGAGGGAATGGGGCGGGGCCTGCCTATCGGGATAAACCGGTCGCCAAAGTCGGGGACAGCCTGGGAGGCGGGGGCAATAACCTTGACCTCATGTCCCATCTTGGTAAAATAGCGCTCCAGATAGGAAATATGAAGGATGACACCGCCGGGATGGGCGAAATCATACGGAGAGACTAATGCTATCTTCACCGTAGCCGCCTAAAACCTCCGTGGGAAATCACTAAACAGGCGTGCGCGCCGCGGGCTGATTGGTGACAATAAACTCTTCCACCATCTGGTGAGCCCGGTCATCGGTATACTGAACCGGCGGCGACTTCATAAAGTAAGACGAGGGAGCCTCCAACGCTCCTTTAAGTTTACGGTCTAAAGCCAGTTTGCAACACCTTATAGCATCGATAACCACCCCGGCCGAGTTGGGGCTGTCCCATACCTCAAGTTTTAGCTCCAGGTTGAGGGGAACATCACCGAAGGTGCGCCCCTCCATCCGGATATGGCAGAACTTGCGGTCCTTCAACCAGGGGACATAATCGCTGGGGCCGACGTGAATATCATCCGGGTCAAGCTGGTAATCGAGCTGTGAGGTGACCGAGTTGGTCTTGGATATCTTCTTGGACTCCAGCCGCGACCTCTCCAGCATATTGTAAAAGTCGGTGTTGCCACCGAAGTTCAATTGATAGGTCCGTTCCAGCCGGACGCCGCGGTCCCGGAACAGCCGTGTGAGAACACGGTGGGCAATAGTTGCCCCCACCTGAGATTTGATATCATCGCCGATAACCGGCAGCCCTTTTTGCTCGAAACGCTTCTGCCAGTACTTCTCCCGGGCGATGAAAACCGGGATGCAGTTGATAAGGCCGCAGCCGGCAGCTAACACCTGCTCAACATACCACTTGGTGGCCTCTTCGCTGCCTACCGGCAGGTAGTTAATGACTACATCGGTCTTGGTGTCTTTGAGGATTTTAACGATATCAGCGGTGGGACCCGGCGCCTTCTCAATTATCTGCGATAGATAAAGCCCCAACCCGTCGTGGGTCATGCCGCGCTGAACCTTGACCCCGGTGGGGGGCACCTCGCTGAATTTGAAGGTGTTGTTGGGCGGGGTAAAAATAGCCTTGGCTATGTCCTTGCCTACCTTGTTCTTATCAATATCAAAGGCAGCCACGAAGTTGATATCGCTGATATGATACCCGCCGAGATTGACATGCATCAGCCCGGGGACAAATTCGTTCTCTTTGGCTTTCTTATAGTAGTGAACTCCCTGAACTAACGAGGAGGCGCAGTTGCCCACCCCGATTATGGCTACATTTACCTTGCCCAAAGTTTAATTGCCTCCTTTTCAACAGTAGAAACTACAACCAAATAGCATCCTTAAGGAGAATGATGTTGCCAGAACTTACTAACCAAGCACTTCCCACTTGCGTAAAGCAAGTGGGAACCACACTCCTGTACTCATACTAAAGAGGATCTGCTTTAACCTCGTCTAGAGCTTAAGGCGATTAGCTTTGGCCAATCCTGAATACCTTGGTCCCACACCCCGGGCAAACCCCCTGTGTGGCCGGCCGGCCATTCTTAAGGGTAACCCGCTGGGGATTTTTTATATCTACCTTCTTGCGACACCTAAAACAATAAGCCTGAGGCACTGGGTTCACCTCCTTCTTGGCATCCGTTGCAATATACCCCTATTATAGGCAGGCTGTCAAGCCCTGTTGAAGACCTTCCCCGGCAGCCAGCACCCCTTTTCCCGATTGAATGTTAGCACCCCCAGGAAATGACCGCCATCGTTATAGGCACGGCAGTAACTATCCGCTCCCGGCTGAAGGCTATCAGTAGGTAACTCCACGGGGCGTCCGTTCTTGATATCAGCCTCGGCGGCGTCATCGACTACCACCGCCGCCCAGTCCTGAAAGACAATATCTATGGGATAGACGAATCGACGCCAGTAGCCGTGGCGGAAGCCGTCCTCAAGCTGGGGCAGTGAAACGGCATCTTCAATATGAAAGCAGCCATACCTGAGACGGGTGAGGCTTTTTAAATGAGCACCGCAGCCTAGAAGCTGACCCAAGTCATGAGCCAGCGAGCGTATATAGGTGCCCTTGCCACACTCAACCTCTATAGTGGCCACCGGCGACCGCCAGCGCTTAAGCTCCAGGCGGTAAATCTGCGCCGGACGACTTTTCCTCTCCACCTCAATACCGGCTCGCGCCAGCTCATAAAGCGGCTTGCCGCCGTGCTTTACCGCGCTGTACATCGGGGGCGTCTGCTGTATCAGGCCGCGAAAGGAGTCGAGCGCTGACAGTAACTGCTTACGGCTGACACCGGAGGGGTCTCTGGTAGCGGTAATATTACCGGTGGCGTCATAGCTATCGGTGGTTACGCCGAGTTCCACTTGAGCCTTATAGACCTTGGCGGTATCGTGCAAAAAGGGGACAACACGCCTCCCCTGCCCCAGGCAGACGGGCAAAACACCGGTGGCGGCCGGGTCTAAAGTTCCGGCATGTCCCACGCGCCTCACCCCGCTAAAGTGCTTGACTAACGAAACAATGCTAAAGGAGGTCCTGCCCCGGGGTTTATTGATATTAAGGATACCGTCTATGCTAATCACCAGGCTCTTCCGGGAAGTGCTCGGCGCTGATTTTATCCATCAGCTGCAGTAGGTGGTCTCCCCTCTCGATAGAATCGTCCCACTCAAAGCTAAGCTCGGGGATACGGCGCAAGCGCAAGCGCTTGGCTAACTGGTTACGCAGGAAGTTAGCGGCCGCCCCAAGCCCGTTCAGCATCGCCTTTTTTTCCTCTTCGCTACCCATACAGCTGACGAATACTCTGGCGTACTTTAAGTCAGCGGAGAGAGAAACATCGGTCACGGCCACAAACTGGTTGATTCGGGGGTCTTTTACCTGGCGCTGAAGCAATTCGCTAATCTCATGGCGCATGAGACTACTTACCCGCTCGATGCGATGCGACATATCCTTAGTCCCTTAAGCCTCAAGCCTTCTCTTTGCGGAAGAACTCCAGGGTATCACCAACCTCAAAGGCTTCAAAGTCCTTGATACCTACTCCGCACTCGTAGCCAGCGGCTACTTCACTAACATCGTCCTTGAAACGCCTGAGGCTTTCAATCACCGATTCGTGCAAAACCTTATCCCCGCGCCGCACCCTGACCGTGGCACCGCGGCTTATCTTGCCCTCGGTAACCATAACCCCGGCGACCTTCCCCTTTTTGCCGCTGGAGAAAATAGCCCTTATCTCAGCCCTGGCCTCGATAACATCAATATAATGGGGCTCCAGCATGCCCTTGAGCGCTTTCTCCACGTCGTCCACCAGGTTGTAGATGATATCGTAGAGACGGATATCAACGCCTTCCGCATCGGCCATCCGCCGCGCCCCGGCTTCAACTCCCGTGCCAAAGCCAATAATGAGCCCCTTGGAGGCAATGGCCAGCATAACATCGCTTTCGGTAATATTACCGCTGCCGCTGTGGATAATTCTAACCTTGACCTCGTCGGCTGACAGCCGCTCCAAGGAGGTGGTTATCGGCTCCAGACTGCCCTGGACATCAACCTTGAGAACGACATCGAGTTCTTTTACCTGACCGGCACTTATCTGGTCGTAGAGGTTATCCAGGCTCACTACCCCAGCGTGTTTCTCCTGCTGATGCTTCTGGATGAGTGCCCGCGCCTGTTGCTCACCAGCTACCACGTTCAGGATGTCGCCCACCTGCGGCACGCTGTCCAAGCCCAGAATCTCTACCGGCGTGGACGGTTCAGCCCGCCGTACCCGCTTGCCCAAATCATTAAACATGGCTCTTATCCTGCCCCAGGTGCCGCCAACCACCACCGTATCACCAACCTTCAATGTCCCGGTCTGAATGAGCACCGTAGCCAGAGGCCCCTTGCTCTTATCCATCTCGGCCTCAACCACCACCCCCACCGCCGGGCGAGAGGGGTCGGCCTTAAGCTCCTCCATCTCCGCCACCACCAGCAGGTTCTCCAGCAATTCATTGATGCCTTTCTTTTCCTTGGCTGAAATGGCCACGCAGACTACATCGCCACCCCACTCCTCGATAACCAGACCAGCGTCAGCCAGTTGCTGCTTGACCAGATCAGGGTTGGCATCGGCCTTATCAATCTTATTAATAGCCACCACGATAGGCACTCCGGCGGCCCGGGCGTGGTCAATAGCTTCCAGGGTCTGGGGCATTACCCCATCATCAGCCGCCACCACCAGAATGGTGACGTCGGTTACCTGGGCACCGCGGGCCCGCATGGCGGTAAAGGCCTCATGACCGGGGGTATCCAGGAAGGTAATCTTCTGCCCGTTGACCTCTACCTGATAGGCACCAATATGCTGGGTAATACCCCCGGCCTCGGTATCCATTACATTGGTCTGACGGATAGCGTCCAGAAGCCTGGTCTTGCCGTGGTCGACATGCCCCATAATGGTAACCACCGGCGGGCGTAGTTTCAGACCACCGAGCTCATCCTCTTGGGGCCGGTATCTCCTACTCCTAGCGTCAGTGACCAAGGGCTTGAGCTGGGCTTCATGGCCAAGGGCAGCTACTACCTTGGCGGCGGCTTCGTAGTCGATGACCTGATTGATGTTGGCAAAAATGCCGCTTCTCATCAGCTGCTTGATGATATCGATGGCGCTCACCTGCATAAGGTCGGCCAGCTGCCTCACCGACACCGAGTGAGGAATCTCGACTACGTTTTCTTTTACTTCAGAAGTCTTGCTCGCCTTAGCCAATAAATCGCTCCTTATCCCAGCTCCTGGCCGTATCTAATAAGCTGTTGCCTGTTATCTTCAGTAATTGTAGTGTGCAACACGTACTCAAGCCGCCCTTTTTTAAGCCCGGCCTGCCAGCAATCCGGCACCGGACACAGATAGGCACCACGCCCCGCTTTCTCGCCAGCGGGGTCAACTTCGACACCACCGCCGGAAACTCGAACCAGACGGACCAGCTCCCGCTGGGGTCTCACCTCACCGCAGGCCACACAGGTCCGCTGTGGTATGTGCTTGACCGGAGTCGGATTAATACTCTTCTTCTTCGTCAAAGATTTCCGCCTTCTGACGCCGTTTCTTAACCTTGATGCCATCCTCACCACGTTCACGGGTTTCCTTCTTCTTCCGCCTCGATTTAGCTACTGGCTTGGTTGGCGCGGTCTGCATGACATCCTCAGCAAAGCGCAGCTTGGGTGCCTTGGCCTCTGCCTTTACTCCTACCGGCTGCTTTAAAATGGTCTCCGGAGGCACCAGTTCAGTCTCAACAGTTGTCGGTTCAGCCTCAGCCTCGGCTTCGGCTTCCTCGAGAGCTAATTCCGGCTCCTCAATAGCCGGCAGTTCTGCGGGAAGCTCCTCACTGACTACGGTCTCCTCAGTTACCTCGGCTACCTCGGTTAGAGGCTTGGTTTTAGCCAGCTTTTCCGCCTCGGCAATTGAGACGCTCTTAATGTCGATCCGCCAGCCGGTGAGCTTGGCAGCCAGTCTGGCATTTTGCCCCTCTTTGCCGATAGCTAAAGAGAGCTGCCTATCAGGGACAACCACCGTAGCGATACCCGCTTCCTCGTCCAGCTCTACACTTAACACCTGCGCCGGGCTGAGGGCATTGGCAATAAATACCGAGGCATCCGGATTCCAGGAAATCACGTCCAGCTTCTCGCTGTTGAGCTCTCTCATAATGTTCTGTATCCGGATACCCCTGAGGCCAACACAGCAGCCGACCGGGTCAATACCCTCCTGGCTGGCGGCTACGGCTACCTTACTACGATAGCCAGCCTCACGGGCGACCGCCTTCAACTCCACCGTCCCGTTAAGCACCTCAGGGACTTCCAACTCAAAAAGACGGCGCAGAAAATCGGGGTGAGAGCGGGATACTATCACCTGAGGGCCTTTGGCCATGCGGACTACCTCAAGCAGATAAACCTTGAGCCGCTGACCAATCCGATACCTCTCATTGCGCACCTGCTCAGAAGCAGGGAGCATCGCCTCGGTCCTGCCCAGATCAATAAAGACCTGACGGGACTCGATGCGCTGCACCAGCCCGTTGACAATGTCGCCTTCTTTACCCGAATATTCCTCAAATATAGCGCTGTGCTCTGCTTCGTGCAGGCGCTGGAGAATGACCTGCTTGGCCGTCTGGGCGGCAATGCGCCCGGCATTGCGCGGCGTCGCTTCTACCTCAACCATGCCGTCAAGCTCGGCCTCCGGATTAATCTTACGCGCCTCAGCCAGCGATATTTCCTTACGGGTATCTTCCGGCTTCTCGACAACAACCTTCTCCGCCCAAACCCTGACACTACCCGTAATGGGGTCAATCTTGACCGAGATATTCTGGTTGGGGGCAAAATTATCCTTACGATAAGCCGATACCAGTGCCGTCTCCACCGCCGAGATCACTACCTCTTTGGGCAGGTTCTTCTCTGCGGCAAGCTGAGTTAGCGCCAGTACAAACTCACTCTTCATCCGAGCTTAAAACCTCCAACCTTGTTATTTCCCTACAATAAAAAAGTGGGGATCACACCCACTTAACAAGTCACTTATAGCTAGTAATATCTAGTATATGGAGTACCATAATGAGTATATCACAACCCTGTGGTGGATGCAATACCTTGCTAGATATTATACTGGCGCTGGGCTATAATAAGACGTGGATATAGCCGAATTAAAAGCCTCGGTAATAGCTAAAGTTGAAGCGCAACGCCGTGAGCTCCGAAACTTAAGCCTTAAAATCCACTCCAACCCTGAGCTTGGCTTCGAGGAGGTTAAGGCAGCCGCCTGGCTCACCCAGTACCTTGAGAAAAACGGTTTTTCTGTAGAGCGGGGTGTCTGTGAGCTGCCAACGGCTTTCCGGGGAAGCTACGGGAAGGGTAAACCAGCTATCGCCCTGGTGGCGGAGTATGACGCCCTCCCCCACCTGGGGCATGCCTGCGGGCATAACCTGATTGCCGGCGGCTCTGTTGGCGCCGCCGTCGCCGCTAAAGCGGCCATCGACCGCTTCGGCGGGAGCCTTCAGGTTATCGGCACCCCTGCTGAGGAGCTTTACGGGGGCAAGGTGATAATGGTGGAGCGGGGGGCCTTCGATAGCCTTGATGCCGCTATGATGGTGCACCCCGGCTCGCATAATGCCGCCGTTACCCCGGCTCTGGCCTGTATCGCTCTGGAGGTGGAATTTTTTGGCCGGGCTGCCCACGCCGCCGGGCACCCCGAAGCCGGTATCAACGCCCTGGAGGCCATGCTCCTGTCCTTTACCGCTATTAATTCCCTGAGACAGCACATCAAGGACAAGGCACGCATCCACGGGATTATTACCGACGGCGGGGAAGCGGCTAACGTCGTGCCGGCTCACAGCGCCGGTAACTTCCTGGTACGCGCCGAGGATGACACCTACCTGGACGAGCTTAAAGAGAAGGCGCTGGATTGCTTTGTCGGTGGGGCTACCGCCACTAGTGCCCGCCTAGAATACCGCTGGGGAGAGACGCGCTACGCACCGATGCGTAATAACCTGACCCTAGCCAAACTATTCAGGCAGAATATGCTATCGCTGGGACGCCGGATGCCGCTGTCTGACCCAGAGAGGTCATTCGGCAGCACCGATATGGGTAATGTCAGCCAAGTCGTGCCCGGCATACACCCCGGCGTCGCCATAGTTTCGCCGGGAGTGGTCAACCACTCTCCGGAGTTTGCTCTAGCGGCCTGCTCCGACGCCGGCATCGAGGGAATGCTCGATGCCGCCAAAGCGATGGCGATGACCATAGTAGACCTGGTGGCCAGCCCGGAAACAATGGCCAAGGTTAAACGGGAATTCGGCAAGAAAAATGGTTAAGGTCGGTATCCCCAGAGCCCTGCTCTACTATCAATACTACCCCATGTGGAAAACCTTCTTTGAAGGACTGGGGGCGGAGGTGGTGGTCTCACCACCAACCACCCAGGCGACACTATCCTCAGGGTCATCGCGAGTGGTGGCTGACACCTGCCTACCGGTAAAGGTTTTTTGCGGACACGTGCTGGCACTGGTGGAGAAGTGCGATTATATCTTCATTCCCGCCCTACGCAGCGTGAAAAGCAAGATTTATAATTGCTCTAAGTTCCTCGGCCTGCCCGATATGACCCGGGCCGTTATTCCTGAATGCCCCCCCATCCTGGATATAGATATCGATATCAATAAGGGAAAGCGCAGGTTGTACCAGGCTATCTACAGTCTGGGGCGGCACTTCAGTTGGAACCCGTTAAAGGTAAGACAGGCAGCACTGGCCGCCTGGCAGGCTCACCATGAATATAAAGAGCTGATGGTAAACAAGAGCCTGACCCCTCCACAGGCGATAGCCCGAATTTCCGGGGCGGAAACGCCCTCCCAGAAAACAGATCAGCCAGCCATAGCCCTGGTGGGGCATCCCTACCTTCTCTACGACGAGCTGATCAACCACCGTCTTATCCACCGCCTGGAGCAGGCCGGGTATCAAACGCCGACGCCAGAGATGCTCACCACCGAGCAATTAGAAACGGGGGTAACCAAGCTGACCGGCAGGCCTTACTGGACCTATGAAGAGGAGGTGGTAGGCAGCGGGGGGCACTACCTAGAAAGTGGGGTGGACGGAGTCATAGGGGTGGTAGCTTTCGGCTGCGGGCCCGATTCACTGATGATGGACATGGTACAGCGGCGGGCAATCAGGCTGAAGACGACTCCGTTCATGAGCCTCACACTTGAAGAACACTCTGCTGAAGCCGGCGTGATTACACGGCTGGAGGCCTTCCTTGATATGATACAGAGAAGGAAGAGGAAAGAGGCCAAAGTATGCGCGTAAGCATGCCTCATATGGGGAACCTCTATATACCGCTTAAAGCCCTAGCCCAAAGGCTGGATCTGGACTTCATAGTGCCACCGCTCACTAGCCAGCGTACCCTGTCGCTGGGAGTCAGGTATTCCCCGGAGGGGATGTGCATCCCCTTTAAACTAACCCTGGGTAATCTGATTGAAGCTGCCGAGCTCGGTGCCGATACCCTGCTCATGCCCGCCGGCTCCGGTATCTGCCGCCTGGGCTACTACTACAAGACACAGGAGCAGGTCCTCCACGACCTGGGGTACGATGCCGAAATAATCTGTTTAGGGATTTCTCAGCGAAAGCTTTTCGGCTTACTGGAACTGCTTAAGCACTTGTCAAACGATGCCCCCTGGGCTAAGATTATCTCAGCCTTCCGCTTTGGCCTGGCCAAACTGAATGTCCTGGACAGGATAGAACAGGCCGTGCAGAAGGTGAGGCCAGTTGAGCTGGTAAAGGGAACCGCCAATAAACTCTACGCCCAGGCAATCAAGGCTACCGAACAGGCCGACGATTTCCAGGCCCTGAAGCGGGTACAGAGAGATTACCTGGAACAACTAAGGCTGGTAGAGAGGGACGAGAACGCCGAGCCGCTGGTAGTAGGCATAATCGGTGAATTCTATGTATTACTGGAACCATTCTCCAACCTGGATGTGGAGAAGGAGCTGGGCCGGCTGGGGGTAGAGGTTAGAAGGACTATCTTTACCTCGGGGTGGACTAAATTCAGCCTCTTCCTCAATCCCCTGGGGGTGAACGAGAAGGACCGGCTCCACAAGGCGGCCATGCCCTACCTCAAGCGGGACATCGGCGGGGAAGGCTGGGAAACAGTGGGGGAGAAGGTGCTCCACGCCAAAGATTATGACGGGCTGATACACCTGGCGCCATTCACCTGTATGCCGGAGATAGTGGCCCAGAACATAATGCCATCGACAAAAGAGAATATCCCGGTGCTGACCATACTCTGCGATGAGCAGCTGGGCAAGCCGGGGATGCTGACCCGGCTGGAAGCCTTCGTCGACCTGCTGAAATACCGCCGGGCTAAAGTAAAGGTTTAAGGGGAGTTCTAGTCGGATTTTTAGAATATGTTTAATTTCCCACCCTCCCACCCTATAGAGGTTAGACCTCTATTAACTCCTTAAAACGGAGGGAAAGAAATACCACCCAATTTTGGGAGAGAGCCTTTAAGGGGAGATAAGGAGTAATATAATCTCCTCCTGGGGGCGGGGGAAGGAAGTCTAAGAGGGTGAAACCCTTTTGGGCGGGTTGGTATGGGAAGAAAAACACTGGTTAAAATTGGGGGGTGAGGTTTTAAAAACCTCATTAAGAGAATCTATGGAAGTCTATCTGGGTATTGATGTCGGTTCGGTGACCACCAAGTTGGCCGTGCTTGACAGTAGCGACCAGCTGGTCAGCCACATCTACCTGCCGACGCAGGGTAAGCCCATCGAGATGGTACAGGAGGGCTTAAAAGAGGTTAAAAAACAGCTGCCCAAAGAGGTGAATATCTGTGGTGTGGCTACCACCGGCAGCGCCCGCTATCTGGCCGGGGTTATCGTCGGGGCTGACCTGATCAAGAACGAGATTACCAGCCACGCCGTAGGCGCTCTGCACTATTTCCCCCGGGCGCAGACCGTTATTGAAATCGGGGGGCAGGACAGCAAGATTATCATCATCCGGGACGGGATAGTAACCGACTTCGGCATGAATACCGTCTGTGCCGCCGGCACCGGCAGCTTCCTCGACCACCAGGCGTTGCGCCTCAATATGAACATCGAGCAGTTCAGCCAGCGCTCCCTGGAGAGCACCACCCCGGTGCGCATCGCCGGGCGGTGCACTGTCTTTGCCGAATCGGATATGATACACAAACAGCAGATGGGGCACCGCACCGAGGATATTCTCTACGGTCTCTGCCAGGCGCTGGTGCGCAACTACCTCAACAACGTGGGGCTGGGCAAGGATATTCAGCCGCCGGTAATATTTCAGGGCGGGGTTGCCTTCAACCAGGGCATAGTTAAGGCACTGCGGGAAGAGCTTGATACCGAGGTGATTGTCCCACCCCACCACGAGGTGATGGGAGCGATAGGCGCCGCCCTGCTGGTGCATGAGGAGATGAGCGCCAGCCAGCAGGAAAGCCAGTTCAAGGGGTTCGGCATAAGCGAGATAAAATACCGCACCTCCTCGTTTGAATGTAAATCTTGCCCCAACCTGTGCGAGATAGCCCAGCTTTCCCTCAACGGGAAGGTTCTGGCCCGGTGGGGAGGCCGCTGTGACATATGGGAGAGAGCCGAGTAACGAGATAATTATGAGTGAGAAAAAGATGATAATTGCCGTTGATGCCGCCGGCGGTGAGTTCGCCCCCAGGGAAATAGTCAAAGGAGCCATAAAAGCAGCCCAGGAGTACGGGGTCAACATTGCCCTGGTGGGCAATAAATCAATACTGCACGTGCTAGCCGGGCACTATATGAACAAACTGAACATTAAAATCATTGATGCCCCGGAGGTTATTAGCTACAACGAGCCCCCGCTGAAGGCGGTCAGGAGCAAGCCGAATTCCCCGATAGTCGTCGGCATTAACATGGTGCGGGATGGCACCGCTTCCGCCTTCGTTTCCGCCGGTAACACCGGCGCCATACTATGCGCCGGCCTGCTTAACCTGAGCAAGATAAAGGGCATCAACCGCCCCGCCCTGAGCAGTTTTCTTAATATCAGCCCTCCCACTCCCGCCCTGCTTATTGACGCTGGTGCCAACGCCAACTGCCACCCCAACAACCTGGTCCAGTTCGCTCAGATGGGCAGTGTCTATACCAAACATATTCTCGGCATCAGCGCCCCGAGCATCGGTTTGCTCAACAACGGCGAAGAGGAAATCAAGGGTAACCGACTGGCCCAGGAAACCCACAAGCTCCTTAAAAAGCTCAACGGCCTGAACTTCATCGGCAATATAGAAGGCCAGGATATAATGAAAGGAAAAGCCAACGTTATTGTTACCGACGGCTTCACCGGCAACATAGTGCTCAAGACCATCGAGGGAATGGGGGACACCCTCGCCAATGTGGCACGACAAGCCGGTCAGATTTTCTCCACTGCTTATCATTTACGCGGACGAGAGTTACTTCGGGATATAGGCCTGGGCTCCCTGGTTAAAAGGGTAGACTATACCGAATACGGCGGGGCCTATCTCATGGGGGTAAACGGAAATATTATCGTCTCCCACGGCCGCAGCCAGGCCAAGACGATAAAAAATGCCATCGGCCTGGCCAAACAGACAGTAGAACGGGACATCTGCCGAATAATTAAGGAGGAAAGATATGAGCAAACCAATCGAAGTAAATGACGCCAGCTTTGAGCAAAAAGTGCTCCAATCAAAGATACCGGTACTGGTAGATTTCTGGGCACCCTGGTGCCGACCCTGCCTCATGGCGGCGCCGGTGCTGGAAGAGCTTGCCAAAGAGTACGCCGACAAGATAACCTTTGCCAAGCTGGATGTTGACCAGAATGCCCAGGTCGCCGCCAAATATAATATAATGGCTATCCCCAATCTCATTATCTTCAAAGAGGGCAAGCCGGTTTCGCAAATCGTGGGCTATAAGCCCAAAGAAGAGCTGAAAAAAGACCTGGATGCCGTCTTGAAATAAAGCGATGACCGCCGCCGTATTTGCCGATGAATTTCTAGAGTTGTAGCCTAGCGCTCTGCCATCAACTAAAGTATAATAAAGTAAGGTGAAATTATGAAGGTTATTTTCCTCCAGGATGTACCCAATGTGGCCCATGCCGGTCAGGTAAAAGAGGTGGCCGATGGCTACGCCCGGAACTATCTCATCCCCCGAAAACTGGCCGTCCTGGCCCAACCTCATGCGGTCAGCCAGATAGAAACCAGAACCAAAAAGATGGAAGTCCGCCTTACCTCCGAAATGAAGGAGCTGGCCAGCCAGATAGAAGGGAAGGAGGTCAGCCTCAAGGCCAAGGCCGGTGCCAAAGATAAGCTTTACGGCTCCATCACCAGCGCCGATATTGCCGCTGGGCTGAAGAATGTCACCGGGCTTGAAATCGACAAGAGAAAGATAGAGATGGAGGAGCCTATCCGCCAGCTGGGCAGCTACGAAATAGCCCTTAAACTGGGTAAGGACATCGCCCCCAAGATAAAGGTTACCGTGACCGAGGAAGAGGCAGAAGAGAAGCCTCCCAAGAAGGAGAAAAAGGTAGCCAAGAAGAAGGAGGCGCCCAAGGCAGAGGAGAAGGCGGCCAAGAAAGAGAAGAAAGCCCCGGGGAAAGAAGAGAAAGCGTCCAAGGAAAAGAAAAAGACCACCAAGAAGGTAGCCGAGAAACCCGAGGCGGAGAAGAAGCCAAAGAAAGCCGCCAAGACCACCAAGGCAGCTGAGAAGAAGACCACCAAGAAAGAAACTAAGGCTAAAAAGGAAGAGAAAACGGAATGAATGGCGACAAATTGCCGCCGCATGATACTGATGCCGAGGAAGCTGTAATCGGTTCACTGCTGATTGACGGCACGTCCATCCACAAAATTGCCACCATACTTCAGCCAGCCGACTTCCACAGCGAGCGAAACTCGCTGATATACGGGGCGTGCCTTTCACTCTACGAGCGCGACGAAGCCATAGACCAGATTACCGTGGCCCAGGAGCTTGACCGGCAGGGCAAACTGGAAAGCGGCGGCGGCGCTGCCAACCTGAGCCACTTAATCGCCAACTGCCCCACCTCCCTTGATATCGAACACTACGGCCAGATTGTCTACCGCCTCTCAATAATGCGCCGTCTGATTGACGCCGGGGGGCAGATTTCCAACATCGGTTACCGGGCTGACCCCGATGTCGACCGCAGCCTCAACGATGCCGAGGATGTTCTGTTCCGGCTGCGCCACGGGCAAAGCCGACGTGACCTGACCCACATCCGCCAGGTGCTGGACCGGTACTTTGAAACCACCACCGAGGCAGAAGGTGAAACTAGGGAACCAATCCCCTACGTGCTGTCAGGTTTCGCCGGTCTGGATGAATTCTTGGGCGGATTTCAGCGCTCTGACCTGCTTATTGTTGGCGGCAGGCCAAGTATGGGCAAAACCAGCCTGGCCCTCAGCCTGGCCCGAAATGCCGCCGTGGAACAGGGAGCCTGCGTGGCCCTGTTCAGCCTGGAGATGGCACGGGAGCCACTGGTGCTGCGCCTGCTGGCCAGCGAAGCTGAGGTTGACTCGCGGCAGGTTCGCCTCGGCCATCACACCGAAGAGCAGGAAAAGAGGATTATGGACGCCATCGGCCGCCTTTCCGAAGCCCCGATTTATATCGATGATACCCCACTATTACGAGTGGTGGAGATGAGAAGTAAAACCCGCCGCCTCTACTATGAGCGCGGCGTTGACCTGATTATTGTCGACTACCTGCAGCTGATGCAGGGAGATAGAAGGTCCGATAACCGGGTCCAGGAGGTCAGTGAAATCTCCCGCTCCCTCAAAGCACTGGCCCGGGAGATTAACGCACCGGTGCTGGCAGTATCGCAGCTAAGCCGCGCTCCGGAGGGGCGAGCCTCACATGAACCCCAGCTTTCTGACCTGCGTGAGAGCGGCAGCATCGAACAGGATGCCGACGTCGTTATCTTCGTCTACCGCGATGAATACTACTTCCCCACTGAAGAGGCATGGAGAGCGGTGCAGGAGCACGCGGATAAGCCTTACCCCCCGCCGGCGGATATCATCATCGCCAAGCACCGCAACGGCCCCACCGGCGTCGTCAAGCTGCTGTTTAAACCGAGGATGGCCAAGTTCGAGAATATCCCCAACCAAGAGCCGAGCCTGTTATAAAACCTTATACTGCCTGTTATAAAACCTGATACTGGTTGAATTTACAATGGAGCAATTTAAGGGTTTCCCGTCTAAAATGAAATTTACCGCCGTACCTGATTTCTTCCTGAGCAAGCTATTGCCCCAAATCAGCGATATCGCTGAGCTAAAAACAACCCTGCACATCTTCCAGGCGCTTTACCACAAGCGGGGCTATCCCCGCTTTACCACCTATAAAGAGCTGGCGGGTAATAAAAGCCTGATAAGCAGCCTCAAGGGGGACGTTAAGCCGCCCGACGAGGTACTACGCCGCGCCCTGGAAATGGCTACCGAACGGGGCACCATACTTCATATGGCACTGGATAGAGACGATAATCCAGAGGACATCTATTTCCTCAATACCGAACCGGACCGGCAGGTTATGGCCAAGATTCAAAAGGGCGAGCTTAAATTAAGCGGGCTTAAAGCCACGGAGCCGGCCTATGTTGACGCCGAGGAGCCACCCGACATCTTTACCCTCTATGAGCAGAATATCGGTATGCTCACCCCCATGATTGCCGACGAACTGCGTGACGCCGAGCAGCTCTACCCACAGGACTGGATAAGGGACGCTATCAAAGAAGCCGTTAACCAAAACATACGTAAAAAGAGCTATATTTTAGCCATTCTAAAACGTTGGTCAGCCGAAGGTAAAAGTGATGGAACACATCGGGGAGATTCTAAAAAGACAGACCCAGACAAATACATCAAGGGCAAATACGGACACACAGTCCGGCGCTGAAGAAGTGGCAGAAGCATCGCCTGACTCAGCCTGCCCTGTCTGTAAGGGGGCCGGCTTTGTCCACCCGCGGCTATCATCGGGCAAGCCGGACTACAGCCGCACCGTGCCCTGCAGCTGTACATTACGGGAGCGGGAAAAGGAGCAGCAGAGCCGCCTGCGGAAATACAGCGGCCTTGAAGCCAGGCTGTTACAGAACATGACATTCGAAAAATTTGACTGGAAGCGGGTCAATCTGCTACCGGAGTACCGCGAGAACCTTAAGAAGGCGTTCGATACTGCCCTTGACTTCGCCAGATCACCCGAAGGCTGGCTGGTATTCCAGGGGGTCACCGGCTGTGGTAAGACTCACCTAGCGGCGGCTATCGCCAACCACCGCCTCAAAGAGGGCCAACCGGTCAAGTTCGAGGTGGTGCCTGACCTGCTCGACCACCTGCGCTTCACCTTCAGCCCGGAGAGCCCGGTGACCTACGACCAACTCTTCGAAGAGGTCAAGAACGCCCCCTTGCTTATCCTGGATGACTTCGGTGAACAGTCAACCACCCCCTGGGCGCAGGAGAAGCTTTACCAGATTATCAATCATCGCTATAATGCCCGGCTAGCTACAGTAATTACCACACGCTTAGCACTGGATGAAATGGATAGCCCTATCAGTTCCCGGTTGGATGACCCCAGAATCAGCGTGGTATTCAATATCATGGCCCCCGACTACCGCACCGATGCCACCGCCCACCGGAATAAGACGGACCGGGAGCGGAAAGAGCGCCGGGGTTAGCCGCTAATTTGCATAGCTCTATCGCTTTTTTGTAAAATAGGTTGGCTTTTGTATCATGAGCGTGAATGCAATAAATCTGCCGGTTCTGGTATTAAATCAAAGCTATGAGCCGCTTAACGTATGCCGGGTGCGGCGGGCGATAGTGCTGATACAACACGGCAAGGCAGAGATGCTGGAGAATGGCGCCGGATTTATCCACGCCGCCAGCGAGGATTTCCCCCTGCCTTCGGTAATCCGCCTGGGCTATTTGATTAAGCGCCCCAGACCGCAGAGGAAACTGACCCGCATGGAGATTTTCCACCGAGACCACTACACCTGCCAGTACTGCGGCAAGCAGACCAGCCAGCTTACCCTAGACCATGTCATCCCCCGATACCGCAACGGCGAACATGCCTGGGAAAACGTGGTTAGTGCCTGCATCTCATGTAACCGGCGCAAGGCGGGAAAGACCCCCGAAGAAGCCGGAATGAAGTTAACCCACAAGCCTACGCCGCCGCGAGGTGACGCCTACTTCTACATCCCCCATCGCTACCGCCAAAGCCAGAGTCAGTGGCAAAAATACCTGCCCCAGTAAGAACTATCCCTCTTTGGACAGCTTTTCTTCAACGGTGATTTCACTGAGAGGTACTTCTACGCTTGCCTGGCCATCAGTCTCCACTGTTACCGTTTCCTTGAGCGGATTGCCCCCCACCACCCTAGCCGGCCCCATAGACGTGGACACCTGCTGGCCTACCTTAGGCATCTGCTTCTTCATACTCTGGTATTGCCCGCTTTCATATGCCAAGCAGCACAAAAGGCGCCCGCAAACACCAGATATCTTCATCGGGTTGAGGGGTAAATCCTGGTCCTTAGCCATCCTGATTGAAACAGGGGAGAACTCAGTTAAAAAATCCATACAGCACAGAGGGCGCCCACAACGCCCGAAGCCACCCACCGCCTTGGCCTCATCCCTGGGTCCCAGCTGGCGTAATTCGACCCGCAGTTTAAAGCGGCTGTTTAATTCCCGAACCAGCTCACGGAAGTCAACCCTCTCCGTAGCACTGAAGAAAAAGGTGAGCCGGGTGCCATCAAGATTGTATTCAGCCGATAGCAGTTTCATTGGCAGCCTGTACTTGGCTATCAGCCTGGCGCACTCGGCCAGAGCCTTAGCCTCCTTGGCTTCCAGTTCCTCAGCCTGCTCGATATCCTCCGGGTCTGCCTTGCGCACCACCAGCTTCAGCTCTTTGGTCACCTCACCGGCTAAAACCTGCCCGGGGGCAATAACCACCTTCCCCAGCTCCTGGCCACGAGTAGTCTTGACCACGACATAGTCACCTACCTCAAGCTCAATACCTGTCGGGTCAAAGTAATATATCTTTCCGGCTCTCTTAAAACGTACGCCAACAATATCAGCCATAATTTACCGCCGCTCTCCTTTCCGGGATGCTGAGCATCAGCATCTCCAGTACCAACCGCGGATTAGCATTCTGCCTGAGTTGCTCCCCCGCTGACTGAATGCTACTAATAAAAGCCCTTATCTCCGTCATGGTATAACCCTGAGCCAGATCAAGCAGTATTGCCTGCTGGTCAATATTGGTGACGCCGTCACCACAGCCAAGCTTGACCAGTAACAGGTCACGCCACCAGTCAAGCCATAAATCCAGTATCTCCTGAACCAGGCTCCGGCTCTGGCTGAACCAAGCTACCAGCTGAGAGGCGTAGTCAAAACGCTCTTCATAATCGGCACTCGTTATGTCAAGCAACCTGTCCAGCCTTTGGCTCCGCTGCTCGAGCAAGCTATCATTCCCGGCCGCTAGTATCGCCCAGCCCAGACAGCCGTGACTGAGCCTAGCCAGAAGCTCCGCCTTCGGTGTGGCCACGCCCCAGCGCTCACCCAGGGCAACCCCTACCTGCGCGGTTGCCAGCGGGCGCAATTCCAACCGCTGGCAGCGGGAAACCACGGTAGCCGGTAGAACTGACTCGTTGGCGGTGAGCAGAATAAAGATTACCCCGGCTGACGGTTCCTCCAGAGTCTTGAGCAAGCAGTTAGCCGCTTCCGTTGACATGAGCTCAGCCCCGTCAATAATGTACACCTTATACCTGCCCTCGAAGGGGGGCAGGTTGGATGAGTGCTGTATCTCCCTGATCTGGTCGATGCCGATTTCGGTGAACGGCTTGTCATTGGAGTTCCCGGCGGAGTTCAAGCCGATAACCTGGACATCGGCATGATTACCCGAAGATATTTTCTGGCAGGCGTCACACAAACCGCAGGGAGGCTCATCCCCCTGGCAGTTAACCAGCCGGGCTAAATCCAGCGCCAGGGTCATCTTGCCGACGTGCGGGGGGCCCACCATGAGATAGGCATGAGCCACAGCTCCATGCTCCAGGCTGCGCTGGAGTAAGGATACCGCCCTAGATTGCCCTACTATCTGCCACACACCAAGCCTCCCCACTAGACTAAATCGTGCCGGGTGAGGTCATCAAAGGTCTCCCGGCGCCGGATAAGGCGCGCCTTGCCTTCCTTAACCATAACCACCGCGGATTTAAGCGAGGCGTTATAGTTGCTTGCCTCAGGTAATGAATAAGCACCACAACCCGGTACAGCGATAATATCGCCGGCGACTGGCTCCGGTAACTCAATGTCCCTGATTAATATATCGCCCGATTCGCAGAACTTACCGGCAATGGTAAACTTACCGGCTAACTTATCCTTCATACGGTTGGCGATGACTGCCTCTAATCTGGCTCCGTAAAGGGCGGGGCGGATATTATCGGCCATGCCGCCATCTACCGAGACATAGCACCTGACCCCGGGGATATCCTTGATCACTCCCACCGTGTAAAGCGCCACGCCCACCCGCCCCACCATCGACCGCCCCATCTCGATAACAAGCCTCGGTTGCGCCAGCCCTAACCTCTGGCAGCCGTTAATAATACCGGAGGTTATCGCCTCGGCGTAGGCGGCAACGGGCGGGGCGGGGGAATCTAAAGTATACTGAATGGCGAAGCCGCCGCCGATATCCAGTTCCTTCATCTCAAAACCGTGCTTCTGCTTCATCTCGGCGGCAAAGCTGAGAATAATATCTATCGCCTGCTGATAGGGCTCAAACTCAGCAATCTGGGAGCCGATATGAAAATGCAACCCCCGCAGGTTAAGCTGGGGCATAGCCAGGGCGGTAGTCAGCGCCTTCTCGGCATGGACCATGGGCACGCCAAACTTACTATCAAGATTACCGGTTATGATATAGCGGTGGGTATGAGGGTCCACGCCGGGGGAAAGCCTTAAAAGTATATTGGGCTTATCGCCCCGCTCCCTGGCTATTTCACCCAGCAGGTTAAGCTCGTAGAGATTGTCCACCACGATGCGCCCGACACCCCACTCCAGAGCTAGTTTTAATTCCTCGGCCGATTTATTATTACCGGGGAAATAGACCCTATCCATAGGGAAACCGGCGGAACGGACAATGCTCATTTCGCCAGCGGAGACTACGTCCAGCCCCAACCCTTCTCCATTAAAGAGCCGGGCCAGAGCCTTGTTGATAAAAGCCTTGGCGGAATATAACACAGCGGTATCGGCATAGCGCTGGCCGAACTCCCGCTTAAATTCGGCACACCTGTTCCTCAAGCTGAGTTCGTCAAAGAGGTAAAGGGGCGTACCGAACTCAGCGGCTAGCTCTACGGTATCACAGCCGCCGATTACCAGATGACCGCTATCATTAACAACCGAGGCCGGCGGGAATAACTTAATTCTGGATTCCATATATTTAAATGTTAACAGTTGCTGGCTGGTTAAGTCAATTGATTTCACTACGTTTAAGGGAGAGTTTTAGAGGTGAAACCTCTGAGGGAGGGTGGGTGGGAAACAAAACACAAGTTAAAAGCAGGGGAGGAGTATGATTGGCTAATCTTCCCTTAGTTTATAGCGCTGTATCTTGCCGGTGCTGGTCCTAGGCAGTTTCTTGGTGAACTCTATCCACCGCGGGTATTTATAGGGCGCTATGCTCTTCTTGACGAAGAGCTGAATATCCACAGCCAACTTTTCTGACGGACGGCGGCCTTTCTTAAGCACTACGTATGCTTTGGGCTTGACCAGGCCATGTTCGTCTTTTTTAGCCACCACCGCCGCCTCGAGCACCGCCGGGTGGGAGACCAGAGCATCTTCGACCTCAATAGGCGAAACCCATATACCGCCCACCTTGAGCATGTCATCGCTGCGGCCACGATAATAGTAGTAACCTTGGGTATCACGGTAGTATCTGTCTCCGGTATTAAACCACTGTCCCAGCATGGAGGTCTTGGTCTTATCGTGGTAGCGATAGTAATAAGCGGCGGTCGATTCCCCCATTACCTGCAACGTGCCGACCTCGCCGTCAGGCACCTCTTCACCTTCGTCATCGAGAATCCTGGCCTGATATCCGGGCACCATTTTACCGGAGCTGCCCGGCTTGACATCGCCCGGGCGATTGGAGATAAAAATGTGTAGCAGCTCGGTGGAACCAATGCCGTCCAGTATTTCCAGCCCGAACTTTTTCTTCCACTCAAAAAAGATTTCCTTGGGCAGGGCTTCACCGGCCGAGGTACAGACACGCAGGGAGGATAAATCGTATTTCTTCTCGGCGCCTTCTACTTCAAGCATATTGGCGTAAAGCGTGGGTACGCCGAAGAATACGGTGGGGTGATAGCGGTCGATGGTGGCGAATATGGTCTCGGGACGGGGTCTATCGGGGAGCAGCACCACCGAGGCGCCAATAGCCAGCGGATAGAAGAAGCTGTTACCCAACCCGTAGGCAAAGAAGAATTTGGACGCCGAAAAGAGTAAATCGTCCTGAGTAATGCCCAGGACAGCCCTGGCATAGTTATCAATGCAGCTGAAAACATCGTGCTGAAGGTGTACCGCCGCCTTGGGA
>Ga0315537_1000515_pt1 | contig 30219 bp, 28 predicted proteins | sample SalMarSW160270MG_FD_203091 | JGI IMG/M metagenome (GOLD analysis project Ga0315537, IMG submission 203091) | Salt marsh sediment microbial communities from the Plum Island Ecosystem LTER, Massachusetts, United States - Salt Marsh Sediment SW1602-70 ...
TCGTTATCACTGCGTGTATGCGAAAACTTCTTATAATTCTTAACACTATGCTTCGGAATCAGAGTTTATGGCGTCCCGAAAAAAACTAAAAAAACCCTTGAATTCAAACACAGCCGCTCTGTGGCTAATATATTTTTCCCTCTGTGGCAGTTTCTATGCCCTATGATGATGCGGCTCGTCCGCCGAGTCCTTATCTTCCTCCACGAAAAGGTCCTCAGCTACAAACTCTCTCAGCTTCGCTTCAACCACATCTTTCATAGTAAACTCGGTCAGCTTGCACTGCGCGCACATACCACGAAAGGCCACTATCACCTTACTGCCCTCAACGTCAATCAGCTCGATATTGCCCCCGTGCGCCCTTAATGCAGGCCGAATCTGCTCGTTTATCGTCTGCTGTATCAACTGCATCTTCTCGATATTCCGCAGGTCGCGGCTGTGATGTTTCGCCGGCTCCCGCGGCTCTTTAATCTTATCGCCCTGTATCCTTTCGATTATCTTTTCAATCTCCCCTTTGCATCCTCCGCATCCGCCTCCCGCCTTGCAGTAATTCGTGACCTCCTCGACCGTCCGCAAATCATTTTCAATTATTACCCGCTCAATCTCTTTATCCGTCACACCGAAGCAGTTACAGACAACCTTTCCTTCAAGCTCATGCTTTTTTGTTCCTCCGCCGCGATAATTCTCTATCGCCGCTTCGAGCGCTTCTCGCCCCATTACCGAACAGTGCATCTTCTGCTCCGGCAGTCCGCCTAAGTACTCGGCGATGTCTTTATTGGTGACCTTCGCAGCCTCTTCGATTGTCATCCCCTTTATGATTTCGGTAAGAACCGAAGACGTTGCAATCGCGCTTGCGCATCCGAACGTCTTGAACTTCGCTTCTTTTATCCTGCCGTTCTCATCGAGCTTGAACGTCAGCTTCAGCGCATCGCCGCACGCAAGCGAACCTACCTCACCCACACCGTCGGGATTTTCAATCTCACCGACGTTTCGCGGGTTAAAGAAATGGTCCTTGACCTTATCCGTATATTCCCACATCGTTCCTTACCTCATCACGATGTCATTCCTGCGAAAGCAGAAATCTATATTGTTTAGCCGCGGCCGGCACGGCCGCGTTACTTTTGACTTTTCTCCAAAGCCGCTTCGAAATCGTTTATTATATCATCAATATGCTCAGTGCCCACAGAAACCCTTATATAATCTTCAGTCACACCAGCCGCTAATTGCTCTTCCTCGCTTAACTGCTGGTGCGTCGTACTCGCCGGATGTATCACCAAAGTCTTGCTGTCCAGAACGTTCGCCAGATGGCTGCATAGTTTGACGCTGTTAATAAACTTAACGCCCGCTTCTTTTCCTCCTTTGATACCGAACCCCAGAATTGCCCCCTGCCCCTTCGGCAGGTACTTCACTGCTAATTTATAATTAGGATGAGATTTCAATCCCGGATAATTCACCCACTCGACCGCCTTATGCCCTTCCAGCCATTTTGCAAGCGCAAGCGCGTTGCTGCAGTGACGAGGCACACGCAGATGTATCGTCTCCAGACCCTGCAAAAACAAAAATGCGTTGAAAGGCGACATGCACGCGCCCATATCCCGCAGAAACTGCACTCGCGCCTTGATAATATACGCTAAGTTGCCGAAGCTCTCGACGTATTTTACCCCGTGATAACTCGCATCCGGCTCGGTCAGCTCCGGGTATTTTCCGTTGGTCCAGTCGAACCTGCCCGAATCGATTACTATTCCACCGATACTCGTTCCATGCCCGCCGATTATCTTGGTACAGCTATGCAACACAATATCAATCCCATAATCGATTGGCCGAAACAGCACCGGCGAAGCAACCGTATTATCGCAGAACAAAGGAATTCCGTTATCGTGAGCAATCTTCGCAATCTCTTCATACTCTAATATGTCGTTCTTCGGATTACCTATCGTCTCGATATAAATCAGCCGGGTATTCTTCTTAATCGCTTTTGCAAAATTACCCGGCTCCTTCGGGTCAACAAACGTCGTCTCAATCCCCAGCTTAGGGAACGTCTGGCTGAACAGCGTCACCGTCCCGCCGTAAAGCGAGTTCGAGCTGACGATATGCTCACCCGTTCGGCAGATATTCAAAATCCCGCTCGTTATCGCCGCCATACCCGAAGCGAACGCCAGCCCGCCGACGCCGCCTTCCATCGCCGCCAGCCTTTTCTCCAGTACGTCCGTCGTCGGATTCATCAGCCGCGTATAAATATTGCCGAATTCCTTCAGCGCAAACAAATTGCCCGCGTGCTCGGTGTCCCTGAATAAATAGCTCGTAGTCTGGTATATCGGCACCGCCCTGCTCAGCGTGTCCGAATCCACCTGCTGACCGCCGTGCAGCGCCAACGTCTCGAGTTTGTAATTTTCACCTGCCATAAGCCCTTACCTTTTCAATCCGATGGTAATATCTCAACCATCCTGTCCAGCGATTTCCGCGCCCTGATTCTTATTTCCTCTTCAACCACAATCCGCTCTTTCAATTCTTCCAGAGATGCAATCACCTTATCAATCGTTATCTTCTTCATATTCGGACATATCGCCCGCTCCGTCGCCGGTATATACTCAGCGTCTGGATTTTCCTTCTTAAGGGCGTGTATAATTCCCTTTTCCGTCCCGACTATATACCGCTTCGCTGAATTCTTTTTTACGAACTTGAGCATCTGGCTCGTACTCAGCAGCTCATCACTCATTTTCCTGACCGGCTCGGTGCATTCCGGATGGCTCATCACGATTGCATCAGGCCACTTTTCCTTCGCTTTATTTATATCATCTTCCGTTATACACACGTGCGTAGTGCAATAGCCGGGCCACAGCTCAATATCTCTTCCCGTCCTTTCAGCGACGAATGCGCCCAGGTTCCTGTCCGGCACAAACAATATTTTTTTATCACTCGGCAGCGATTCCACAACCGCCACCGCGTTACTGCTCGTACAGCAGTAATCGCTCTCGGCCTTAACACCAGCCGTGCTGTTCACATAACAAACGACAATCGCATCGGGATACTTACTCTTTAACTGCCGCAACTGCTCGGCCGTTATCATATCCGCCATCGGGCAACCTGCGGTTTTCTCCGGCAGCAGAACCACCTTATCCGGCGACAGTATCGCCGCCGTCTCAGCCATAAACCTCACGCCGCAGAACACTATCACCTCGGCAGCCGTCTTCGACGCCTCGATACTCAGGCCCAGCGAATCGCCGCAAAAATCAGCCAAATCCTGAATCTCGCCCGGCTGATAATTATGCGCAAGAATAACGGCGTTACGTTCCCCTTTAAGCTGTTCTATTTTTTCTAAAAGTCTGTCCAAGGCCCGTCCCTTTTACACCTCACCCCTAAGGAATTATTCACCACGTTTTTTGAAGACCAAATCCCCGCTGTTCATATTGACAACAACCCCCGCCGGCACCGATTCCTTTATCCACACGTTACTGCCGATGACAGAGCCTTTGCCTATCACCACGTCACCTAATATCGTCGCCTCTGCGTAAATCGTTACGTTATCCTCAATCGTAGGATGTCTCTTGCCGCCCTTTATAATCCTGCCTCGCTCATCCTTTGGAAAACTAAGCGCACCCAGCGTCGTGCCCTGGTATATCTTGACGTTATTACCGATTACAGAAGTCTCACCGATGACGACTCCGGTCCCGTGGTCGATAAAGAAATTTTTGCCTATCTTCGCGCCGGGATGAATATCTATCCCCGTCACAGAATGAGCATACTCGCTCATAATTCTCGGCAGCAGCGGCACCTCTTTGGCGTAAAGCTCATGCGCAATGCGATACGTCGCTATCGCAACGATGCACGGATAGCTGATGATAATCTCTTCATAAGACTTCGCAGCCGGGTCGCCGTCGAAAGCAGCCATAACATCGCCCTTGAGCATCTCGCGAATTTCGGGCAGCCTGTTGAGCAGGTGATGCGTCGCATTCTCTGCCATTTTCACACAATCACAACTGTCGCAGCTCTCGAGACGGCATCGGTAACGATAAGCCCTTTCTATCTGTTCCGACAATGCCGTATAGATATGACAGACGATATCTATCACCACATAATGTACATTGTCCTTCGTAACCCGCCTCTTGCCCGTATATCCCGGAAAAAGCAGCTCCATCAGCAGTTCGAGAATATTTAGTATCTCACTGCGCGCAGGCAGATTTGTCGCGTCGATAAAGTTTATCCCGGAGTCGTCCCGGTAGGTCTTAACGATTTCGTCCACCAGCTTTTCAAGCTCTTTATTACTCAGCTCACTTTTGGCCATCGCGGCTCCCGTTCTCTCAGATAGAGGCCACTTCTGTTTCTTCATACATCTCGGTGGAAATATACCTTTCGCCCGTATCGCATATAAACGTCACTATCGTTTTACCTACGCTCTCGGGCCGCTGCGAAACCTGCATCGCGGCCCAGACATTTGCCCCGCCGCTGATGCCCGACATTATCCCCTCTTTGCGAGCCAGCTGCCGGGCCGTCTCTATCGCATCGTCGTTGCCCACCTGAATAATTTCATCAATTATCTTTGTGTTCAGCACGTCCGGAACAAACCCTGCGCCGATTCCCTGAATCTTGTGCGGACCGGCCTTGCCGCCCGAAAGCACAGCCGACGCCGAAGGCTCAACTCCTACCACTCTTACATTCGGTTTCTTCTTCTTCAACATTTCACCGCAGCCGGTTATCGTTCCGCCCGTACCGATACCTGCCACAAGAATATCAACCTTGCCGTCAGTGTCCACCCATATCTCCTGCGCCGTCGTCTCCTGGTGTATCTGCGGATTCGCAGGGTTCTTGAACTGCTGCGGCATAAACGTCTTCGGATATTCTTTCATCAATTCTTCGGCCTTCTTTACGGCGCCGCTCATACCTTCACTGGCAGGCGTCAACACAAGTCTCGCCCCGAACAGTTTCAACAGCTTCCGGCGCTCGACACTCATCGACTCCGGCATCGCCAGCACGAGCTGATAGCCTTTGCACGCGCACACAAACGCCAGCCCGATTCCCGTATTTCCACTCGTCGGTTCGATAATAATCGTATCGCCGTTGACCAGACCTTTCTCCTCAGCCGCCTCAATCATTGATAACGCTATCCGGTCCTTAACACTGCCGCACGGATTCTTCGATTCCAGCTTAACTAAAATCGTCGCCTTATCACTGCCAAGACGATTGAGCTTAATCAGCGGAGTATAGCCGACCGCCGCAGCCATATTCTCGAATATCGCGCTCATAACTCTTCCCTGCCAGCAATTGTAATTTTCAAATCTGGTAATTCAGTGTATCACACCGACTTTTTGTCTTATCTATCAGGTCTTTAAGGGTAATAGAGCCCAACACATCTATCACGGCATGCTGAACCTTCGACCATACTTCACGGGCCACACAATCTGCGGCCCGGGCACAATAGCTGTCATCCTCCACGCACTCAGCCGCCGTTATCGACCCCTCAAGCGCAAGGACCAGCTCATCCAGCCGTATCTGCTCCGGCCCACGCCCCAGCACATATCCACCCTTTGAGCCGCGCACACTATGCACAAATCCGCCGGATTTCAGTATCGCCATCAATTGCTCGAGATACTTGACACTGATAGCCTGCTTCTGCCCGATTACCTTTATTTGTACAGGCCCCTGGCCATAATGTCCAGCAAGCTCAATTGCCGCCCTTATACCATATCTTGTCCGTGTTGAAAGTTTCATATTAAACTCCTACTATTCATACTGGTTTAATATGGTATAGCGCTAAAATAAAAAATTGTGCTGTAAAAACCACTCAAATCCCAAAAAAAACGAAAAACCCGTAAAAAAAGTCGATTCTCGACCGCCGCCCGCCTTTTTTAACCCCGCCGCCGCCCTCAGCCGAATCCCGACCTTTTCTGTCAATATACTTGACACAACCGCCCGGCAAACCTAAAATCAAGGCAATCGACGAGGGGGGGGTAGCTTGGCGGAATAAAGAATGGCCAAAGGTGCTGGTAAAAAAGTTGCGTTTATATCCTCATTCAAACCCAGAAGATGTGGTATCGCAACATTCACATCCGACTTGATAACCAACGTCTCAGCCGCCGCCAAAAACCATTTCGAGCCGCTCGTCGTCGCCATGCGAACCAGTAACGCACAAACATATCGCGAACCGGTAAAGTTCGAGGTTAGACAGGAAGTCAAAAACGATTACGTCTGCGCCGCAGACTACCTGAACTTCAGCCACGTCGATGCAGTCTCGCTGCAGCATGAATTCGGCCTGTTCGGAGGACCAGCCGGCTCGTATATCAACCTGCTCCTGGGACGCCTAAATGCCCCGGTCATCACCACGCTGCACACAGTGCTCGACGACCCGGCGCCGGACTATTACCAGGCCATGGTTGACGTTTGCAACCTCTCCTATCAAATCATCACGATGAACGAACGCGGCGTCCGAATGCTCCGTGATATTTACGGTGTGTCCGATACCAGGATAAAAGTTATCCCTCACGGAATACCCGACCTCAGCTTTGTTGACAGCAATTATTATAAGCACAAGTTTGGTATGGAAGGCCGAAAAACCATACTCACCTTCGGCCTGCTCAGCAAAAACAAGGGCATTGACATGATGCTCCACGCCATGCCCGAAATCATCAAGCTTCATCCTTCCGCCCTGTACGTCATACTCGGAATGACTCATCCGTCGGTATTGAAGCACGACGGCGAATCTTACCGATTCAGTCTTCAGCGAATGGTCAAGGAATTAGGCCTTACCGAAAACGTCATCTTCCACAACAGGTTCGTTGACGACGTAGAACTGCACAATTTCCTCTTCGCCGCCGACGTTTACGTCACTCCGTATCTCAACCGCGAACAGCTTACCAGCGGCACTCTCTCATTCGCCGTCGGCACCGGAAAAGCGGTAGTCTCGACACCATACTGGGCCGCTGAGGAGCTGCTCGCCGACGGCCGCGGAATAATTGTCCCGTCCGGCGACCATAAAAAAATGGCCGACGAAATCAACCGAATTCTAAAAGATGAGTCCGTATTTTACTCGCTGAGAAGACGCGCCTATGATTACGGAAGAAGCAGGACCTGGCCCAAAATCGGACAGGCCTATCATAAAATCTTCAACGCAAAGACACTACCCGTTCGGATAACTCAAAGGCCGATAGAGGCTGCCGCATATTCCTCGCTCGATATACACCTGCCCGAGCCTTCACTGGTCCACATGAAGAGACTCACCGACGACACCGGAATGTACCAGCACGCAAAATTCAAAGTTCCCAACCGAAACTTCGGATACACCACCGACGATAACGCCAGGGCGCTCATCGTCATGACAAAATACTACAATCAATACCCCGACCCCGAAGCCCTGAAACTCTTCGATACTTACCTGTCGTTCATAATGTACGCACAGGATAAGGAAGGCCAAGTCAGGAACCTCATGAATTTCGACCGCAGATGGGCCAGGAGCGAACCGCCCCACGATGCCCTCGGACGCTCTCTATGGGCGCTCGGCACAGTTATGGCAAATCCCCCATCTTCGACCTCGACCTACCTGTCTATTGCCAAGGACGCTTTTGACAGAATCGTACCACATATCCCCATGCAGTACATCCGGGCTATGGCCTATTCCATCCTCGGTATGAACGACTACCTCAAGCAGTTCCCCGGCGCCAGCGACATAAAAAGACGCATGGCTGCCGCAGCCGACCAGTTGATTGACCAGTACGAAACATACAACCTGCCCGACTGGCAGTGGTTCGAACATATACTGACTTACGACAACGCCATTCTCCCCCACGCATTGTTCGTAGCCAGCCGAACCCTCGGCGACAAATACCTCCGCGTCGCACAAAAAACCTGCGAATTCCTGCTCGCCCGGACATTTAACGGCAACCATTTCAGCTTCGTCGGATGTCACGGCTGGTACGAAAGAGGTGCCAGAAAAGCCAAGTGGGACCAGCAACCTATCGAAACCGTCGGAACCGTCATGATGTTAGGCGAAGCCTACGAAATAACCAAAAACAAAGAGTACCTGAAATTACAGAGAAAAGCCTTCGACTGGTTCCTCGGCGTCAACGACCTTGCGGTCCCCGTTTACAACTTCAGGACCAAAGGTTGTCACGACGGGCTTACTCCCACCGGCGTCAATCTCAACCAGGGCGCAGAGAGTACCTTGAGTTTCCTGCTGGCCCTGCTGACAATCGTTGAAAGTTACGTTGCCGAAAAAGTGCCCGCGCCGGCCCCTCCCGCGGCGAAGCCTGCAAAAAAAAACGTCGCAATTGAGGAAATAAAAAACGCCCCTCGAAGACAGACCCCGCCTCTTGACCTCGCTAAAGACAACTCCCGGGTTTCCGATAAAAATCTGACTTGAGAAGTCTTGCCGGGATAAACCGACTCAAAAAAATGTCTTAATTGCCTTCTATCAAGTCAGAAGTTGCCTGCGCCGTCCACTGAATGTCGCCTCCAATCCCCGACACCGTTTGACAGCTTATCAACGATACGGTAAGCACCGCCAGCAACAATACTAACAGCAATTTCTTTAACATTATCCGACACTCCTTTTTAGGATAAGACACAATCGGCAAACATAAATTCTGCAAAGTCTCTTGCCTAAGCACCGCCGAGTAAACATAATTATCCGATGCCGAACACATAGACGGTCCAGGCTATATAGAAAATATCGGATAATCGAGACTTTTTTGTGCAATTTATCGCACAAGGGAAACAATCGCATGAAAATTGCAAGCTTCAACGTTAATTCCATCCGGGCAAGACTTCCGATAATAACGCAGTGGATGCAGCAGAATAAGCCGGATGTGCTCTGCCTCCAGGAAACAAAAGTCCAGGACCACGACTTCCCAACCGAATCGTTCAGCAAAATCGGCTACAACTGCGCCTTCAAAGGCCAGAAGTCCTACAACGGCGTCGCTGTCTTTTCACCTCACAAAATTCAGAACCTCTCTTTCGGCCTTGATGACGAGCCAAAAGACGAACCTCGCCTGCTCAGGGCAAAAATCAAAAAACTAAATATTGTAAACACGTATATCCCGCAGGGCTTTGAGCCGGACTCGGACAAGTTCCAGTACAAGCTCCAGTGGTTCGAACGACTGCTGAAGTTCTTCAATGCACACTTCAAGCCGACCGACATGCTCATCTGGCTGGGCGACTTCAACATCGCCCCCGAACCCCGCGACCTCTACGACCCCGACGGCCTGTCCGGCAGCGTCTGCTATCATCCCGACGTACACAAGGCCCTGCAGAATGTTACGAAATGGGGATTCGTTGACCTTTTTCGAAAGTATTGCGACGAATCGGGCCAATACACCTTCTGGGACTACCGTCTGCCTAATTCATTCAAGCGGAACCTCGGCTGGCGACTCGACCACATCTTGGCCACAGAACCAGCCGCCAAAAAATGCTCCGCCTGTTATATAGATAAAAAACCCCGCGCCGAAGAGCGACCAAGCGACCACACACCCATTATCGCTGAATTCGACATCTGAACACAGGCAAGCCAACCATTTGAAGGTAAATTAAGAAAAATAGCTAAGCTACTTGCCGTTTTCTCCAGAGCTTTGCTTGCCATAAGTTTTTTGTGATTCCATAAATTTAATAACTATATCCAAAACCGAAAACTGGCCAAGCAACCAACCTGTTGAGAGTGATACCTCTTCTGCACATCTTTCACCTGTACCGAGATCTATATTGCCGGGATCCACCTTCTCGTGTTCCTTTGCTCGATAAGTTAAGAAATTACGAATCAGCTTTTCTCTTTTCTCAGGTTTCCACTTATGAACAATCTCGTTTCTCAATTTATTCAAGTATTCTATGTTATCCCATATAGAATCATCAGGCATAGGGTGCATTACAAGACAACGAGCAAGCTTTACTTTATTAAAAAAAGAGAGCTTCGCATCTTCCAAAAATTCAGGCTTAAAGCAGTAACTTTCAATTAAAGATGTTAGAAACCGCTCGACAAGCAAATGACCTTTGAGGATCAAAAGATCAACGTCTCGTGTGGTATTTGTGAACGTCTCGAACTCTTTTTTGTGTTCTTGGGCGATTGTTTTAACGTCAAACTTCATTATTTGTTTCGCCCGACTCTGGATTATATGGTTCCGTATAAGATGCCTTCGTGCTATCTCAGCGGATATCCAACCCCACACGCTGGAACATACCAAGCGAAAGCTTACCGATTTTTTTTCTGGCGTCCGAAACCTCCAGCCACCATCATAAAAATGTCGGGGTAAACTCCAAGATGAGGGCTAAGCATAATTGTATTACTTCCCCAATGCGTCTAAGAATTCCTCCAAAGTTACGCCGGCCCTTGCAATAAGACTTCGTAAGGTGCCGCGAGCAACTTCAGGATGATTTGGAACCGACAGCGTTGCTATATGACCTTTTTTTGTCAGGATGATATGACTGCCCTTTTGGCGAGCAACTTCCCAGCCAAGTTTTTCAAAAGCCTTGACAACATCCCTCGGCTTCAAAACCGGCACAGAAGCCATTAAACATTAACCTCCACCTGATGAGTTGCCACGGTCAGAGGCATCCCTTTTTCAGCTCGTACCTCAAGACACTCTTTAATCGCATCTCGAATGTTATCCTCAGCCCCCCGTTCGCTCTTGCCCTGGCTGATACAACCGGGGATAGACGGACATTCGGCAATAAAAATGCCATCTTCGTCACGAAATATAGTGATAATGAACTTCATATTTCCTATTCTCCTTAATTTATAACAATATGGCTATATTACACTTAACGTAACTTTTTGGCAACATAATTCGGCTTGTTTTCTAGGACCCTGCCGGCTATAGCCCATTCCCCAGCTCTCATCATCGCCGAATTCAGACTTTAGTTGAACTTTGCCGGGTTACGACGTAAACTAAGTGGAAGCGAATATGATATCGTCAAAGGGAGGTCTCTCCGAATCCGCTCCCTAAACGTCAGACTTGAAAGGGCCGGAAAATGAACGCCACAAAAAAACAAAACGAAAAACCCAAAAAACGCAAGCCGCTCAGAATTATACTGGTCGTGATAATCGCCCTGCTGGCCCTGCTGGCAATCACGCTGGCGGCAGTAGTCCCTGCGTATATCTCTTCCGACAGCGGCCGCAGGACAATAATTGCAAAAATCAACGAATCCGTCGAAGGAAAAGCAGATTTCGCCTCACTTTCCATGAGCTGGTTCAAAGGCGTCAGGCTGACCGACTTCGCCTGGGACGACGACTTCGGACAGACCTCCGTTAGAATAAAACAGATTAGCACCACGCCCAAATACGGCGCCATCCTCACCGGCAACTTATCTTTCGGCAAAACCGTCGTGGACGAGCCGAGCGTATCCATCGACCTTCGAAAACGTCCCGCTCCTGCAACTGCTGAAAATCCTGCCAAGGAAAAAACCGCCGCCGCCCCGCAACTGCCCGTAAGCAGAATCGACCTTCACATAAATAACGGCGACGTCAAAGTCACAGACACCAAATCGAACACCATACATCTTACCGACATCGATTCCAGCGTCAACTTTAAAGGCCCCGACCGGATGAACACCTTTGCCGCTGACATGCTACTGGCCGATTCCGGCACAGCCACCGCCGTTCACGCCGAAGGAATCGTCAACCCGACAAAAATCAGCGGCGACCTCGCCGTCGAAGTAAACGAGCTGCAACTAAGCATGTTAGCGCCCCTGTTCGACCTGGCCGATATCCAGCTCGACGCCAAAGGCACGCTCACTGCAAATATCAAAACCAAATTCAAAAACTCTAAGCTGCAAAACCTCTCCGGAACCGCAACCGGCACAAATCTCGACGTAGGCGGTCCCGCAGTCAAAGGCGACAGGTTCAAAACCTCCACACTCAATTTCGATGTACAGATGGCGCAGCAGGACGACTTAATCAACGTCGATAAACTTACACTGGTTACTGACTGGGCAAAAGTTGATGCCGCCGGCAAAATCCCCACCGACCTCAAATCACTTTCACAGTTCATAGAGTCCAAAGCCGATTACGACCTCAAAGCCGCCGTCGATATCGACCTGCCCGCCGTCGCAAACCAGATGCCCAATACCCTCAAGCTCGAACCCGGCACGACAATAACCTCCGGCAAACTCTCCGGAAATATCACCCGCGCAACCCAGCTCGACAAGGCACAAATCGCCGCCGACTTCAGAATCACCGACCTGGCCGGACTCGTCAACCAGCAACGTGTCGCTCTATCAGAGCCTATCGAGGCCCAGGCGCTCATCAGCTCAGACAAATCCACCGTCAACTTCGAAAAGCTCCAGATCAGCTCTTCTTTCGCTCAAGTAAAATGCACCGGAACCGACAAACTCCTCGCCTACGAGGCAAATGCCGACCTGCAAAAACTCCAGTCTGAGCTCGGCTCGTTTCTCAAACTCGGCGGATACAAAACCGCAGGCCTCGTTGCCAGCACCGGAAAAATCACAGCAATCGACGACACCATCAATCTCGCCGGCAATTCAACCGTTCAGAATCTACACCTGACCACACCCGACGGACAAACCGCCTTCGAACCACAGGCTGATATCGCTATGGACCTCGATATAAACCGAAAAACAAGTGACATAACAATCAAAAATCTCGACTGTACCGCCGACTTCGGAAAAGTCAGCATCGAAGGCGGATTTCTTCCCGCACAGAAAAAATCAGCCAAGCCGCTTTCCCTGCCAATTACCGCCGAACTTGACCTCGCCAAGACAAGGCCGTTCGCTATGCTTAGCTCCGCCTATCCGAAGAAACTCTCGCTTTCCGGCATCGCAACTTCGAAGCTCCGTATATCAATCGACGAGAAAACCACCAAAATTGTCACCGACTGGACACAAATACAGGATTTCGCCTACGGCACATCTGCAACAGAACAAGTCGTACTCGGCCTGCTCACCGCAAAACTTGACGCAACCATCGGACCCGAAAAAACCGCCGTCAAGTTCGACCTCACAAACCCGAAAATCAAGGCAAAGGGCGACTTCAATCTCGACACTGTCAAACAACAGAAAACTATGACCGCAAAAGCCGACTGCGATTACGACTGGAAATTCGTCAGCGCAATGCTCTCGGCCTTTATGCCCAGCGACCTCGCAATTGAAGGACAGAACAAAACAACTGTCGAATTCACCACTTCCTATCCCGCCGATAAACCCGACCAGCTCCTGGCGAACCTCAACACCAAACCAATCAAGGTCGCTTTCGACAAAGCCGAATATCGCGGCTTCACCGCTACGGAGCCTTCTCAAATCGCAGTACAATTCAACAAAGGCCTTCTTGAAATCCCGAAGTTTTCCATGAAGGTAAACGAAGGAACTTTAACTTTTGCAGCAAAAGCCGATTTCACAAAAACTCCGACCCTGCTCACCATTCCCGAACCGCTCAAAATCCTCGACAAAGTCAAAGTCGACGAAAGAGTCTCCATAAAACTCCTGCAGTATTTAAATCCTATTTTCAAAGACGTCGACCGCTTCAGCGGAATCGCCAGCTTCTCTGCCCAAACACTCGCTATCCCGCTCAAAGGGGCGAGTCCAAAAGATTTACTGCTCGACGGAAACTTCTTCGTCAAAGACATGCGCCTGGCCTCCGGATTCTTCGACCTTATCACCAAAATCAGGCCCGGCTCCACTTCCGGCCAAATGGAAATCCTGCCCACACGCATAACCGCAAAAGACGGCTTAGTCAGATACGACAATATGCAGCTCGACGCAGGTAATAATCCTTTCAATTTCGTCGGACGAATCGACCTTATGACACGCAGTATCGAAGGTTCGAAAGTCATCACACCATACACAACCGGCAGAACCATAAAAGTCGGCGAGGAAAACACGCCCGGCAGAATCACTATTCCTTTCAAAGGCACTTATGACAAACCTCAGCTCGATATAGGCAAGACCCTGCAGGAAAACCTGGGAAACATCCTGGAAAATGCCCTGAAAGATGGAAAGATAGACCTCGGTGATATACTTCAAAACCCTTAATCCGTTCTTGCCGATAATACGTAAATGCAGGGTCTGAATGACCTGTGTTTAAGAAGGAATAGATAATGTTTAACAAGCTTCTTTCAACTCCGACCGCGCAATTCGTCCCCAACCAGCCCCAAATTATTGACCAAATCGCCAAAGCCCGGCAGCAAGCCCTCGCCAAATACAACCTCAGACAACTACTAACTACAGAAAAAAATGATTATTGATTAAGGATTGTCGATTAATAAATTAACTACTAAAGACTGAACGAAACTGCGGAGTTAAAAGATTATAAAAAATTGGAGGCTGAACATAGTTTGGTTTAGTTATAAAAACTCATCGCCGCAGGCGATTCCACAATTTTGCATTTTGATTTTAAACTTTTAGATTTTCTTCTGCTGCCTTCCCTGCCCGGATAAAACCTATTATAGCTAACACCCCGAATACTAATACAATAGTAAGAGGCAGGAAAATGAAAATCTCGAAAACAAAAAATTCTGAAAAAACCGAGAAAATATCGTAATTGTCCCTGCTCTGTATCTCATATGAAGCTCTTTGGATAAATCCTATCAGCAAAGACCACCAGAATATATTTACCATCGCAAATGAAAGCCAAAACGCAATCTTGCTACTTTTGATTAGATAGTAATACATCAGCCACCACGCCATACAACCGACAATAAGTGGTATCCCGCCTATATTAAAACTGACCAGAGACAATATTAACAATATACTGCTCGGAATAGAAAATAGTATCGCTGCCGCCAGAAATGCTTTCCTGTACTTATCCATAGAATCCCGGCTTAACTAAATCCGCCACTTTCCGCCCAACAACCTACTCCACCACAAATAAAATGTCAACATCCCTCCTTGCCGCGGCGCACCTGTCCCGCGTAGTTTTAGCGAAAACGGAATCCGCGGTTTCAAAAAATCGTTAATAAATAAAATCTCTCTGCGTTCTCAGCGCACTCTGCAGTTAAATTATTTCGTGTAATTTGTGTAATTCGCTGTTAATTTAATCTGCGAAAATCCGTGTTAATCTGTGGTTAAATCTTTTTATCTCTGTGGTCTCTGTGTCCTCTGTGGCTATATAAATTTCTTTTTCTCTGTGGCTACCCGAGCTGAAAGTTTTCTGCGCCGACCAGCAGCTTCATCTTCTTGCAGAAATCCACGTCCGGATTGACCCGCAGACTCTTATCGGCTACGGCTGAAACCCTGCCCTTGTCGGTATTGAGCGCAATATAAACCGCACTCTTGCCCCTGTGATGCTCACAGATAGTTTTTATCTCCGCTATTTTTTCCTTACTGACATCGCCGGCATTCAATCTGATATGCACCCGCGCCGCCAGTTTTTCCGTCGCTTCGTCGAGTGCTATTAATTCTTCTACGAATATATTCGGTTTCTCTCTTCGCCGATCCACCTTGCCCTTGACAAAAACCACGCTGTCTTCCACAAGCCTTTCTGAAAATCTGTTTAGCGTCTCCGGGAACAGCACCACTTCCGCCTCACCCTGCAAATCTTCGAGGATAAACACCGCCATCTTCGCCCCGGCGTTCCTGCCTCTCTTTGTTGTATGATATCGTATCCGCGTCACCATCCCGCCGATTACAATCTCCTTGTCCTGCGGCAAATCACCGAGCTGCGAGCTGTTACACGTCGAGTACGCATTTATCTTCTCCGCGCAGTGGCTGAGCGGATTACTCGTCACATAGAATCCCAGCACCTCCTTCTCATACGCGAGCATCTGCGCCTCAGGCCACGGGTCCAAAGCCGGCAGTTTTTCATAATCCTTCGAATAATCCGTCTGCTCCGCCGCCTCACCGAAGAAGTTCATCTGCCCGCTGATATTATCAGCCTGCATCGTCGAACCAATCTGCATCGCCTTCTCCAGCCCAGCCATCATCTGGTGCCTATTGCCGCCTAACCGGTCGAACGCTCCTGCCTTTATCAACGCTTCGAGCACCTGTTTATTAGCCGACCGCAGGTCAACGTTCTCGCAGAAATGATAAAGACTCTTGAACTTGCCGCACGCCTGCCTCGCTGCGATTATCTGCTCCACCGCCTTGCCGCCGACCCCTTTTACCGCCGCAAGTCCGAACCGAACCACCGCCTTGCGTTCATCACCGTGCCCCCTGTACAAAGGCGTAAAGTCCACTCCGCTCTCGTTTATATCCGGCGCCAGCACCTCAATCCCCATCCTGCCGCACTCATTGATATAATCGACGACCTTGTCCGTATTGCCCATCTCGTATGTCAGCAGCGCCGCCATAAACTCCACAGGCCAGTGCGCCTTCATATACGCCGTCTGATACGCGATAAACGCATAACGAGTCGAGTGACTCTTATTAAACCCGTACCCCGCAAACCGCTCAATCAGTTCGAATATCTCCTGTGCCTGTCCGGCCCTCAATCCTTTCTGCGTACAGCCTTCGACAAATCTCTCTTTCTCTTTCGCTATAACACGGGCCTTCTTCTTGCTAATCGCCTTAATCAGCGTATACGCCTCACGCAGCGGTATATCACCGAGCCGGTTACATATTCGCATCACCTGCTCTTGATAAATCATTATCCCGTACGTCTCTTCGAGCACCTTTTTCATAATCGGATGCGGCAGCTCCCACTTCGCCCCGTGCTTGCGGTCAACGTAGTCGCCGATTAGAATCATCGGTCCCGGCCGATACAGCGCGTTGGCCGCTATCAAATCCTCAATCCTGTCGGGCTCCATCTTCATCAGAAGGTCCTGCATCCCGCCCGACTCGAACTGGAACACCCCCTTGGTCTGACCGCTGGCGAACAGCTCGAACACCTTCTTGTCTTTAATATCGATTTTCTCAAGGTTGATATCGACCCCGTGCATTTCCTTAACCAGCTTCCGCGCACGCTCGAGCACACTTAAAGTCTTTAGCCCCAGAAAATCCATCTTCAGCAGTCCGACCTTTTCCACAGTCGGCCCTTCGAACTGCGTAATAATTTCATCCGACCCGGCCGCCTTGTACAACGGTACATAATTCTCTAATGGTTCTTCCGCAATCACCACTCCAGCCGCATGCACCGACGCATGCCGCGCAAGCCCTTCCAGCCTTCGGCAAATATCAATCACCTTCCGCGTCTGCCCATTAGTCTCATACGCGCTCTTTAATTCCGGCTCCGTCTCAATCGCCCTGTCCAGCGTAATACCAAGCGTCTCCGGAACCAGCTTCGCTAATCTGTCCGCCTCCGCTAACGGCACACCCAGCACACGGCAGACGTCGCGTATCACCGCTCGCGCCTTCATCGTCCCGAACGTTATAATCTGCGCCACGTGCCCGTATTTCTGCCTGACGTAATCTATCACCCTGCCGCGACTGTCCTGGCAGATATCTATATCGATATCAGGCATCTCGTTTCGCTGCGGGTCCATGAACCGCTCGAACAGCAAATCATATTCAACCGGGTCAACGTCACACAGACCAAGGCAATACCCGACTAATGTCCCCACCCCGCTGCCCCTTGCCCCGACCGGTATATTGTTCTGATGTGCAAAATTGCAGAAGTCCCACACTATCAAAAAGTAGCTGGCAAACCCCTTCGACTCGATTACCTCCAGCTCCCTGTCCAGCCTCTCTTTTATCGCACCGGCTACCTCGCCGTAAATCTTCTCGGCATTTTCATAGCAAAGTTTCGTCAGGTGCTGTTCCGGCGTCGAGCCGTCCGGCGGATGAAACGCAGGCGCATGCTTGCTCTTGAGGTCCAGCTCCACGTTACACCGCTGAGCTATTGAAAGCGTATTGTCGCACGCCTCGCTAATCTCGGCAAAATCATCTCGCATCTGCCGCGGCGATTTGAGATAAACGTCCGGCGGATAAATCATCCTGTTCGGGTCGTCCGCATTCCTGCCTGTGCTTATACAACACAGACAATTGTGAGCTTCATAATCTTCCGCATCCAGAAAATGCACATCATTCGTTGCGACCAGCCCCAGCCCTAACTTGCGTGCAATATCTATCAGCCCGGCCCTGACTTCGCTCTCATCCGGCTGGTGTTTTTGAATCTCGATAAAATAGCGGTCCGTCCCGAACATCCCGACGTAACTTTCCGCCGCCGCAATCGCCCCATTCTCATCACCACCCGCCAGCCTCGTCGCCACCTCGCCCTTGAGGCACGCACTGGTGCAGATAAGCCCCTCATTGAACTTGGCCAACAACTCTTTATCTATCCTCGGCCGGTAATAAAACCCCTCGAGGTACGCCGCACTTGCCAGCTTCAGTAAATTGCGATACCCCGTATTATTCTCCGCCAGCAGAATCAGGTGATACGCCGCGTCGCTGATACTGCTCTTTGTCCGCTCGAACCTGCTGCCAGGCGCAACGTACGCCTCGATTCCGATGATAGGCTTTATCCCAGCCGACCTGGCCTTGGTATAAAACTCTATCACGCCGAACATATTGCCGTGGTCCGTCAGCGCCACAGAGTCCATCTCAAGCTCACGGCAGCGGCCAAACAGCTTGTCGAACGCGATGGCACCGTCCAGAAGCGAATATTGACTGTGCAAATGCAGGTGTGTAAATCCGTTACCACTCATCGATTTGACCCATCCTTCGGTACTTTTACGCTTTGTATTTGCCATCATACCCAACAGACCTTATAATGTCAAAGCACTTGACGAAAGGATGCAAAAAATGCAGACAAAAGCTTCAACTTTTTCAACTTTCAAATACCTGGCCGTTATTTGCCTTGTCATCTTTGCAGGCTGCGACGGCTCGTCCGAAAAAACGCCCAATCAGCCGAACCAGCCGCATTTCACCGAGATAAAAACCACGGACGCCTACGTACACGCCCCTACCGGCATGCAGTTCCCCGCCGAGGTCGGCGACTTCAAACGCGTCAAAGTCATACAATACGACCAGGCCGCAGACAACATCTCCGCCGAATATGTCCTCGATTACTTCGGATTCAAAATCGCCGAGGTAACAGTCTATATCTACCCCGTCGAAAACGACCCCATCTCAGGCCCAGTCAGCCTCGAAAAACACTACGACGAGCTGCGGGCCCTGCTGTTCAATATATACACCGACGCAAGTAACCTGGAAGACGGCGAAATAAAAATAGGCCAGCCTTTCGGCCCACAGAAAGGCCTGATGTTCAAATTCACACATAAGCCGCCGGAACTGTTCAAGTCCACACTGTGCTATGCGAAACTTTACCTGTTCAAACACGGGCCATGGTTCATCAAATACCGAGTCACAAACCCTGTAAAAGAAGACGTTAAGGTCGAAATCGAGTTCGGAAAGTTTATACATGCCCTGACCTGGCCGCAGCTTTCGTACACCGACCCTAACCAGCCGGACATCATTACACCGATTACGCCGGACAGCAATTTTAATTGAAATAGTCTTGCACGGCCAACCGCCGAAATATATACTGCTAATATAACTTGTTCACAGCCAGGGGAGCTAAAGACCGAAGCAGCACTTCGGACTACAGCTGAGAGGCTTGGCGGGTAAACCCGCCGGCGACCCTGAAAACCTGATCGGGGTAATGCCCGCGTAGGAAGGCTTAACAGTCTTTACAAGCGCTCCTCGTTGCGGGAACGCTTTTTTTATTATAGGATTAATCAGTATTTTTAAAAACAGTGTTAATCAGTGTTAATCCCCCTGTACCGAACCTGGTACAGGGTCCGTGTCTAAAAAAACAGTGTTAGTCAGTGTTAATCTGTGTCTAAAAATGATATCTTGTTAATCCTGTTATCCTGTCAAGGAAATACAAAATGAAAGAAATCCAAATCTCCAGAGCAATTATCGAAAGGTACTTCGCCAATCTCACCGACCACCTCGAAAACGACGTCGTAATCGTCGGCGCAGGCCCCGCAGGCCTCATCGCCGCATATTACCTCGCAAAAGCAAATATAAAAACCATCGTCCTCGAAAAGAAACTGTCAACAGGAGGCGGAACCTGGGGCGGAGCATCAGGCTACAACCAGGTAATCTTCGAAGAAACCGACATCCTCGACGAGCTCGAAGTCTCCTGTCTCAGGCAGGGCAATCTCTACGCCGCTAACTCCGTCGAATTCGCAGCGGCACTGGCATACAAAGCCGCAAAAGCAGGTGCTGAAATCTTCAACCTTATGCAGGTCGAAGATATTATCCTTAAAAAAGAAGCCGTCGAAGGCGTCGTCATTAACGGAACACCGATTTTAATGTCCGGCCTGCACGTCGACCCTTACTGCATCGCGGCAAAATATACCGTCGACGCGACCGGCCACCCTGCAGAGGTCGTCAAAATGCTAAAGGACCGCAAACCCGACATCCTGCCGCGCATCCGTGAAGGCTTTATGGACGTCGACAGCGGCGAGAAAGGCGTCGTCGAAAAGGCAGGCGAAATCTATCCCGGCCTGTTCGTTGCGGGAATGAGCGTCTGCGCCGTTTATAATTTGCCGCGTATGGGGCCTATCTTCGGCGGTATGCTCAAATCCGGAAAATCCGTCGCACAACAAATCGTCAAAAAACTAAAGAAATAACCCCGACGCTGATTGCGCAGATTTTACTGATTATTTAGCTCAAAATTGGAAATTCTGCATTGGATATTCATTTCGCCTCCGGCGAAAAACCCCTTGTCTTTGCCGGAAATTGACAGGATAATTTGTCTAATTGATGAAAGGTATGTGGTCGTCCTCGTCGTTTTGGCTCAATATTTAAAAGAAAGGCTGGATAATCTAACTTGAAAGAAAACGAAATAAATGCCTGCAATGCTTTTATCGAGATTCTCCAGAAGATAAAGGGTGTAGCATACGATATAGTAGATTACCCAGAGGAGAACAATAGAAATACTCAAGATGTCGAGGCTATTTTAGCCCCAAAGTGTGACAATGGCCAATCTCCGAAAATTGCTGTAGAGCATACTATTGTTGAAGCCCACAATAATCAAATGTTATACGTTGACCAATTGCACGATATTGAGAAGGAAATCGGTCAAAGATGCCAAGGTAAGTTGCCGACCGGCTATTGTTTTGCACTAATTCTCCCGCCTCCTCTTATCGTAGGGATGAGCAGAAAAAGCAGAGAGCAATTTGTCAAGGAAATCTCAGATTGGATTCCTGATGCCGCGAGACCTCTAACTACTGACCGCTGGTCCTCATGTTTATACAACGGACACAAAGTGTCGTTATGGTGCGTCGGTTCAAGTTTAGAACTGAATGGAACAATGGGCCTTGTATCGGCGCGGCCGGAAGAAGCTAAGAAGGAACGCGAAGATAGATTCAGAAGGGCCATTGAAGAAAAATTGCCAAAACTTATGAAATATAAAGATAACGGATATAGCACTGCACTTTTGCTGGAAGATATCAGCTTTAGCCACGCTAATCCAAAAGCCGACTGGAAAGATTTAATACCTAATCAATATCATTCAGAATTCCTATCGAAAATAGACTATGTCGTTATATTCATCTCGAATAAAAAGAAGATGATTGTTGGTAGCTTATGGAAGGAAGAATCTCAATTGTACGCAGAAATTCCAGAGAACCGGCGATTCAGTTGCCGTCGATGAAGGTCCGTTGGCGAGTAAACTTACAACAGTCGCTTGTTTTTACCATCACGGAAAACAGAGTAACAATCAGCAAGAAAGCCCCTACAATCTGTGAAATCGGTGTCTAAAGGAAATTATTTACCACGAAGCTCACGAAGCGACACGAAGAAAAATATAAAATAAAACCTCTTTGTTTCTCGGTGCTCTTAGTGTTTAATAAGTCAGTGAAATCCGTGTTAATCCGTGTCTGAAAATACTTTGTGTTTATTCGTGTTCATTCGTGGTTAACACCGAAATGATTTCTTCAACGATTTGTTCGTGGGTCTTGCCGCTGCAATTGACCGTAATCTCCGCAAATCTTTTATATAGCCCCTGCCGCTTCTCATACAGTCCCCTCATAATTCATAATTAGGGACTGTCCCTATTTATCATTTATCCCCCCTGTACCGCGTCTGGTACAGGGTCAGTGTCTAAGAAAATTGGTGTTTATTCTGGCTTGGCCATGCCATAGGCAGTGTTAATTCGTGGTTAACACCAAAATGATTTCTTCAACTATTTCCTCGTGTCTCTTACCGCTGCATTTAATCGTAATCTCGGCGTACTTTTTATACAAAGGCTCGCGTTTCTCATACAGGCCTCTCAGTGTTTGGCCCTTGGCCATCACCACCCCGCGCGTGTACAGATTCGTCACCCGCCTCTCGATTTCCGAAAACGGCAAATCGAGATGGACTATTGTCCCGTCCTGAGCCAGATGCTGCATCGCCTTTTCGCTGTAAACCGCACTGCCGCCGGTCGCGATTACTGCACTTTTAATATCGATACAGATAATATGTGATTCCTCGATTCGGCAAAATTCCTGAAGTCCTTTTTCGTCGATAATCTCCTGCAGCTCTTTTTCTTCGATAGCCTGGATGTAGATATCCGTATCGAGAAAGTACCGACCCAGCGCCTTGGCCAGCAGCACGCCGACCGTGCTCTTGCCCGCACCCGGCATACCTATCAAAACTATATTCGATTTGGTTTTCATACGAGCGACGCCCTGTTTTCATCAAAAACCGGGCCGAGATTAGCTTCTTCAAAAACCTCCAGCAGCGCCGGCCCGCCGTTTTGCTTGGCGTAGTAACGCTCCTGTATGGTAATCGGGACCATCATCAGAAAATCAACCTTGTCTCTGCCGATTTCCAAAGTGTCAAATTTCGGCTTTTCAAACAAAGGCGGAACCAGAAAGGCACACGTCAGCTCGGTCTGTCTTACCGTAACCGGCTCACCTACGCTGATGGTATGAAACCAGTGCATGTATGAATTTTCTTCGAACGGCATTTCCGCCAATAACTTCAAAACGGCAAATATCCGCTCGTAAGGCTCTTTCACGTACGTCAATACTTCAGTGCGGCCTGACGCCCAATCGACGTCATCCGGAACATTCTGCCTCTTATCGCTCATACCCCCGGTAATCAGCGTCCAAAAGGGCCGCTTCCTGCTCGGTTCGAACTGATAAATATCGACGTGGACCTCATGCGTGTTGATTGAGTGCATAACATTATCGCTCATCGTGCCGAAGAATTTTTTATAATGCTTCTCACGCTTCGCCATCCATTCATCATACTTGTCTTCCGGACCGTTTTCTCGCTTGAATAGTCCCATTTTCTGCCTCGCTACTTTTACTACAAATTTCTCTGCGTACTCAGCGGTAAAATTATATCAGTTTTATCGTTTCCGGCCTCTCAAGGCAACCCGCAGGCAGCCTGCTGAGAATCTTCTGTGTAAATTCATTGCCTCCTATCTCATCGGGAAAATGCGAATCAGACCCGTAAATCAATTTAACCCCGGCCCCAAGCGCGATTTCATAAACCTTATACCACTTATCAATATAACCCGCCGGCAGTTTGTCTTTGTCGTGCTCGTTGATTTCCCACAGTATATCATTCCTCGCCGCGACCGGCGCAACATCTCTAAAAATATCCAGCATAGCATCGAAGTGCAAATCAAGCTCCAGCGCCGATATTATCATCCTGCCCGGATGCGCAAGAGCATCGACCTTAACATTGTCGAACACACCGAGCATTGTGCTTCGCCACCGCTCCAGAAGCTCACCGGCGTCCAAACTGTTATCCGCCGCGTGCCTCGGATAATTACCGGGCCCCGGTATATAATGCACGCCCGCCAAACAATAATCAAGGCCGTCCGGCACGTCGCACACCAGCCTGCCGTCACTGTATCCGCCCGCCACGTCGATTTCCGCACCAATCAGCACCCGGCAATTCGTCTTATACTCGGCCGCTTCTTCTCTTATCTTCTGCGGCACCAATGCCTCGTTCGGACTATAAATATGGTCCGCGATACATACAGTTTCGAGTCCAAGCTCATCTGCGCGTCGCAGAATCGCCTCGATACTCATCGTTTCTGCGTGCCCGCAATATACGGTATGTATGTGCAGGTCGTAATTTACCATAACACCTAACCGCGGATTTCACGGATTAACGCGGATTTTCAAAACATAAAAGTATAACATAAAAAGGTTTTCTTTGCAGTCTCCGCGCAGAAAAAAACTGCTGAGCTAAACACTCAGCAGCTTTTTTAATTAAAAATCTTTAGGCAATTTAGATACCGCCGTCAATCACCCAATAATCAGGGTCTGTTACCAGTGGCCGCACCATGGCTCGGCGACACTTACTGATATCGAGATTGGCCTCAGCTTCGGGACTGTAAACTTTACCGCCCCAAGGCCCGGCAATTTCTTTTTTGCCATCAGCAGTTTCTATCAAAAAGGCAAACGGAACTCCATATGCTCTCTGTCCTCTTTCCGGTTCGGGCACAGGCTCACCAACAGCGATGAGACGAACACACTTGATTTCCAGTGTCTGCTCCACTCTTTGCTGTAATTCATCGGCCGGTCGGCCATTGTAAAGAATCCCGGCGGTTGTATAGTCCTTTTCGACCAAAGCCTGGATATATCGACGAACCACCTCAGCGGCAACTTCGGAATCGCTCAAGTCACCCTGGAACAGCCCTGCCCTCGCAGCACGGTCGTCAACTTGTACGGCTTCGGGCACTTCGAACACAAACATCTGTTCATCTATTGGCTCATTATATCCATCATAAATAAAGCGGCTTTCGAGTACATATTTACCCTCTCGTAAAAAATATTCTTCTCGTTGTGTCGCGAGTTTTGTACTCGGATCAACAAGCAATACATAGCGCACTCGAAAAGCCTGTTTCGGCAGTTCATCTAAGGGTGTTGTATCTGTAGCTATGACTCGAACCAGGCCATCTTCAGTAGCATTTTGCTCGATTTCAATATCAAGCTTTCCTTCGAGATGCTCATCGTAGATGGCCTGCACTGCCAGCCTCGGATTCACCAGTTCTATCCTATGCTCAATTTCTCTGCCCGCTCCCGGTTGATCTATAACAACAAATTCCTTCTCAGCAGGACGGTAAAATTTAATAACCCCGTCAACCCAGGTTACAATCCGAAAAGTATCACCCAGTCCTTCTTCGAGTCGCAGTCTTACAGGCTTACCGTTTTCATCGAACTCAATCCACATATCCTGAGGCTCAGCAGCAGGCGGCGATTCGTGATGAAGATGAATCGAACGCATATGCCGATAAGCTTCGACCGTCTGCTCAATGCCTCCGTAAGCTATCGGCACAGTCTTATTGAAAAATATTATTGGCGCGGTCACCGCAAAAATAATCACCGCCGCTGCGGCCAGTTTGATTATTCTGCTTTTCATAATTATTCTCCATCTATTCGGCCCTGCATCAGCCGATTGTGTTTCTTTGGAATCCGCCAGCGCTTTTAGTGCATCGTCGAGGACTTTTTTGTCCATCTCAGCGCTGGTCGTATCACTTAGTGTCTTAATCATTCTTTTTATATCATCTGCCGGTCTCATTATTGCACCTCGCTATTGAGTAGTGACCGCAGTTTATCCAGTCCATATCTGTATCTGGCGCAGCTCGTGCTTGTCGGGACGCCCTGCAGTTTGGCTATTTCCCTAAACTTCATTCGGCCTTTGATATGCAGGACGACTGCTTCCCGCTGTTCGTACGGAACCTTGGCAATCGCCTGCCTCAGTCGCATCAATTCCTCCTGTCCTATCGCATGTTGCTGCGGGCAGTCTGTGTTTGATGAGACAGGGTCCATCGAATCCAGATTTACGGCGGCCTGTCGCGTCCTCGCGCGTATCCTGTCGCGTGCGCGATTACCGACGCTCGTCGCCAGATAGCCCTTCAGGTTCGTCATAAACTGCACCTGCCGAACAGTTCGTGCGAAGGAGACAAAGACGTCGTGCACAACGTCTTCTGCCTCGTACTGTCCGCCGAGAAGGGCCTTTGCAAGCGTAAACAGGTAATCCTTGTATTTCTGATAAACCCGGCGCATCGCATCCGCATCGCCGCGCCTCAATCTCGATACAAGCAGTTTATCTTCAATCATTCACAAGCCGCCTGATTACCATAAAAAAGACGTCCGTCCATATATAATAACGAACACCACGCACACTTTTATATATCTGCACCGGAAAAAATTGAATAAAAAAGACCGGGCTGTAATACGCCCGGCCTCGGTGCATTCGTGCGATTTACATTCAGTTATTAAAATCGAGCAGTTTGTCAGGCCAGTCTTTACTGATGACTTGTTTAAGCTTTCCGTCGGTATCGAGAACGACGATTTCCTTCCTGCGATGAGGCGTATTCGGGTCGGTGCGGATAAAGGGTGACTCTTCACCAACCAGGCAGCTTATTCTGTCGGGACCTTTCCACTGCGGTGCAAGTATCGGAAGGTTACCGCTTCCGAATGATTTGTCTTCGTCAACTAAAACTCTCAAAATGCAGCGGTAGTCTCCAATATCATATATGCCGACGCTGTTGTAGCTGCCGGGCAGGAGAATCTGCCGTGAGTCCTGTGAAAGGGCAAAAAGGTGGCAATTGCCTTCCGCAAAATCAAGGGCTTCACTCGAAAGAAGTTTGCTAATGGTGCCGGTAACTGTGTCGCAACAGAAAACCGTTGGCTCATCTTCGTACGGTCTGCTCGAAGGCAGTGACATCTCGGCCGACGTAAAGAAAATCCTTCCGCTCGCCCCGCACAAAACATTCATCCATGATTTATAAACCACACACGCCAAATCTTCGGTCGAACCCGTCAGGATATATTCTCTGTCTGTGTCGCTTTCGTTTGCATCGACTTTCCTGACAAGAAATCGGGCGTTGGCGTCGATTATGGTTCTCTCAACAAGCAGACCGATGACAAAATCTTCATCGAGGTCTTCACCTTCCGGTTTCAAATAGGCTATTGCCCGGCTGTCGTCCCTGAAATCACTGCCGATTGCTACGGCTGATTCAACCAGCACCGGCGGCGTCCGGCCGTCGCTCGACGCAACATAAAGGTCGAACCCTGCCTCGAATATATCACCGCCGATACGGTCGGCAGCCCAGGAAACGAACTTCAAATCCGGCGAAAACCTCGGATGCCAGAGCATCTGCGAATCACTCGCCAGGATTTTCCTGTCGTTCGGGTCAGCCGTCGGGGCAATTACTATCTGGCAAAATGCAAGCTCTTGCTCTTTTGTTTCTTTAATGAGTTCAGGCCCGATTTTCTCAGCAAGCTGACTGTCGGCGTTTTCAACGAGATACCGCTGCACCCAGGCGACGTGCTCGTTGTTGAAATCATCTTTTCTGTCACAGCCAAAGGAGCTTACACAATGCATTGTGCCGATAGTGGGCAATTCTTCTCCTATAACTTTCTGCGCAAGGACTTTTCGCTTAAGAATTTCAGCGTGTTCTTTGATTAGTTTGACCCGTTCCGGCCGAAACTGCTTCAATGCCTTTTTGAAGTCATCTACCTTCACGATTTTCCCGTAAGCAAAGACCGAACCATCCGGCGAAATCGCCGGCCAGAAAGTAGTCGACTCGTTCGGTTCGACCTGAGTAAGACTGCCCGTGTTGCCGTCTACCAAATACAATGCCCCGACTTTGCTGTAAATCCCGACCGAGCCGTCCTGCGACCACTGAAGCGAATCCTCAGGCACACAACCGACGAAGAAAATTACGGCGGCGTACCATACAACGAGTAACAACGCGACGAGCTTTTTCTTAGTCATTGTATTTCTCCTTCGGATATTCTATGTAACTATCGGTAAACTGGCTCTGCGAATTCGAACCGGACCGCATAACCAGCGGGATTTATACATAGAATTTCTCGCCCGTCAGCCGTTCATAGCCTTCGATGTACTTGGCGCTGGTCTTTTCAATAATATCATCCGGCAGCTCCACACCCGGCCCGGACTTATTGAAACTTATACTTTCGAGGTAATTGCGAACGAACTGCTTATCGAAACTCTCCTGGTCCCTGCCCGGCTCATATTTATCGGCAGGCCAGAATCGCGACGAATCCGGCGTCAGCACCTCATCAATCAGAATCGTCCTGCCGTCCGCGACGCCCCACTCGAACTTCGTATCGGCAAGGATTATCCCCCTGCTCTCGGCGTATTCACTTGCTTTGGAAAATATCTGCGTGCTCTTGTCACGAACATAATTCGCCTGTTCTTCTCCGATTATTTCAGCACACTTTTCGAAGCTGATATTTTCATCGTGCTCGCCGTGCTCGGCTTTGGTCGCCGGGGTAAAAATCAATTCCGGCAATTTATCGCACTGCTTCAGTCCGCCGGGGAGCTTCTGTCCGCACACCGTTTGGCTTTGCTTATATTCCTTCCACCCGCTGCCCGCTAAGTATCCTCTTATCACACACTCAATCGGCAGGACCTTGCCCTTTTTTACCAACATACTCCTGCCTTCAAGCTGCTCATCGCAGAAAGGCCTGGGAAAATCTGCAACTTCATCACTGATAAAATGGTTCTCGACGGTATCAGCCAGAAAATCGAACCAGAACCGCGAAATCTTCGTCAGCACAATCCCCTTGTATGGAATCCCGTTAGCCATTACCACATCGAACGCGCTAATCCGGTCCGTCGCCACAATCAGCAGCTTATCGCCCAGGTCATAGATGTCCCGCACCTTACCTCGCGCACACTTTTGACCCCCGACGTTCGTCCGTAAAATCGCTTCAGCCACCTTAACTCCTTTTAACCTTGTGAAATTCGCGAATCGACATACTCTAATACTTTTCTCCTGACCCGCTCAATATCCCCGTTCGCGGGCAGAAAATCAATCACCTTTTCCAAAAAACCTCGCTGCCTTATCCGCTCCAGTGTCGGAGCGAAATTCACATCGTACACCCACGAAAGCTGAATCAGCTTGCAGTCATTCCACGTCTTAAGAATCCTGTAATCGACCCGTTCTCCGTTAAGCACCTTCTGCACAACCTCATCACTATACCAGGGCTCGTCCGGCAGTTCTATTTCCAGCCTGAACGATTGCGGGTCATTTTGGTATTGCTCATAATATTCCAGCACCACACGGTAGATGTCTATCTTGTCCGCGTCGCGAATCAATTGACAATACAACAGCGTCTCGCCTTCCAGCCCGTCCGGCAGCTCCTTTTCACCGTGATACTTCACCGCCGTTTCGATATACTCCCGCTCCTGCCGGTCAAAACCTTCGAGAACCTTCTCTTTGCAAATCACCTCGACAGCGAGCTGCGAATGATTGCAGCTTCGCGCGTCATTGTACGTGCGGTGTCTTCTGAACTGCTCGAACCGCCCGACATCATGAAGTAAAGCGATCGCCTGTGCAATACGCTTTTGGTTGTCACTCAGACCCAGCCTGTCCGCCAGCCACGCCGTCTCTGCGCACACCGCTTTGCTGTGTTTTTCCTTCAGTTCGATATTGGCGTTGACGAACCCATCGTCGCCGTAAAACCCGGCCACGTACGCCCCGAACCACTCTTTCAGATTGTCTAACTGCCTCTGCTCCATAGCCCAAAAAATCCACTGTCTGAATAATAAGCCCGTAGAGCATAACAATTTCCGTTAAATTTCCCAAGCCTTATTCCAAAAACCACTGAATTGATATATAATACCGCTGTTTCCAGGAACTGCTTTTCCGCTCAACGTCAGACGAAATACGAAACGAGCAGCGCAACCGCAACCGTTTTACGTATTAACTTATAGTTAAATAGAAGGGAGCAAAAAATGCCCACAGTAAAAGATGTCGTAGTAAAAAAGCCGAGCCCCGAGGAACAGTCAAAAGCCAAGACCTGGCCGACGTGGGAATGTCAGCCCAGCGAGTTCGACTGGGCCTACACGCAGACCGAGACCTGTCTGATTCTCGAAGGCGACGTCACAGTAACCGACGGCCGGAACGAAGTCTCTTTCGGCCCGGGCGATTGGGTAGTTTTCCCCGTCGATTTGGAATGCACCTGGAAGGTCAAAAAGCCCGTACGCAAGCACTACAACTTCAGTTGAGAGGCGAATAGGCGATAACGCTTTCTAATTCATACCGCTGCCCGATTTGCCGGCCGGCCCTACTTTATACCAGCCGACACTCATTCGGCCGTTAGAGCTGCCATCGATAATGTACAACAATCTTCTGTTATAATTTTCATCAAGAGGGTCCGGCGGTTTGGGTTCCAGATCCGTCAAAGAATGATAAGAAAATTCACCCGGAAATATTTGTTCATTGATACTCTGATAACTGATTGCCATTAAATTTGCCCGTCCGCCGGCAAAGTCGAAGAATATTTGCACCGGCAAAAACGTCTCAGCATCAAACCAGTATGAACTTATACTGCAATTCTGGCTATAACTGCCGGGATTCGACCGCCACGAGCTGAGAAGATAACACATCCGGCCGCTAATAACGTCAATTCCTTCATAACC
>Ga0315537_1000517_pt1 | contig 30142 bp, 27 predicted proteins | sample SalMarSW160270MG_FD_203091 | JGI IMG/M metagenome (GOLD analysis project Ga0315537, IMG submission 203091) | Salt marsh sediment microbial communities from the Plum Island Ecosystem LTER, Massachusetts, United States - Salt Marsh Sediment SW1602-70 ...
TTTTCTTAAGGATGTCAAGTCACTTCTTTGAAGGAAAAATCGATGATGTGTTAATTTTTAACCGGGCTTTAACCACTGAAGAGATTATCCTTTTATCCGGTTCAAAACGATAAAATTTAACACCATTAATACAATGCTACAAACTAATAGATCGCGTATAAAAATAGTAAGCTTTGTATGCATATGCTTACTTACTATTCAGTGTGACGATGAGTTCCGGCGGCTTGTTTTGATCTCAACGAATGATGTTGTGAATATAACCGCTGTTTCCGCCAAGGCTTCCGGAACTGTTTATGATATTGGAGAGGGTATTAAACACCATGGATTCTGCTGGGGGACTGAGGATAAGCCTGATATTAGCGGGCTTAAATCAGACCTTGGATCGAAAAAAGAATCCGGTGGATTTAACGGGAGCCTGGTGGATTTGAGCCCAAATCAGAAGTACTATGTAAGGGCCTATGCATCGGATGGATCAACCGTTTTTTACGGTAAAGCAAAGTCATTTACTACCCGGGATTTTACAACTCCTGTGGTTCAAACCGGAACGGCTGGTGAGTTAACCCCGACCTCCGCTTCTGTAAGTGGAAACCTCCTGGATCTGGGGAACGGAATTGACATCGTTTCACAGCACGGGCATTGCTGGTCAACAGGACCCTCTCCCACAACGGCGGACGATAAAACCGAACTGGGCTCAACGACTTCTACTGGGGAATATATCAGTTCACTTTCCAGCCTGGAAGACAGTACAAAATATTATGTGAGAGCTTATGCTACGAATGAAAAGGGAACCGCCTACGGATCGGTCATTTCCTTTATGACTCCCGGGTATTTCCCGCTTATTTCCGGTGATACATTAGAAATACTGTCCTCAACGTCTGTTAAAATTACCAGTTACCTCGCCTATCTTGGTCCGGATAATATAGTAACCAGTCACGGGCATTGCTGGGCAACCCATGATCAACCGGGAATATCCGATAACACGACAGATCTGGGAAGCACAACAACCACAGGGACCTTCTTCAGTACCCTGTCCGATCTTACTGAGGGAGAAGTATATTACGCCACATCCTATGCTACAAACAGTTACGGCACTGCATATGGGGCGGTAATTCCTTTCGTTGCCGGAGATCCTGCCCTCTTGTTTATCAATGACCCAAACCTGGTTGCCTATTTCCCTTTTAGCGGAACAGCAGAAGATTTTGGACCTCTTGGAATTGATGGGATAATCAGTGGAGCTCTCTTTACCGCTGACCGAAATGGGATTTCAAACTCAGCCGTGAGTTTTGATGGGGTTAATGACAAAATAACCTGCGGAGATAATGACCGAAACATTACAAACACTGTATCCATAAGTGTATGGGTCAAGACAACAGCAACTGTTGGCGGGCATATTGTAAGCAAATACGATGGTAAAAATGATAGAGGTTGGATTGTTCAAATCGGTTCTATTAATGGCGCTGGATTATATGGAAGAAATACAGGAGGTGAGTTCGCCCGTGCAGAAACTTCACTGAAATTCAATGATAACCAATGGCATAATCTGATAGGGATAATTGATTCAAACAGCTTTAAACTCTGGGTAGATGGTAATTTGGTAGGAGAGGATGAATTATATGCTTCCACTCCTGACCTGACAAACAATGATCAGCTGGGAATCGGACACTGGGCATTGGGTGATCTGGGAGAACACTATTATTACAATGGAATCATTGATGACGTGCTGATTTTCAACCGGGTATTAACATCCGAAGAAATCACTATTCTGTCAACCTCAAAGCGCTAAATTCAGGATGACTCTTGGATGTTTAATCACTGAATAAGTTGGTGGCTTCTTTTATAGCCGATCACAAAAGTGTATAAATGATCTTTAACCGGATATTATTCGGGGAGCTGCTATTGATCAGGATGGTCCGTTCGGGTGACGTAACCTGATTTCCAACAAACAGGTAAATAGTGGAATGAGGGGTATCTCCGGCAAGATAGTCCTTCACATGATTGGTTATCATAAAGGAATACACTCCCTCCTCTTCATCGAGGGTGCCGCCAAAATATTCTTCTCCCAATTGGCTGTCAAACAGGTAAATAAATTCACCTTCATCATTCATGGTTAAAAGAGTCAGCGTTTCCGGTGGCGGGTATATAGCGGAGTCCTGGTATTCAAAAATCTTGAACGCGATCTCAGCCTTATTGATTGCCAGGTCTCCCATCTCCTTCAGGTCATCAAGAGAAGGGAAATCGATCCTCGCATAAGTACCCGCCATCCCCTGAACAAAGATCAGTGTGTCTTCTACAGTTCCAGTTGTATCCATCTTTAAGGAATGGTCGTGTGAAAACATGTTGACCCGGGCACTGGAAGTGCTGATTAAAAAATCATACTCCAGGGTATCTGTGGGTGTCCGGTAATAGAGGGTCATTTTCGAATCGTTCGAGAGGAGATTTAACAGCAAGATGGCTCCTTCTCCCTCCAGGGGAACAGGATCAGCCGCGATATAAATTCCCTTGAAATACTCGCGAAGCTCAGCATTGCTATCGATGGTATCGACATTCGCCAGGGTATCCACAAAAAAGGTGGTATCCAGTACAAACCGTAGGAGGGTATCCGTTACTGCTATGGGTTGTGAATGTTCTGTTTCCGGATCCTTCATGGGCACGAGGTTGGAATAATAGTCCGATTCCAAAAAGATATCTTCATCCAACCTGAAAATCCTCAGGTTCATTTTGGTAGTCGAATCGCCATAAAATCTGTCAGGCAACAGTGTAAGAACAAGTGAGTCTGCCATGGCTTCGGACCCCGGGGCAAAATTATAGTTATCAAGCCTTACCCGGAAGAGACAAGAGGCAGTACTGGATCCAAAGTAATCATCCTCTATGTGCCCTACCGTTGCCAGTAAAGCATTACTGCTCAGTATTGAATCCTGGCTCAGGGTAAACGCCTGAACCGTAAGGGTGTCCATATAATGTGCATGTATCCTTTCCGAAGGGGGCTGAAGGGATTCTCCGATTAATGTAGAATCACTGTTACACGAGATGAAAAGCACCTGAACGAGCAGTATCAGCAGAAAAATATAGGGTGAAAAAAAGATCCTGTTTGAGTGGGTCAGGATGGCTCTATTTGGGGTCATGTACAGTCTCGCTTAAAATGGTATCATAAAATTGTGAATAGGCATCCATGTATTCTTCTTCTGTCTGGAACTCAAGCAGGGGTTTTTTCGAAGTGTTAATGAACTGACCTAATTCCCGGTTTATGGTTTTGCTCCCCATGATCACAGCATCCGACATGGTGACGGCCAGCTTACTGAGATTGAGGAATGATGGGGGTTTAAGCAATTCAACATCTTCGTTGGAAATCCCTTCCATCCACAATTTCTTCCTGAACGATGATTCAAACGGTTTTTTGAACTCTTTATTATAGACAGAGTATATTACTTTTGCGTTGACAAAGAGCGGATCATCATTGTATGCTTTCTTCAAATAGAGCGGAACCAGCCCGGTCATCCAGCCAAGACAGTGAACGATATCGGGTGCCCACCGCAGTTTTTTCACTGTTTCCAATACCCCCCTGGCAAAAAAAATCAACCGCTCATCGTTGTCCGAAAACTCTTCGCCATGTTCATCTTTATCAACATTCTTTCTGTGAAAATAATCCTCGTTATCAATAAAATATACCTGCATCCGTGCAGACTGGATCGAAGCAACCTTAATAATGAGGGGGTGATCGCTATCATTGATAATAAGATTCATTCCGGAAAGACGGATAACCTCATGCAGTTGGTTTCGCCGTTCATTAATGCATCCAAATTTCGGCATGAACGTTCTGATCTCTTTTCCTCTCTCCTGGATCCCCTGTGGCAGATATCTTCCAATGACCGACATCTCTGTCTCCTTGAGGTAAGGGGTTATCTCCTGTGAAATATACAATACTTTTGTGTTTTCCATCTAACCTGCCAGCTACTGAGAAATAATGTGCAAAATTAGTAAAAAATATTGATATTTTTCAATTTATCAATCCTTTATGGCATCAAAGACGGGTGGTTAACAAAAAAAGTTCAGGCATTACCCTCCTGTAGAAACGTTATTTTATCGTTATCTTTGCAGCTTGTTTTAACCATGCAGGTAACTGAACATATCGCCCCCCTGAAAACAGCAATCCATTCATTGAAAAACAGGGGGAATAGCATTGGCCTGGTCCCAACCATGGGGGCACTCCATGAAGGACACCTCTCGTTGATCAGGCAATCCATTGCAGAAACCGGTGTTACGGTTGTAAGCATCTTTGTAAACCCTACACAATTCAATGACAAAAAGGACCTGGAAAAGTATCCAAGGAATATCAGAGGAGATTTGGATATCCTTCAGCGGTTGCTGGGAAAGAATGACCTGGTCTTTGCACCGGATGTGCCGGAAATCTACCCGGAAGAGGATACCCGGGTATTTGACTTCGGTCACCTGGATAAAATCATGGAGGGTGTATTCAGAAAAGGCCACTTTAATGGTGTTGCTCAGGTTGTAAGCAAACTGTTTGATATCGTAACCCCGGACAAAGCCTATTTCGGAGAAAAGGATTATCAACAACTGGCAATTATAACCCTCCTGGTTAAACAACAGAACTACCCGGTAGAGATTGTACCCTGTCCGATTGTCCGTGAAGCGGATGGCCTTGCCATGAGTTCAAGAAATCAACGGTTGAGTCCCCGTGAAAGAGAAGATGCTGCTGTGATCTACCAAACACTGTCTCAGGCAATCCATAAAGCAAAGTATCTGGGGGTTGATGAGGTAAAAAGATGGGTCATTGATACCCTGAATGAGTGCAAATTGTTGCAGGTTGAATATTTTGAAATTGTCGATGGATCGCAATTAAAACCGGTGAAAAACTGGTCGGAAAAGGGTGAAAAAATTGGATGTGTCGCAGTTTGGGCAGGGAAAATTCGCCTGATCGATAACATTACATTTCAGGAATGAGAAAAATCCATAACTTTGCACCGCGAAAATTCAAATAAACGGGTGATTTTTGTACCTTCGTTGATATTACTTTATTTTGTTGTGTCATGTTTATTGAAGTAGTAAAATCAAAGATCCATAAAGTAACCGTAACGGATGCCAACCTGCAATATATTGGCAGCATAACGGTTGATGAAGAGTTGATGAATGCTGCCAACATCATTGAAAATGAAAAGGTTCAGGTTGTCAATATTAATAATGGAGAACGTTTGGAAACGTATGTCATCAAAGGTGAACCGGGATCCGGCAATATCTGTATGAACGGACCCGCTGCAAGAAAAGCTGCTGTCGGTGATGTAATCATCATCATATCCTATGCATTACTGGAGATCGAGGAAGCAAAAACATTCCAACCCCACGTGGTCTTTCCTGATACTGCTACCAATAAACTCATACAGTAATTCCTTGAAAAGAAATATCCTGAAGGTTTTTAATTTTTTTCTTTTCCTGTCTATAGGAATCTTATTGCTATACCTTGCTTTTCGTGGGATTGATTTCCAGGTACTGGTAAACGAGTTTAAACAGGCAAGCTATGGCTGGGTTGTTCTTTCGCTTGTGATCTCCCTGAGCGGATTTATTGTAAGGGCTCTCCGCTGGCGATTGCTCATAGAGCCCCTGGGGTATATCCCGGGTCGGCTGAATACATTTTATGCCGTAACGATCGGTTACCTGGCAAATTTTGCCTTCCCCCGAATCGGGGAGATTACCAAGTGCGGCACCCTGAACAGAACCGAAAAAATCCCACTTGATTCCCTGATCGGTACCGTAATCGTTGAACGATCAATTGATGTCATCACCATGATCATTCTGATCATCGTAATCTTTTTCTCAAAAATTCATTTTTTCGGGAATTTCCTTACAAATCAAATATTCAACCCTGCTATCAAGGGGGTATCCGGATATTTTACAATGCCCCTGCTCACCTGGATCATCATCATTGGTGGCATTTGCCTTATCATCGCCGGATTTATCCTGTTCAGAAAGCGACTTGCCCGTTTCACTTTCATCCAAAAAGGTATCTCCATTTTAAAAGGCGTAGGTGGCGGATTAAAAACAGGCTTTACCATGAAGAGAAGGGGGCTTTTTATTCTCTATACCATTCTCCTCTGGACCATCTATTATCTGATGACCTGGGTTGTTTTTTATGCACTTCCGGCCACTTCCCATCTACAACCCATTGATGGGCTGTTCATCCTGGTTATCGGGAGCATTGGTATAGCAGTCCCCGTGCAAGGAGGTATTGGAGCATTTCACTGGATCGTATCCCTGGGTCTCACATTGTATGATATACCGAAAGAAGATGGCCTTGCATTTGCCACACTTTCCCACGAATCCCAGGCGCTGTTCATTATACTGCTCGGAAGTATTTCTATGCTTATGTTAGCAATCAGACGTAGAAGAGAAAAAGAGAATGTTGAACAATCTTGATTATATTTACACTCGCTATGGCTACCATTGATTTTGTTAAATCGAAGATCACAAATAAAGAGGATCTGCAATATATCCTTTCCTATTATCGGTTCAAGGAAAAAAAAATAGTTTTTACCAACGGTTGTTTCGACCTGCTACATCGTGGACATATTGAATATCTGCTTCAGGCTGCTGCCTGTGGGGATGTGCTGATCGTGGGGTTGAATTCGGATAAATCTGTAAAAAAGCTGAAAGGAGCAGACAGGCCCCTTCAGGATGAGAAATCCAGGGCGCTGATTCTTGCTTCACTACTGTTCGTTGACCACATCGTCCTGTTCGACGAAGAAACACCGGTTGATTTGATCAGATCGGTTCAACCCGATGTACTGGTCAAAGGAGGTGATTACAAAGAGGAAGAGATCGTGGGAAATGAAGTCGTTACAGAAAACGGAGGCAACGTAAAAATCATTGATTATCTGTCCGGTTATTCAACATCCGGTTTGGTTGATAAGATTAAAAAAATCTTTGCCAACTGAACAGGTGCTATTGGTTTACGTTGCAAAGCCACAAACCCTAAATTGGTACGCTTTTGGCTAAGACCAAAACCATATTTTACTGTCAGAATTGCGGTGCGGAATCTGCAAAATGGATCGGCAAGTGTCCTTACTGCAACGAGTGGAACACCTATGTGGAGGAGATTGTACGAAAAAAAGATTCCGAAAGCATCTCCGGGTACCGATCATCCGTAACATCATCCCCTGAAAATTTATTTAACCTATCGACTTCCAGGGAGAACAGGATTGATTTAAAAAACAGTGAACTCAATCGGATTCTTGGAGGAGGGCTGGTATCGGGTTCACTGGTCTTGCTTGGTGGCGAGCCAGGAATTGGAAAATCAACCCTTGCATTGCAGATAGCTCTGGGGCAGGAGCATTTGAAAACACTTTATATCTCCGGAGAAGAGAGCAGTCACCAGATAAAACTGCGGGCAGACCGCATTGGCAGTAAAAGCAAAGAGTGCTATATATTAAATGAAACCAGCCTGGAGCATGTCTTTACTCAAATTTCCAGTGTGGAACCCGATCTGGTTATCATCGATTCAATCCAGACATTGCACACTGATCTCCTCGAATCCACCCCCGGCAGTGTATCGCAGGTGAGGGAATGTGCCGGTCAACTATTGAAGTTTGCAAAAGAATCCTTTGTTCCTGTGCTCATCATCGGACATATTACGAAAGAAGGGAGTCTTGCCGGACCGAAAGCATTGGAACACATTGTGGATACCGTCCTTCAGTTCGAAGGGGATCATAACCACATGTACCGTATCCTGCGCACGGTGAAAAACCGCTTTGGAGCAACCTCTGAACTGGCCCTTTTTGAGATGCATTCAACCGGTTTGAAGGAGGTGATCAATCCTTCCGAATTGTTGATCTCACAACATCATGAGGAATTAAGCGGAATTGCTATTTCAGCAACGATTGACGGAATCCGTCCTTTTTTAATTGAAACACAGGCACTGGTCAGCTCAGCTGTCTATGGAACGCCCCAGCGAACATCAACCGGTTTTGATTTGCGCAGGTTGAGTATGCTGCTGGCTGTTCTGGAAAAACGGGCGGGCTTCAGACTCGCAGCAAAGGATGTTTTTTTGAACCTTGCCGGTGGTATTAAAATAGCTGATCCTGCGCTTGATCTGGCTGTAGTTACTGCCATACTTTCATCAAATCTTGATCAGCCCGTAGGTAAAAAGATCTGTTTTTCAGCTGAAGTTGGACTGTCGGGAGAAATCAGACCCGTCAGCCGGATTGAGCAGAGGATTGCAGAAGCAGAAAACCGGGGATTTTCACAGATCTATATTTCGAAATACAATGAGAAAGGTCTCGACCTTTCCAACATAAAAAAAATAGAACTGGTTCAGGTTGATAAAATTGAGCAGCTTGTCAGGAGAGTCTTTGCCTGAACTCCAAACACATACCTGCCCGAATGCAGTCAGGGTATGTTGAAAACTGAAAAACCATAAAAATGAAAAAAACAATTTGTTTTATCGTATCTACTTTCATGATCCTTTCTGCCTGTGATATCTTACAAGAGCTTGAAGTGTCGACCACTTCGGGAAGTACCACTCTGACTAATGATGAGATCGTACATGGGCTGAAAGAAGCACTTCAGGTTGGGACCACCAATGCCATTAACACATTGAGTAAAGAAAATGGCTTTTATGGCAATGAATTACTAAAAATACCATTTCCTGAAGAGGTTAAGGTAGTAGAGGAGAAATTACGGTCAGTCGGGCTCAATAAACTGGTGGATGATTTCATTCTTAACCTGAACCGTGGTGCTGAAAAGGCAGTTACCAAAGCCGGTCCGATATTCATGGATGCCATCCGGGATATAACCTTCGCAGACGCACGAACTATTTTAAGCGGTTCGAACACCGCCGCTACCGAATATTTCAGGGGCAAAACCTCCCGGCATCTGACCGACGCTTTCAAACCCGAAGTTCAGGAAACCCTGGATCAGGTACAGGTAACAAAATACTGGAGTGATGTTATGTCCACCTATAATAAGATCCCGTTTACCACAAAAGTGGAAACGGACCTTGCCCTGTATGTTACCGAAAAAGCGATTGATGGCCTGTTTGTAAGGGTTGCGGAGGAGGAGAAACAGATTCGTGAGAATCCCGTTGCCAGGGTAACGGATATTCTTCAACGGGTGTTTGGTTCGGTCTGAAAATGTGCTTTTACCTTTGCATGTAACGGATACAGAATGCCTCTTTGGTCCACAATAAACCATTGCAGCGCCTTTCCTGGTTAAAAGATATCTTCATCAACTGCATCGAAATCGTACTCTGGATTTTCCTGTTCATATTTTTCGCAATCCAGTTCAATGTTAAACTGGAGTGGTGGTTCAAATTTTTCCGTCTGCAGGATACCGAAGGATTCATCTTCATACACCTTTTTCAAAAAGATACCGCAGATTGGCAGCGCCATATTTGCACCGGAACCGAGGCTGAGTGCTTCAAAATGTATGCTTCGTTCTTCCCATCCTGTCCATACTCCAATGACAAGGCTTGGCGTTATTCCCATGAACCATCCGTCGGATTGGTTTTGTGTTGTACCTGTTTTCCCGCCAATCTGATTCATAAGCTGATATTTCCAACGCAGCCGATTTGCCGTTCCACCTTTAACCACACCTTCCAGCAGGTTCAGCATCAGGTATGCATTTTCCTCGCTGATCGCTTCCTCAATTTTGGGTTGAAACCGTGAAATAACATTCCCGTTTTTATCTTCAATCCGGGTAACATAAAGCGGTTGGGTATAGACTCCCTTATTGGCAAAAGCAGCATATCCCGCCACCATTTCCGGTAAAGAAACGATTGAAACGCCAAGAAAGATGGAGTTGACCGGATCGATGTAACTCCGGAAACCCATCTTTTCCATAACCTTTATAACAGATTGTGGATTAAACTGTTTCATTAACCATGCAGAAACGTAGTTTTCCGACTGTGCAAGTCCCCACTTCAGGGTGACATTTTTTCCCCAGAAGTCTCTGGGACCCGTACTTTTGGGTGTCCAGGTTGAATCATTATCCTTGAATGTTTGCGGGACATTGGGAACTTTATCGCAGGGGGAGTAGCCATCCTGCATTGCCAGGGTATATAGAAAGGGTTTAATGGTACTGCCGATTTGCCGTTTCTGGGAATTTACTGCATCAAACTTGAAATACCGGAAATCCGGACCACCAACATAGGCACGTACAAAACCGGTCCTCGGGTCCATGACCATCATTCCTGCGCGGATGAAATACTTATAATAGAGGATGGAATCAAGTGGCGACATCAGGGTATCCACTTCGCCTCTCCAGGAAAACACCTTCATTGGTACCGGAGTATTAAACGCAGTGGCGATTGAGTCCTCTGATACTCCGGCACTATTCAGGCTTCTGAATCGATCGGTTCGCCGGATGGAAGATTGCATAATCGCTTCAACATCTTCATTATCCAGGTCATTTGAAAAGGGTGGATTCCTGAGTCGACCCAGGCTGACCATAAACGTATCCTGAAGATCCTTGCTCAGGTGTTCCACCACGGCTTCCTCAGCGTACTTTTGAAGAACAGAATTAACGGTGGTATATATCTTCAGTCCATCGCTGTAAATGTTATAATTCGACCCATCGGGTTTTTTGTTTTTCCTGCACCAGCCATAGAGCGGGTTATTCTGCCATTCGTACAATGCATCATCATATTGCTCCTTTGTAAAGAAGAACCTCCTTTTTGGTTCCGGCTTGATCATGGTGGTTCTCAGGTACTCCCTGAAATAAGTTGCCAGTCCCTGGGTGTGTCCTTCCTCTTTGAAATCGAGCTCAATGGGTATCAATTTCACGGAGTCATATACCTCCTTCTCCAAATAGCCGTACTTCACCATCTGAGAGAGCACAACGTTTCTTCGTTGCAGGGTTTCATCATATCGTCGCCTGGGATTGTAATAGGCAGAATTTTTAAGCATTCCCACCAGCATAGCTGACTGCTCAAGGTTTAGGGAGTCCGGGGTGGTATTAAAATAGACATAGGCGGCAGAGCGTATACCAACCGCCTGGTAGAGAAAATCGAACACATTCAGGTACATGGTTACAATCTCTTCTTTGGTATAGCTCTTTTCAAGTTTTACGGCTGTTTGCCACTCTTTGAATTTTGTCACCATAAGCCTTGCTTTCCTAACCAAACCAAAGCGATAATAGACCGTATCTCTCGGAAACAGGTTTTTTGCCAGCTGCTGTGAAATTGTGCTTCCTCCTCCGGACTCTTTCTGTCTCAGGAGTATGGTTCTCACCATAACCCTTGCCAGTCCTTTCGGATCGATTCCGGAATGTTTGTAGAAACGGATGTCTTCGTTGGTAATCAATGCATCCAGAACATAGGGTGATATATCATTATATTCGGTCCAGGTGCGATTTTGAATGTAGAATTTACCGAGGAGCACCCCATCTTCCGAATAGACTTCTGCAGCCAGGTTATTTTCCGGGTTTTCAAGTTGTTCAAAAGTGGGCATCGGGCCAAGTTTCTCTTTTGAAATCAGGATGAACAGGATAGTAATACATAGAAAAGGGAAAATATAAATGGCCCAGAACCAGCGTATATAAATTTTATATTTTGGATTGATGTTACCCATATTTTTCATATGAATTCCCTCTCAAAAATAGTAATAAATAGAGAATATGTGATGTAAAATTTGGCAGTATGCTCCCGATTTGTTTTACTTTGTGAAAGTTTTTACCCGTTTCATTTCCCCATTGTGATGATTGAAAATCTAGTAATTGTTGAATCTCCTGCGAAAGCAAAGACCATTGAAAAATTCCTTGGAAAAGATTATACCGTGCAGTCATGCTTTGGTCACATCAGGGATCTGGCGAAAAAAAACCTTGGTATTGAAATTAAAAACAATTACCAGCCACAATATATTGTATCAGATGATAAAAAAAAGGTTGTTTCGGAGCTGAAAAAGTATGCCACTGATTCCCGTATTGTTTGGCTGGCTTCCGATGAAGATCGTGAGGGGGAAGCCATCGCCTGGCATCTTTGTGAAGTACTGAAGCTCAAACCAGAAAACACCAGACGGATTGTGTTTCATGAAATAACCGAAAATGCTATTCGGCAGGCCATCCGTGAACCCAGGGGAATAAACAAGAATCTGGTCAATGCCCAACAGGCCCGTCGTGTGCTTGACCGCCTGGTTGGTTTTGAGCTTTCTCCGATTTTGTGGAAAAAAATACAGCCTGCATTGTCTGCAGGACGGGTTCAATCGGTTGCTGTCCGGTTATTGGTCGAACGGGAAAGGGAAATAATATCCTTTAAAGCCAGCTCTGCCTACCGTGTTGTTGCACTCTTCCTGTTTACGGATGAGGCGGGAGAAAAGAAGTCACTCAAAGCTGAACTGTCAGAACGATTCCCAACCAGAGAAGAGACCCTTGATTTTCTGGGTAAATGCATCCGTGCAAACTACAAAATTATCGGTATTTCGACCAGGCCATCCACCAAATCACCCGCTCCCCCATTTACGACATCCACCTTGCAACAGGAGGCGAGCAGGAAATTGGGATTTTCCGTTTCACAAACCATGTCGGTTGCCCAGCGACTCTATGAGTCAGGAAAAATCACCTATATGCGAACCGACTCTGTTAATCTTTCAAACCTCGCTCTGGGTACGGTAAAAAAAGTAATTGAGCAAGAGTATGGTGACAAATATGTAAAAATCAGAAAGTTCAAAACAAAATCAAAGGGTGCCCAGGAAGCACATGAAGCCATTCGGCCAACGTTTATCGCCAATAAAGATATCCAGGGTAACGTACAGGAAAAAAGGTTGTATGATCTTATCTGGAAACGGACCGTTGCATCACAAATGAGTGATGCGCAAATTGAGAAAACAACCGTAACCATTGAGATTTCAACCGCTGATGAAAATTTCCTTGCCACCGGTGAAGTAATTACCTTCGACGGATTTCTGAAAGTTTACTTTGAATCACGCGATGAGGAAGGAGAAGAAAACGGTAGAGCCATGCTCCCCCCGGTTCAGCTTCAGCAGGAGCTCACCTGTGATTCGATCACTGCAACTGAAAAATTTACTCCACCCCCTTTGCGTTATACGGAAGCTACCCTGGTTAAAAAACTGGAAGAACTTGGGATCGGCAGACCTTCTACCTATGCTCCAACAATCTCAACAATACAGAACAGGGGATATGTGGTAAAGGAAGACAGACCGGGAATAACCCGAGAGTTACATCTAATTACATTGAAGGATGAGAAGATCCGGGAGGAGGAAAAAACGGAATATGCAGGTAGGGAGAAAGGGAAATTGTTTCCAAATAACATCGGTATCATTGTTAATGATTTCCTGATTGAACATTTTGAAGACATCATCAATTACCATTTTACGGCAAAGATCGAAAAAGAGTTTGATGAGATTGCTGTCGGCAAACTGGTTTGGACAGCAATGATTGATGCCTTCTATAGCTCCTTTCACAAAAAGGTGGAAACTACCCTGGAAAGTTCCGAAAAGGAAAAAGGGGAGCGGTACCTTGGTGAAGATCCCGTTACAGGGAAAAAGGTATTCGTTAAAATGGGAAGATATGGGCCCATTGCCCAGCTGGGTGACAGCCAGGAGGAAGAGAAGCCAAAATTTGCGAGCCTCATCAAGGGGCAACTGATCGAAAATATCACGCTGGAAGAAGCACTGGAACTGTTTAAATTACCCAGAATCATCGGAACGTTTGAAGGAAAGGAACTGGTGATTGGCCTGGGTAAATTCGGGCCATATGTCAGGCATGAAGGCAAATTTTATTCCCTGAAAAAAGGGATTGATGATCCCCTTACTATTGAGGCAGATCGTGCCATAGAACTGATCGGTGAAAAGAGAGAAGCGGATCAGAAGAGAATCATAAAAACCTTTGCTGAAGATCCCGATCTACTGGTTCTCCGCGGGCGGTATGGTCCCTATATCTCTTTCCAGAAGAAAAATTATAAAATCCCGCGGAAAATGGATCCTGAAAAATTGGGGTATAGCGATTGCAAAGAGATCATTGAACGGCATGATAAATCAGGAAAATCTAAAAATTGATCATGACAACAATGAATCTAAATGACTATTTCCGGCCGGTCAGTATTGAAAAGCCAGACCATTCCTTCCTAAATCAGGAGAACACGGTGGGCCGAAACATCACCATTCATACACCCAATAATCCCATCGGGGATATTACACCATACAACATTGCCATTCTTGGTATCCCCGAAGAGCGGAATTCTCCCAATAAGGGTTCAGCTAAGGCACCGGACAGGATCAGGGGAAAACTCTACCAGCTATACCGGTTCCCTCCGAAAGTGAAACTGATCGATCTGGGGAATCTTATTCCCGGCACCTCTCCCCAGGACACCTATTTTGGAATATCCGACCTTCTTTTTGAACTGATAAACCAAAACATATTTCCCATCCTTCTGGGGGGAAGTCAGGACCTTACCTATGGTGCATACCTGGCCGGTGAAAAAATGAAAAAACCGATGAACCTGGTAACGATTGATTCACGGATTGATTTGTCGGGCCGTGAGGATGAGTTTACTTCACAAACCTACCTGCATAAAATCCTTACGGGAAGTTACCTTCAGGATTACACCAACATTGGTCATCAGATCTATTTCAGTGATCAGGATGATCTTGATTTCCTTAAAAAATCGTTTTTTAATGCCATCCGGCTTGGGATTGCGCGTTCTGCCATATCAGAAATGGAACCGATTTTACGTGATGCTACCATGATCAGCCTGGATATCTGTTCCATCAGGCAATCGGATGCTCCGGGTCACTTTAGTGCTACACCCAATGGTTTTTATGGAGAAGAAATGTGTAAATTATCCATGTATGCCGGATTGAGTGATCGCCTCTCGGTACTTGGTATTTTCGAAGTGAATCCCGATTATGATATCAACGATCAAACATCCCACCTGTCAGCCCAGTCCCTCTGGTATTTTATCGACGGATTTGCCAATAAAAAAACTGAACAACCACGCGATAACACCAGGGAGTTCAGAGAGTATATCGTTCACCTGAATGAGATTGACCAGGATCTTGTTTTTTACAAAAGTATACAGACCAACCGGTGGTGGATAAAAACCCCTTCACTGAAACAACAATCCGGCTTCCCTGAATTCATTTCCTGTTCTTATGAAGATTATCAAAAAGCTAGTAATCAGGAAATTCCGGACAGGTGGTGGAAGGCATATCAAAAATTCAACTGAATCCGTTGATTATTAATCCAATGATTTATCTCCTGTCCACCTGGAGTAAATCCTCTTGGTGGAGAAAAAATTCACCTTCCCAAAGAAACTTTATCTGGTAATTTGAGTATAAAGTATTAATTCCGGTGTGGTTATCAACATTTATCTGTTAACAAAATTTGTTTCAGAATGATATTTTTGTTTATTTTACTGTTTTCATTTCTTCGAAACCATTGATTCCCCGAGGGAAAGATAAACTTGAATAGATCCATATGCGCACTGCTTTTTCTATCATTTTCGGCTTTGTTTTCGTCACGATCGCTCTTTCTCAACAAGATCCGACGTATAGCCAGCCCATGTTTAATCAGATGGCATTTAATCCGGGGTATGCAGGAAGCAGTGACATGGTCTGTTTTTCTCTCCTGACAAGACAGCAATGGGTTGGATTCGAAGGAGCTCCTTCGACTACCATGCTAACTGCCAACATGCCCTTCAAAGTTTTTGGTATCTCCAGTGGTGCGGGTCTCACCCTCATGAGTGATCAGATTGGGTTTGAAGATAACCTGAGCCTCGCACTTTCCTATGCATACAGACTGGATATCGGTACCGGGAAACTGGGTATTGGATTGGGTGCAGGCATGTTTAACAAATCGCTGAAGCCAAAATGGGAAATCCCGGAAAGTGAAAACCATACACCTGCTACCGGAGATCCGTTAATTCCCGAAAATGACGAGAGTGTTGTCTCTTTTGACCTTGGGTTCGGACTCTATTACAAAACGGATGATCTTTATGTCGGCCTTTCGACCACACACCTGAATGAAGCAAAATTAAAATACACCAAAGGAACACCCTACCTGAAACGTCAATACTACCTGATCGCCGGTTATACACTGCCTTTCGGAAAGCCGTTGTTTGAGGTGACACCCTCCATTTTCCTCTATTCTGACGGAAAAACATCACAAATCAGTATAAATACGATGGTTTTATACAATAAAAAATTTTGGGGAGGCGTTTCTTACAGAGCCGGTGACGCAATTACCGGTATGATCGGTATTGAATTGTTCAACGGACTCCGTATTGGTTATGCGTATGATTTTACAACTTCTGATATAAGAAAAAACAGTAACGGAACCCATGAATTCATGATTGGCTACTGTTTTAATCTCAGTCTTGACAGGAGTCCGCAACGTTATAAAAGTGTTAGATTTTTATGATTTATGAAAAAAAATAGTTTACTTGCATATATTAAATAAATTGTCTTATGAAAAAGTTACTTTTTTACAGCATTGTTCTGACAGTTGTCTTGAGCGGCTGTGGTAAAGGATCCTATAATGGGGAGCTGGTTGGGGTACAAGGCAGAAAAAAATGGTATGAACCCGATCCCTACGGAATGGTTTTTGTACCTCAGGGCAGCTTCAACATGGGACCAAGTGACGAAGATGTTGCTTTTGCGATGAATTCATTATCCAAGACAGTAACCGTTGATGCGTTTTGGATGGATCAGACAGAAATAACCAATAATGAATACAGACAATTTGTATATTATGTCCGTGATTCCATTTTACGATACAAGTTGGGTAACGCTCAGATTGAAGGATTTTTCGCTGTAGATGAGAACGGAGATGAATATGACCCCCCGTTCCTGAACTGGGAAACAGAGATTGACTACGAAAATGAAGAGATCCGCGATATTGCTGAAGAGATGTATTACCCCGAGAATGAGCGATTTTATAGAAGAAAAGAGGTGGATACACGCAAGCTTATCTATAGCTATTTCTGGGTAGATCTCAAACAGGCTGCTAAAGAATCCAGCCGGTATAATTACGAAACCCAGTCTTATGAAGGTGACTTTTATAACAACAGGGGAGAACGAGGACCTATCGTTGACCGATCCTCGTTCATCATGCATGACGAAGTACCATGCTATCCCGATACACTGGTCTGGATCAGGGACTTTACCTATTCCTATAATGAACCGTGGGCAAACATGTATTTCTGGCACCCATCGTACGACGACTATCCGGTGGTTGGTGTGAACTGGAAACAAGCTTCTGCTTTCAGCATCTGGCGCACAAAATTTCTGAATGATTATCTTGCCACTGAGGGTGGTTACTTTGTCCAGGAATACAGGTTGCCACTTGAAACCGAATGGGAGTATGCCGCCCGTGGAGGACTTGACCTGGGAATGTACCCCTGGGGTGGACTCTACACCAGAAATGACGAGGGATGTTTTCTGGCAAACTTTAAACCCCTTCGTGGTAATTATATCGATGACGGTGCTCTGGTGACAGCAAAAGTTGGTTCGTATGGTCCCAACGAGTTCGGACTGTATGATATGGCAGGTAATGTGGCAGAATGGACAATTAGTGCGTATGATGAATCAGCATATGTCTTCACACACGACATGAATCCCGACTATAAATACAATGCATTACCCGATGATCCGGTGGTAATGAAGAGAAAAGTAATCCGTGGTGGCTCCTGGAAAGATATCGCTTACTACCTGCAGAACTCCTCACGGACTTACGAATATCAGGATTCAGCCAAATCATTTATCGGGTTCAGGAACGTTAGATCCTATATGGGCTACAATTAATATCAAATACTTCAAAAATAATCATCAAAAATTCACAACTATGAATGTAACTGAATTAGTTCAAAGTAGCGGATGGAAAAACTTCATGGCCAAACTGTATGGTCTGGGTGCTTCTGTTGTTATTGTTGGTGCGCTTTTTAAAATCCAGCACTGGCCACTGGCGGGTACATTTCTGACCCTGGGATTGCTGACAGAGGCAACCATTTTCTTTTTCTCTGCATTTGAACCTCTCCATGAAGAGGTCGACTGGACTCTGGTTTATCCGGAACTGGCAGGCATGGGTGATGAAGAAGAAATTACCGAATACAAAGGACCATCCCGTGGAGGTTCATCAGCCCTTGAAAAATTCGATTCGTTGATTGAAAGCGCTGAGATCACGCCTGAACTTTTCCGAAAACTCGGACAAGGATTAAACAACCTGAATGAAACTACGGCTAAGTTATCCGATATTTCGGATGCATCCGTGGCTACAAACGAATATGTATCCAGTGTCAGGAACGCCGCTACAACCGTCAATTCACATACAGAATCCTATGTGGACTCCACAAAAGAACTGAAAGAATCGGTTGGCAGGTTGTCTGAGTCCTATGATAAAACATCCAGCCTGATTGAAGAATCCGGAAGAAATTATGCTCAGCTTTCGGAATCCTTCTCCAGCATTCAGGATGGCAGCAAATCTTACAGCAATCAGCTGGAAGGACTCAACAAGAACCTCACAGCGCTGAATGCAGTATATGAACTGCAGCTGCAGAATTCAAACGAACACCTGAAAGCAACCGAAGCCCTCTATTCCGGTCTTGACCAGATGATGGAAGACCTGAAAGATTCAGCAGAAGATTCTAAGCGGTACCGGGATGAAGTGGCTAAACTCAGTGATAACCTCTCTGCTCTGAACACCATTTATGGCAACATGCTCGCTGCCATGAATGTAATGGTTAAATAACATAGAATTGATTATATAACTTAATTAAACCCTCTATTCAGTTATGGCTCACGGAAAAGAAACCCCGAGACAAAAAATGATCGGTATGATGTATCTGGTGCTGACAGCCCTACTGGCACTGAATGTATCGAAAGAAGCGGTGGAAGCTTTCAAGCTGATCGATGAAAGTCTCAACAAAACCATTGCAAACTTCAATGTCAAGAATAACCTGACATATGGAGAGTTTGATCGTTCAGCTGCGGAAAATCCAGTGAAAGCCGGGCCATGGAGAAATAAAGCCTATGAAGTGAAAGAGCGTTCCAAGGAAGTATTTGATCTAATTCAGGAACTGAAACTTGAAATCGTTCGGGAAGCTGAAAAAGGGCATGCAGAAGAAGTGATCGAGGGAAACATCATTCATACACGTGAAATTGAAAAAATTGATGATAACAATACGCCTTCTGAAATATTGATCGGTTCTGATAACAACGGAAAAGCATATGCGCTGAAAGCAGCCATCGAAGAGTATCGGAAGTTTCTTATCGAGACCCTCGACGGGAAAGGTCCCACGGCAGCTGAGTCGATCGAGAGCAGTCTTAATACTGATGATTTCAAAGAGAAAGATGGAGCGGTGGACCCATGGGAAATCCACAATTTCCATACCCTGCCACTGGTTGCGGTCGTGGCTGTGCTTTCAAAAATGCAGAATGATGTGAAGAATGCCGAAGCTGAAACCATTAACTTCCTGTTCAGCATGATCGATGTAGGTTCCTTTAAATTCAACAAACTTGTCCCGACAGTAATTGCTAAAACAAATTACGTTCAGCAGGGAAGCCAGTATAGTGCCGAGGTGTTTATTGCAGCAACCGATACAACCCAAAAACCGAACATTTTAGTGGGTGACGTCGATTCCACCCTGGTCGACGGAGTATGGCAGTACAAGATGAAAAACGATAATCCTGAGAAGATCCCGATTGATAGCAGGGGGCGGGGAATCTATACGGTTTCTCCCTCCAGTCTTGGAAATAAGGAGTGGGGTGGCTTGATCCAGATGATTTCGCCTGCGGATGGTTCAATGGTTAGCTATCCGTTCCAGGCAGAATACCAGGTAGCACCACCCACAGTGGTGGTATCACCCACAGCCATGAATATCCTTTATATCGGACTGGATAATCCGATTGACATCTCTGTACCCGGAGTTACTCCTGACAATATCAGAGCAAGTATGTCAAACGGATCTCTCTCTAAGGGAAGGGTAAGATACGGAGATAGAACCTATCCCGGTTCATGGGTGGCAAAACCCAGAATCGGAAGTAGAGAAGCTCAAATAACCGTTACCTCGGTGAAAGAGGATGGTACCATGCAACGCCACGGGAACATAACCTTCAGGGTGAGAAAGCCACCGCCACCGGTCGCGAAAATTGCAGGGAAAAAATCAGGGACCATTACAATGGCAGAGCTTAATGCGCAACTCGGATTAGCTGCCGAGGTGGAAGACTTTGAATTTGATGTCAAGTACCAGGTGACCTCCTTCAAAGTGGGTATTATCGCAAGAGGCCTTATCTCGGAAGAGCCATCAAGCAGCTACCGGTTTACGGATGCTCAAAAAGGCCTCATTGGCCAGCTTCGAAGAGGCAGTCAGGTTATGTTTACCGATATCAAAGCTGTGGGACCAACCGGAGAAACCCAGGAACTTCCTTCTATTGTATTAAAAATAAACTAAGTTGACGACGTCATGAAGAGATTTGTTTTATTGTTTATCAGTGCTCTCCTGTTCTCAGGATTTAATTTTGTGTCCGGACAGGGGGTGGAGGGAATCTATGAAAAAGGTATTTATAAGAAAAAAGCGGTTCCCTATTCCCACTTGAGAGAAGCAGATGTGATGTGGTCGAAGCAACTGGTCCGGTTAATCGATCTGCGGGAGAAGATGAATCACTCCTTATACTACCCCACGGTGGATATGCCCGACCGGAAAAACCTTATGGGTGTGATCCTGGAAGCAATCCGAAGCGGAGAAGTGACTTCCATATTCAATTTTAACCCCCTGGATGATGAAATGACAATGCCGATACTGCCTGTTGAAGTTGAAGGCAAACTGGGTGCAAGTGTAGACACCTTAACTGTCATCGACCCAGTGACCGGCATAGAGCAACAGAACATTGTCGAGCAACCTGTCAGACTTGAAGAGGTTAAACAGTATTTTATCAAGGAAGAGTGGTACTTTGATAAAAAGCTTTCCACGATGAAAGTCCGGATCATTGGCATTGCTCCTGTCAGGTTATATCGGGACCCGAATACCGGGGATCCATTGAGACAAGCAACCTTCTGGGTCTATTTCCCGGAACTGAGGGATGCCCTGGCACGCAATGAGGTATTTAATCCCAACAACGATGCTAACCGCATCTCATTTGATGATCTCTTTATGCAAAGACGCTTTAGCAGTACGATCCTTGGTCAATCCAACGTATATGATAACCGGAGGATCGCTGATTATGAAACAGGAAGAATGGCGCTGCTTGAAGCCGAACGGGTGAAAGAGTGGTTGATCAATACCGAACACGATATGTGGGAGTATTAAGCCCCCGCTAACCGATAAAAAACCCTCAGGCAAACACCTGAGGGTTTTTTTTATATGTAATCATCGCCCTTTTTCATCTGAACATCCTGAACGATCTGCTTTATCATCTGCTCATCCTGCCGCTTACAAACCAGCAGTATATTATCCGATTCAACAACGATAAACTCCTCCAATCCCTGTAATACAACGAGCTTGTTCGTGGGCACCTTTATGATAGACTCTTTCACACCGTAGACAAAAATATTTTCTCCGGATGTTACGTTCATCTGATCATTCTTTTCCGACTGTTCATATAATGAACCCCAGGTTCCCAGATCAGACCACCCGAAATCTGAACAGAGCACATAGACATTATCTGCTTTTTCCATTATTCCATAATCGATGGAAATGCTTTTCGCATTGGAGTAAGTCTCAAGGATGAACTCTTTTTCCTTGTCGGTATTATAAATGCCCTCTCCCTCTTTGAACAAGCTGTTCATTTCCGGAAGGTGACGTTCAAATGCTTCCATCACTGATTTCAACGACCAGATAAAGAGACCCGAATTCCAATAAAACTCCCCGCTTTCAAAAAATACTTTTGCCAATTCCAAATCCGGTTTTTCAGTAAATGTCTTTACCTTCCTGAGGTTTTTGTTTCCTGCGAAACCCTGTCCGTTATTGATCTGTATGTAACCATAGCCTGTCTCGGGCCGGTCCGGTTTAATCCCCAGGGTAAGCAAGGCATCTCTATCCCTGACAAAGTCCATTCCTTCCAGAATTACCCGCCTGAATTCCTCCTCCCTCAGGATAAAATGATCGGACGGGGCAACAACAATCGTTGCATTGGGATTCAGCTGCTGGATCAGATAATTTGCATAAGCAATACAGGGTGCAGTATTTTTCCGGAACGGTTCAAGCAGGATCTGTTTTTTGGATAATTTGGGCAATTGCCGCTTTACCAGTCTACCATACTCTGAGCTGGTCACTACAAAAATGTTTTTTTCAGGAAAAATATCGATAAACCGGTCATAGGTAAGCTGCAGAAGTGTTTTGCCAACACCCAAAATATCAAGGAATTGCTTTGGTTTGTCTTTCCGGCTGAGCGGCCAGAAACGACTTCCCACCCCCCCTGCCATAATAATGCAATAGTGATCCTTTTTCATGGTAGATGATCTCTGTTACAGGATGCCCAAAGGTATAAAAATTGTAGTACTCCCCGCAAGGATTATCTGACCAAAATAAATAAAAGAGGGGAAAAACCGTTTTCCATAAAATATTCTTAAATTTATGTTCCAATTCAGCTTTTAATGAATATTATCTATCATATCGGGAATTATTTTATCCTTTTATCGAAAGTGTTTGCGAAACCCGAAAAGGGTAATATCTATTACAGGCAGATCATCCGTGAGATTATCAGCCTGGGAGTAAACTCTGTTGCAATTGTTGTGATCATTTCGACATTCATGGGAGCCGTGATCACCTTACAAACAGCTTACAACACGGAAAATCCATTATTCCCATCTTACCTTATCGGCCTGGGGTGCCGCGATTCAATCATCCTTGAATTTTCCTCCACCATGGTTGCATTAATACTTGCCGGAAAAGTGGGATCCAATATCGCTTCAGAATTAGGAACCATGCGGGTCACTGAACAAATTGATGCCCTGGAGATTATGGGTGTAAATTCAGCCAGTTACCTGATCCTCCCCAAGATCATTGCCACTGTTCTGTTCAATCCCCTGCTTACACTCATCAGCATTATTGTTGGCGTCTTCGGAGGATGGGTTGCCGGAACAGTAACGGGTGTAGTTACATCAGAAGATTTTATCTATGGAATTCAGTATGCATTCATTCCCTATTATATTACCTATTCCTTGATTAAAACCATCTTTTTTGCCTTTATCATAACATCTGTTTCAGCCTACCATGGATACTATGTTGAGGGGGGGGCACTTGAAGTTGGCAAATCGAGTACGAGAGCCGTGGTTTACAGTAGTGTGGTTATCCTTCTGTTCAATGTTATTTTAACCCAATTGCTTCTTTCATGATCACGGTCAAAAACATATCAAAATCATTTAACAATTTACCCGTACTGAAAGATATCTCGGTAACCTTTGAACAGGGAAAAACAAACCTGATTATCGGACAGAGCGGCTCGGGAAAAACTGTATTACTGAAAGCCATTGTCGGACTCCACGATATCGATGAAGGAGAGATTCTTTATGGAGAAATCGTTTTCAACAAACTTAATTTCCATGAGAAAAAAGAGATCCGCAAACAGATGGGAATGCTTTTTCAGGGGAGTGCTCTGTTTGATTCAGCAACGGTTGAAGAAAATGTGATCTATCCGCTCGACATGTTTACAAAAATGGACCCGGAAGAAAAAAGGGAGCGGGCCAACTTTTGTTTGAACCGGGTAAATATTCATAACGCAAACCACCTCTATCCCTCCGAGATCAGTGGTGGAATGAAAAAAAGGGTGGGAATTGCCCGAGCTATAGCACTGAATCCGAAATATCTCTTCTGTGATGAGCCAAATTCAGGCCTCGATCCGAAAACTGCTATCGTTATCGATGACCTGATCAAAGAAATAACCGAAGAATTCAATACTACAACCATTGTAAATACGCACGACATGAACTCCGTGATGGAGATAGGAGCAAAAGTGGTATTCATCTTTGAAGGTGAAAAATGCTGGGAGGGAACCAACCAGGATGTTCTGCATTCGGATAATGAAAAACTGAATGAATTTGTTTTTGCCAATAACCTGGCAAAACAGGTCAGGAATATCCATTGAATCCTTCCCTCCTGATTCATTGCTCAAACCCTTCTGCGAACCGTATTGTCTTGATTAAGAGTACCTGTTTACATGCAAATATGCTTTTTACATGAGTTGGCATTCTAATATTTTGTCCATTAGTTCTTAATAACATAGCCGTTCATTTTTATACCGGGATATGTTCGATTACTTTTGCAGTAAATGAAGATTTTGTGTGTTTTTAAAAAATTATACCGATGAAAACCAAAGAAAAAGGATTCAATACCAAACTTGTTCATGCCGGTGCTTTTGAAGATAATTTTGGGAGTGCAACGGTCCCTATCTACCAAACGTCCACATTTTCATTTCGGAATGCCCAGCACGGGGCAGATCTCTTCTCAGGAAAAGAGAAGGGATACATTTACACCCGGATCGGAAATCCAACCATCACGGCGCTCGAAGATAACATTGCCGAACTCGAAAATGGGTATGGAGGAATTGCAACCAGCTCGGGTATGGGCGCCACCAATACCATCTACATGACCTTTCTGGAAAAAGGGTCCCACATGATCAGTACAGCCTCTGTATATGGTCCTTCAAGAGGGGTTATGGAGAAACACTGGTCCCGGTTTGGTGTTGAATCAAGCTTTGTTGATACCTCCGATCTGAAAGCCATTGAACACGCAATCAGACCGGAGACAAAGCTTCTCTATGTTGAGACACCCTCAAATCCCACCATGCAATTAACGGATATTAAAGCATGTGCTTCTCTGGCCCATAAACACGGGATCCTTCTTGCCGTGGATAATACCTTCTCCAGCCCTTATCTTCAAAACCCCCTGGAACTGGGAGCCGATGTTGTTCTCCATTCCGTAACAAAATTTATAAACGGGCATGCGGATATTGTTGGAGGTATCATTGTTGCTAAAACGAAAGAGCATTATGACCGGTTGCGGCATGTGATGACCAATCTCGGATGCAACATGGACCCTCACCAGGCTTTTATGGTGTATCGCGGTGTGAAAACCCTTGCCCTGAGGATAGAAAGAGCTGAAAAAACAGCAAAGGAGATTGCCGAATGGCTTGAAAAACATCCAAAGGTGGAATGGGTGAAATATCCCGGATTACCATCACACCCTCAATACGAACTGGCAAAAAAACAGATGCGCGGATTTGGCTCAATGATCAGTTTTGAGTTAAAAGGGGGAATCTCAGCCGGAGAGAAACTGATGAACAACGTAACCATTGCTCTGCTGGCAGTCTCCCTGGGTGGGGTGGAATCCCTGATACAGCATCCGGCATCCATGACCCACTCAGGTGTACCAAAGGAAGAGCGATTGAAAGCTGGAATTACAGATGGCCTGGTAAGATACTCGGTTGGCATTGAAGATAAAGAAGACCTGATGAAAGACCTCCAACAGGCACTTGATAAAGTGGATTAATTGAATCCGCCCAGCGTCTATATCATAACCGGGAAGCAGGGTGGAGGAAAAACATCATTTCTCTCTACACTTGTTAATCTGCTGAAAGAGAACAGCATTACCGTTGGTGGCATACTGGCAAAAGGAGAATGGGTAAATGACCAGCGTTCGGGATTCCAGCTGGTGGATCTGTCAACCGGGCAACATATGCCTCTCGCTTCCGTGATAAGCAAAAAAAACTGGATCCCCCTGGGAAAATTTTTCTTTAACCCCGGATCCATCTCCTACGGAAATACCCTGCTTACCAGAGAAGAAATACTGAAAAAAACAATCATTGTGCTCGATGAGATCGGCCCCTTTGATCTGCAGGGGGAGCTGTGGGCTAACGGACTTCACAAATTACGGAATAACTATTCAGGAATTCTTATCCTGTCGGTGAGAACCAGACTGGTCAGGCAGGTAATTCGTCACTGGAAATTGCCCCATGCTGAAATAATCAATATCGACCGGGTAACGGTTGAAGATCTGGTGGAACGGCTAAAGGAATGCCTGAAGAACGGGATTGAAAAGAAAGGTTAACAGCCTCCCTCCGTTGCACTTTTCTTCTTCTTCCTGACAGAAACCCAATGTTATCCGTATAAGCGGATTGCCTCCAACGATTCCCTGTTCAATATCTTTATACTCTTACCATTCAGTCGGATGAGTTTGTCATTGTTGAACTCAGTGAGTATCCGGCAAATACTTTCGCGCGATGTATCAACAAAATTGCCCAGCTCAACTCTTGACAAAGGCATTTCAAATTCATCCTTTCCGTAAATGTCCTCTGCAAAAGTCAATAGTGCATTCGCCAGTCGACCGTGAATGTTCCTCTGTGTTCTGTTGACACACTTTTCAAATGAACTCAATTCGCTGCTGCATATCTCGACAATCACTTCATAGGCAAATTTACCATTCTTAAATATAAAATCCTTGAATATATCTTTATCAATGAAACAGACACTGGTGGGTTCAATGGCGGTTGCTGAATAGTGATTTATTTTTTCGTTAAAGGTGGTCGGAATGCCTAAAAATGAAGGTGCTTTTGTAATCTTTGTGATTTGATTCTTTGCCGGTCCTGCAATATGAATCTTCACCAGCCCGCTCCTTAAAAAGATAATGTTGGACGAAAACGCTCCCTCCTTGAAAATGATATCGCCTTTTTTGAAATAGACCTGCGCACAATTGTTACCCAGGTTTTCTAACTCATTGGCAGTTAGCGTCTTAACCGCTGCAGATTTTATTTTACAATCCAAACAATTATTCATAATTTTAGCCTTTCAATCATGTAGCATACAAATGTATAAAATGTGAGCTATATCACATAACAATTTACAGAATATCACGTATATTTGGTTGTTTTGATTGGAATTACAAGCTTCTTTTGAACATCCCATTTTTAACAATAAACTGAAACATCATGGAAAACAAAAAAATGACGTTGGCTCTTTTTACAGGGAGTCTTGACAAACTGACGGCTGCAGGTATTATACTCAGTGGTGCCGCTGCTGATGATATGGAAGTAGACGTGTATGTATTGCTGCAGGGTGCACGGGCATTTAAAAAGGAGATTGGCGATGATCCGGATAAACTTGCCATGGCAGAAAATCCACACCTGAAGGAGGAATTTGTCAAATCACTTGAAACACTCAAGGTAAACACCTGGTTGGAATTTTTCAAAGAAGCGAAGGAGCTGACCAACGTAAAAATTCACATTTGCGGATTGGCCGGAAAGATTTGGGGTGCTGAGAAATTGGAAGACTTCGTTGATATTGCCGATGATATTTGCGGTATAGGAGCATACATTACATCAGCTCAGGAAGCAGACGTGCATTTACTCATCTAATATAAACTTAAAAATAAGGAGGTAAAAAGATGACACCAGATGAATTAACCAGTGTAACCGTAAACAAAACGGTCGATGCAAGAGGAACAGCATGCCCCGGTCCTTTACTGGCTGCAAAAAAAGCAATCGGAGAGATTTCTTCAGGAGAAATCATGGAGATTCTTTCGTCGGATGAAGGGACCAAACAAGACGTTCCGAAATGGGCAACCAAAAAGGGCCATGAATACCTCGGTACCGTTGAAGAATCAGGATTTTTTAAGATTTACCTGAAAAAGGGGTAGAACCAATGAACGGGAAACAACCTGAAAAGTCCCCGAAAATATTGGTATTCTCGACAGAAAAGATCTCAGATCCTGCGATCGATCTCGCAGGGCTGCTGAAAATGCATTACTATCCCGGAGTATATACCCTTAATGTACCCTGCTCAAGTGCCGTGAAACCACGATGGATCATGACTGCCTTTGAGAAAGGTTTTGATGGTGTATTTATTGCCGCGGATGGTACCGATTGTCCTTACGGGGAAAGCTGCTCTGAAAATACAGCCAGCATTATTTCAACAACGCACGAAATGATGAAAGAAAAGGGCATTGATCCAGCAAAACTCAAAATGGCAGCGATCTGTTCTGTTTGTGCCGAAGCATTTGTGAAACACATGAACGGTTTTGCAAAACACCTTTCAGAATCATTAAAATGAATTAGATATGCCGGATAATAAAGAATTTGATGTATTGGTCGTCGGGGGAGGTATTGCCGGACAGGAAGCAGCGTTGAATCTGGCTAACCAGGATTTTAAGGTCATTCTGGTGGAGAAAGACCTTTCTATCGGTGGAAAAATGATCCACCTCAGCAAGGTTTTTCCCACACTTGATTGTGCTGCCTGTATTACCACTCCAAAGGTTTCTGAAACCGCAAGACACCCTAACATAACTATCTTTACGAATAGTGAGATAAGGGACATAGAAAAACATGGGGAAAACAATTTTACTGCAACCTTAATCCAGAAACCCCGCTATGTAACCGATGACTGCACGGGCTGTCAGATATGCGAAGAAAAATGTCCGGTTGTGGTTCATGACCAGTATCAATGGGATCTGGTTGGCAGAAAGGCAGTATATATCCCCTTCAGTATTGCCAATCCACGGATCGCGGCTATTGATATCGATAATTGTATATTGTGTGGTTTGTGTGAAAAAGTCTGTCCTGCTGACGCGATTGATTTCTCCCAAACAGAGGAAGAATCAATCATTACCGTTCAGTCTGTTGTTATTGCTACCGGATATAACCTGTTTGATCCTACCCTGATAGAACGGTACGGCTTTGGGCAATTCAAAAATGTGGTAACATCCATGCAGATGGAAAGGCAGTTGGTTCCTACCCGCCCCTTCAATACAGTATTGCGACCCAGGGATGGTAAAATGCCGGACAACATTGCCTATGTTCTCTGCTGTGGTTCACGAGATGAAACGGTCGGTAATCCCATCTGTTCACAGGTTTGTTGTATGTACTCCGTTAAGCAAGCTCAATTATTAATGGGAGCTTTGCCGATGGCGGATGTTACGATTTATTATATTGATATCCGGGCTTTCGGAAAAGGATTTCAGGAATTCTACCAGCAGTCTAAAGACATGGGCGTGGAATTCATTAAAGGAAAAATTGCAAAAATAACTGAAAAAGAGAATGGTAATCTGGTATTGCGGTATGAGGATATTGAAAATGAAAAACTTTCAGAGGCAGAACACGACCTGGTTGTACTGTCCGTGGGTATGTTAGCTAACACGGAATTCACACAGATGTTTAAAGACAACGGAATCGAACAGGATGATTATCATTTTGTTAAGCAGACCGATATTCTCTCAAACCCAGCCAAAACAAGTATAGATGGGATTTTTGCCGCCGGAACAGCAACCGGCCCAATGGATATCCCTGATTCCATTCTTTCTGCAGGAACTGCTTCAGCTGAAACAACCAGTTATATCAGGAGGAATCAAAATGAAAAATAGAATCGGCGTATATATCTGTCAATGTGGTTCGAATATTTCCGACTATGTCGATGTTGAAAAAGTGCGTGAAGCCGTTGAACAGGAATCCGGAGTTGTCCTGGCTAGAACAACCATGTTTGCATGTGCTGATTCAGCACAGAAAGAGATCATTGAAGACATTCAGCAAGAAAAAATGGATGGAATGGTCGTCGCCTCCTGCTCTCCGAAACTCCATCTGTTTACCTTCAGGAATGTAGCCGTGCGGGCCGGATTGAATCCGTATAATTATGTACAGGTAAATATCCGCGAACAGGGATCCTGGGCACACTCAGACAACCCCGAAAAAGCGACCGAGAAAGCCATAAACCTTGTTCTGGCAGGAATAGCACGGGTAAAACATTCCGAAGCATTAATACTGCGGGATATCCCATCAAAAAACACAATCGTCATTGTTGGTGCAGGAGTAGCCGGAATGAGGGCAGCAATCGAACTCGCTGATATGGGAACTGAAGTATTTCTACTGGAAAGATCCCATTTTGTTGGAGGAAGAACAGCCCAGTGGGAAGAACTCTATACAACAAATGAAAGAGGGCCTGAGCTCATTGCAACACTCTATGAAAAAATTAAAAAATCAGGGAACATTACTCTGTTCACCGGAGCAGAAATTGTTGCAAATGCAGGCAGCGTAGGCAACTATGAATTAACTGTAAAGATCCATCCACGGTATGTGAAAGGAGAAAACAACATCGATCCCTCTGCAGTGGATAAAGCAATCAATGCCTGTCCCCTTGAAGTGGACGATGACTTCAACTTTAACCTTACCAAACGAAAAGCTATTTACAAACACCATCGCGGTCAGTACCC
>Ga0315537_1000518_pt1 | contig 30119 bp, 25 predicted proteins | sample SalMarSW160270MG_FD_203091 | JGI IMG/M metagenome (GOLD analysis project Ga0315537, IMG submission 203091) | Salt marsh sediment microbial communities from the Plum Island Ecosystem LTER, Massachusetts, United States - Salt Marsh Sediment SW1602-70 ...
TTGAGGCTGCCACCCAAAGGAAATGATAAATGATGATTGATTATTGGGATTGAGATTGACAAGGGTAAGGGATAAGCCCATTTAATTGATTATTGATTATTTACAATTGATTATTGGGATTGAGATTCTTCACTACGTTCAGAATGACCCCCTGTTATAAGCCAAGAGAGTAGCTCCCGGTGGCAAACTCACAAGAATTTTTTTACGATTTTGCCAACAAACATTCAAGCCATTCATTGACATAACAAAGTCTCTGACCTATGATAGATATGTTAATAGTAATCCAGAAGGATGGCATAAGTTATGGCGAATAAAGGATTTACGCACCTTCATCTACACAGCCAGTATTCATTGCTCGACGGCGCAATAACCTTCGACAAATTGTTTAAACGCTGTAAACAATTACAAATGGATTCTGTGGCCGTTACCGACCATGGCAATATGTTTGGTGCTGTCGAGTTCTATACAAAGGCGATAGCCGCTCACATCAAGCCAATACTCGGCATCGAAGCATATATCGCCCCACGGAGCAGATTCGACAAACAAAGGACCAGTATCACCGACGCCGCATATCACCTGATACTTTTGGCCGAGAATAACACCGGCTATCATAACCTGCTGAAGCTGGCAAGTGCCGGTTATACCGAGGGATTCTATTACCGGCCGAGAATTGATAAGGAAATCCTCGCCGAATTCAACGAAGGCCTGATTGCCACATCAGCCTGTCTGAAAGGCGAAGTTGCAGCCCAGCTTTATAAGGGTGACGAAAAGGCGGCTGTCGCAGCGATAGAAGATTACCTTAAGATATTCGGTTCCGAAAGATTCTTTATCGAAATCCAAAAACACGAGAATGATGACCCTAACATCTGCCAGGGTCTGATTGATATTGCGAAAAAGATGGGGCTGGGCCTTGTGGCAACCAATGACGTACATTTCCTTGAAGAAGATGACTACGAAGCTCACAACTGCCTCTGTGCAATAAGTACCGGCAAAACTGCTGATGACCCGAACAGAATGATTTATCCGCCGGACGTTTATCTAAGAACTCCGGAGCAGATGCACAAGCTCTTCGACTCTGTCCCGCAGGCCTGCAGCAATACCTTAGAAATTGGCGACCGCTGCAATGTTGAGCTTGACTTGAAAAAGCGTCATGCGCCCCGCTTTACGCCGCCTGACGGCTCGGCTCCCGACGAGTTTCTCACCAGGTTGTGTTATGAAGGAGTAAAGCGGCGTTACGGCGAAGTCACCGACGAGATAAGGAGCAGGCTCGACAGAGAGCTGGATGTAATCGAATCGAAGGGTTTTGCAAGTTATTTTCTTATCGTCTGGGATTTTTGCCGTTATGCTCACGAAAACAATATCCCCGTTGGTGCCAGAGGCAGTGCCGTCGGCACAATCGTTGGGTACTGTCTCGGGCTCTGCGATGTTGATCCGATTCGTTACGATCTTCTTTTCGAGCGTTTTATGGACCCGCAGCGTAACGAAATGCCGGATGTTGATATTGATATCTGCCAGGCACACCGGGCCGAGATTATTGACTATGTCCGCCAGAAGTACGGACACGTCGCACAGATTATAACCTTCGGAACAATGAAGGCCCGGGCGGTCATCCGTGACGTCTGTCGAGTATTGGCTGTGCCGTTGTTCGAGGCCGATAGATTGGCCAAACTTATCCCGTTTTCTCTTGGTATGACACTTGATAAGGCCTTGAAGACCGAGCCGCAGTTGAAACAGGCTTATGAGCAGAACGAGCAGATAAGAAAAGTTATTGACATTTGCAAAAAGCTCGAAGGTCTTACCCGTCACGCTTCGGTACACGCGGCAGGTGTCGTTATTGCCGATGAGCCGCTGACCAATTTCGTGCCTCTCTATAAGGCGCCCGATTCCGACGATGTAATAACCCAGTATGAAGGGCCAATGGTCGAAAAAGTGGGTCTGTTGAAAATGGATTTTTTAGGTCTGAAAACCCTCAGCGTATTGGAACGGGCCTGCCAGCTCGTCAGGGATATTCACGGACAGGACATCGACCTGGAAAAACTCGTTCCGGACGACCCTAAAGTTTTCGAGCTTTTCTCCACCGGTAAAACAAAAGGGATTTTCCAGTTTGAGTCCGGCGGTATGCAGGACCTGCTGATGAGGATGAAGCCCGACCGCATCGAAGACCTCATCGCCGCCAATGCCTTATATCGTCCAGGCCCTATGATTCTGATTCCTGATTACACCGACCGAAAACACGGTGCAAAGTGGACTCTGCCACACCCGATTATGGAAGAAATCCTCGACGAGACTTACGGCATCATGGTTTATCAGGAACAGGTGATGCGGATTTGTAATCGCCTTGGCGATATCCCTCTGCGTGAGGCATACGGACTCATCAAGGCTATAAGCAAGAAGAAGGCAAGAACCATTACGAAGGAGAGAGAAAGATTCGTGGCTGGCTGTATGGATAAAGGCTTAAAGCAACAGCAGGCCAAACAGATTTTCGAGCTGATCGAGCGATTCGCCGGCTATGGTTTCAACAAGAGCCATTCCACACGCTATGCCTTCATCGCATACCAGACCGCTTATATGAAGACTCATTGGCCTGTCGAGTATATGGCGGCCCTGCTCACCTTTGAGATGGACAACACAGACAAGGTTGTCGAATATATCGCCGAGTGTACTGAGATGGGCATCGAAGTTTCGGCACCTGATATTAACGAGAGCGGTGTCGACTTTACGCCTCTTTATGAGGATGGAGAAAGCGGCCGGAACAAAAAGGGTGTAATACGTTTCGGCCTGGCCGCCGTTAAAGGGGTAGGTGAAAAGGCCGTCGAGCAAATCATTGCGGCTCGTAAGGAAGTTGGCCGATTCAAGAGTCTCTTCCACTTTTGTGAAAATGTCGATTTAAGGGCCGCCAATAAACAGGTGATCGAGGCTCTCATAAAAGCAGGCGCATTCGACAGGCTTGGCGGAAACCGCGCCCAGATGATGGCCGGCCTCGAAAAAGCAATGCAAATCGGAACGAGTTTCCAGGCCGACAAACAAAACGGCCAGATGAATTTCTTTGGCCAAATGACACAGCAAACCGACTATTCACAGGACCACCAGAGCCTGCCCAATGTCCCGCCCTGGCCCGAACTGCAGATGCTCGCATTTGAAAAACAGGTTCTCGGCTTCTATGTTACCAGTAACCCGCTCAGCCATCATGCCGAGACAATAAACATTTATTCCACACACAACAGCTCACAACTGGCTGACGGCAATCAGGACCGGCAAATCATAATTGGCGGGATGATAACAAAAATAAGATTCAATCTGACAAAGACAGGTAGAAATGCCGGCTCAAAAATGGCTGTTTTTACGCTCGAGGATTTGCAAGGGCAGGTCGAAGTGGTTATGTTCCCGGATGTGTTAAATAAATTCGGCGATTTAGTAGTTACCGATAGTATCGTTTTTGTAAAGGGAAAGCTCGATTACAGAAGGGAAAAACCTAACATTTTAGCGGTTGAGTTGATAGCTCTTGAGGACGTTAGGGGAAAATTAGCTGCCAAAATCAGGATAAGACTGGATGCAAAAGATGTTACTAAAGAAAAAGTAGCGACCATAAAAAGCATCTGCCGGCATCACAGAGGTAAAAGTCCCGTTTATGTTGCGATAAATACGGAAAAGGGCAGAGTTTACGCAGCCGCCGACAGGAATTTATCCGTAAATCCCGACATCGACTTCTGCAGAAAAATGCGACAGCTCGTCGGCCCGGAAAACTTCCGATTAGCAAGATAACTGAGCGTGCTGTCATTCCTGCGACTGGGTGTGCTGTCATTCCCGCAAAAGCGGGAATCCAGATATTTGTCATCCTGAGTGAAGCGAAGGTTCTTTTTTTTGAAATTGAATAAATGACAGAAATCAAAAAAACATTGGCAATCCTCAAAGCCCGCTGGTCCGAGGTAATACTCATTATTGGACTTATTATCTTATGGCCATTTTTGAGTAAGTTACGTACAAAACTAAAATATGATTCAGTATTAAATTTGACGGTTCTCGCCGCTTGGTTTTCGCTCGCCTTAGTGATTGTTACAGCAACGCTTCGTTTAGGTTTTCTGCGGACAGTCTATCTCGAAGGACAGAAACGACAGTCCATTGCTGTTTTGTTACGAACAGGCTTTCATTTTTTATGGAGAATGATTGTCTTAGGTTCACTGTATTTCATACCTCTTTTGATGCTAACGTTCCTGAGCACTCGTTTAGTTGCCAGACGAGTTGCACCTGGAGAAACAGATATTCTCCATAATATCTTCTTGATTCGCCGATTGTTAGTTTTAGTAATTACCATTATTCTGATGAAGTTCATACTGCTGATACCTGCATTAGTAATAGTTCTTGATTGTCGTGCTTTCGAGAGCTTCAAGTTTCTCAAAAACTGTAGGCTTCGGGATGCCAGGGAAATAATCATATTGTTTTGTTTTAATATGGCGTTTCCTTACCTCTGGATGTTTTTACGAAGACTCTATGGCGCAACAACAATCCCGCGTCAAATTTTTAGCATTATCAACTCTGTTACAACGTGCTTTATCGGTTTAATTATAGCGGTAATGGCGGTAAGATTTGTGTCTTCCCTGAATTTGGTGTATGATAAAAAACCGAGTTCTTTGGATTTCGAGGACTCGCGAAATAATCAAACAGAGATTTGAGGTAATAAGGTTTGAAAAACAAATTTTCAGGTAAATTTATTGTTCTTGATGGGCCGGGCGGCTGCGGAAAGGATTAAGTTTTAAGATTAGAATGAATGCAATACCCGCAGATACTACTATAGATGCTGCAAGAAAACAGTTTGAAATCCTGCGAAGGCTGGATGCCGAAACGCGGCTAAAAATGGCGTTCGAGTTGAGCGATAACCTCAGAAGCATTGTCGAAGCCGGCGTAAGGCTTCGTCACCCCCAATATGATGAGCAACAAATTAACCGGCAAGTAATACGACTTATGATTGGCGAAGCCTTGTTCAAACAAATTTACCCCGATGTCGAGACATAGATATGGAAAGTCAGGAAGTTTTCTTGGAAGGACTGATTGAAAAACTAAACCGGCAGGATATCCCATATATGCTTTCCGGTTCTGTCTCAAGCAGTCTCCATGGCAATCCAAGGGCGACAAAAGATGTTGATATGGTAATTGCTCCAACCGAAGAGCAGATTTTGAATTTTGCCAATATGCTCGGCGAACGTTATTATGTTAATCTCGATGCTGTTCGATATGCATTTGCTCATAATTCGATGTTCAATGTTATTGACAATGAGTCCGGTTGGAAAGCCGATTTTATTATACGCAAAGACAGGCCATTCAGCCACCGAGAGTTTGAGCGAAAGTGTACGGCTAAAATCAAAAAGCTGGATGTTTGGGTAACTTCGTCCGAAGATACTATTTTAAGCAAACTGGAATGGGCCAAGAACAGTCACTCAGAGCAACAGTTTCGTGATGCTCTTGGCGTGGCTGTTGTTCAGTGGCCTCGTCTGGATATCGATTATATGCATAAGTGGGCCGAAGAGTTGCGGGTAGAAAGTTCTCTTAGGCAGCTTCTGCAGCAAGCCAAGAAACTGTTAGCCTCAAAATAGGAACTTAGGTTTGATCAACAAGAATTTGAAAAGCAAGTTCGCAGGCAAGTTCATTGTTCTTGACGGGCCGGACGGCTGCGGAAAGAGTACGCAGGTAAAACTTCTGGCCCAATGGCTTCAGCGGCAGGGCGCTGCGACTAAAACTTTCCGCGACCCCGGCGACACAGCCATCGGTGAGAAAATTCGGGGAATTCTGCTGAATCCCGAGCATATCAAAATGAGCACGGCGACAGAAGTGCTGCTTTATATGGCGGCAAGAGCCCAGCTATGGCTGGAGAAAATAGCACCGGCTCTTGAGCAGAAAAAATGTGTCATTCTCGATAGGTGGCTCTCGAGTACCTGTGCATATCAGGGCTATGCCGGCGGATTCGGAAACAACCAGGTTATACAGCTTGCAATAAATTCTCTCAAAATGCCCTGGGCAGAATTGACTATTATACTCGACGTCGATTTGGAAACCGCAGCTAATCGGCTCTCCGGCCAGCCCGACAGGATGGAGGCAAAGCCTCGCAAATATCACCTGAAAGTCCGTGAGGGTTTTTTGTTGCTGGCCAAAGGGCGTAAAGATTTTGTGGTCGTTGATGGCGCCGGTGGTATTGAAACGGTTCACGAAAAGGTAATAGAAGTAGTTGAAAAAATGTTTTAGCCACTGATTTCACAGATTACACTGAATTAACTCTAAAATAACTTATTATAAAAGTGATGCGCGATTACAAACACAAAGAGCTAACCAGCGAGATTATTAACGCTGCGCATACTGTTCACAACAGGCTCGGATATGGTTTTTTAGAAAAGATATATCATAATTCGTTGTTTATGGAGCTCAAGAAGAGAGGTCATCGGGTAGAATTTGAAAAGCCTGTTGAAGTTCATTATGACAACCGGGTTGTTGGGGAGTTTTTTGCCGACCTTCTGGTTGAAAACAAAGTAATAGTTGAGGTCAAAGCTGTTGATAAATATGTCAGTATTTTCGAAGCACAATTGCTGAATTACTTAAAGGCCACTGGTCTTGACGTAGGCCTGATTATCAACTTCGGCCCATCTGTTCAGGTCAAACGTATGGTGTTGTAACAGTGGCATTAAATCTGAGCTAATCTGTGGCCGATTTATACTTTAACAAATTAAATCTGTGAAATCTGTGGCCAATTTATAAGATGTCAATCAAAGAGATTTTCTGTCAGGACAAAGTAATTACCGTTTTGCAAAAGGCTCTTGCCGCGGGCAAGGTTCCGCACGCATATATCTTTGCCGGCCAGGAAGGCGTCGGCAAATTTAAAACCGCTCGCGAATGGTCCAAGCTGCTGCTTTGCGAAGATCCCGTTATTGAAAATGGCTTTGCCGATAGCTGCGGCCTGTGCCGGTCATGCCGGCTCTTCGATGCCGGCTCACACCCGGACTTCAATCCCGTCTACAAGGAATTGGTTGAATTCACCAGAGACGGTAAAGATAAAAAAACACCCGTTGATTTACCCATCGATGTTATTCGGGAGTTTCTAATCGAAAAGGTATGCACAAGGCCGACTCTTTCGAAAAGAAAGGTCTTTGTCGTCAGCGAAGCCGAAAGACTGAACGCATCTTCACAAAATGCACTGCTCAAGTCACTGGAGGAACCGCCCGAATACTGCTGCATTATCCTGCTCTGCACGCGTATGGAAAGGCTCTTGCCCACAACTAAATCGAGATGTCAGATAATCCGTTTCGGTCTTATAGCCGAAGACAGGATAATCGAAAAACTAAGAGAGATGGGCGCCGAAGAAGAATGCGCCCGGTATTTCGCTCGTCTGTCTCAGGGCAGTTTAGGCCAGGCATGCGATTGGGCTCAACTCGAGCTTGCCGATACTAATCTTTACCAAACTAAGAAGCAGTTGATAGACTCGCTGGCAAAATACGAATATGTTGATGCTCTTGATTTGGCCCGGTGGCTCCTGGATGAAAGTAAAAAAATCGCAACCTTATGGGCCGGCCTCGAAAAAAACACAAGTAGAACCGATATCAATCGGAGAGCGCAAAAAACACTTGTTCAGATAATTATATCAGCTTTGCTTGATACGATGACGATAAATGTTATGCCCGAACAAGGCCTTATCAATGTTGACCAAAAAGGTCAGATACAGAAGTTGGCCGCCCGTTTTAATCCGGAACAGGCTGCGGAAAAAATCGACGATTGTTACAGGACAATGCGCTGGATAGAGTCCAGCGTTAACGAAAAGCTTATTTTCGAGCAGCTATTGTTAAGTCTTGCCCCTTTTGGTAGAATGAAAATTTACTAATAGCAATGCGAATTCGTATATTAAAGTAGGCAGTTAAGATGTCAAAGGCCCCGGCGACAAAACCTAAGCAGGTAAAACATAAAAAACATATGTTGGTCCGTTATAGTCGGATGAATATACTCGGTCTCTTCGAGCACCAGGAAACAAGAATACCCAAAGTGGAAACACGTGTTGTGGTAAAGACCGACAAAGGCCTTGAATTAGGATACCTCGTAGGTCAGCTCTCCTCGTACAGGGCCGGACATCTAAAATTTGATAGTGACCAGATAAAAAAATATTTCGATGACAGCAACATTGACATCGCTGTCGAAGAGGCCGGTAAATTCGTCCGTTATGCAACCGCCGCTGATATTAGCGAAGAGCGGCATCTGCAGAAAATCGCAGAAGAAGAGATGGAATGTTGCAGGCGTTTCGTCAAAGAGCTGGACTTGCCCATGAAAATTGTCGACGCCGAACACATATTCGGCGGAGAGCGCGTCATCTTCTACTTTATGTCTGACGGCCGAGTGGATTTCCGCGAGCTGGTAAAAAGGATCGCTCACGAGTACCAGACCAGAATCGAAATGCGGCAAATCGGCTCGCGCGATGAAGCCAAAATCCTCGGCGATGTGGAAAGTTGCGGACAGCAATGCTGCTGTCAAAGGTTTCTTAAGCTCTTAAAACCCGTTAATATGAGAATGGCCAAGATGCAAAAGGCAACTCTCGACCCTTCGAAAATCTCCGGATATTGCGGCAGATTGAAATGCTGCCTGCGATATGAAGATAAAACTTACACCGAACTCAAGAAGAGGCTGCCGAAAAAGAGCACTAAGGTAAAAACAAAATACGGCCAAGGCAAAGTCGTCGACACCCAGATATTGACTCAGCTTGTGATGGTTGAGCTCAGTGACGGCCGGAGAGTCTCTGTTGCCCTCGAGGAGCTTGAGGCCAACTCCTCACCTGCAGCCGAAAAGCAAGAACAGGAAAGAGGCGAGGAGAACAATCAGCAGGAAAACGGTGAAACTAAAACCGATTTCCCGCCGCAGGATGATATAGAGACCTCGGAGCAGTAGTCGTTAAGGAAAAAATATGCCTCGCAAAATCGTTGTAACATCAGCTCTGCCTTATGCAAACGGCCCGATACACATAGGCCATTTAGTGGAATATCTCCAGACTGATATCTGGGTGCGCTTCCACAAGATGTGCGGCAGTCAATGCCTTTATTTCTGTGCCGATGACACTCATGGCACCCCGGTTATGATAAGTGCTCGCGCCGCCGGCGTCAGCCCTGAAGAGCTGATTGAAAAGGTTCATAAGGAGCACAAAAAAGATTTTGACGGCTTTTACGTCGAATTCGACAATTATTATTCCACCCACTCACCGGAAAACAGGACTTTTAGTGAGCTTATCTTCAACCGCCTTGACAAGGCGGGCTCAATCGTGAAAAGAGACGTTGAACAGGCCTATTGCCGGAACTGTAAAATGTCACTGCCTGACAGGTATGTTCGCGGTGTCTGTCCGAGATGTAAAGCCGAGGACCAATACGGGGATTCCTGCGAAATCTGCAGCGCAACATATAGGCCCACCGAGCTTATTAATCCTTATTGCGCAACCTGCCGAGCAACACCGGTCCTGCAAACGTCGCAGCACTATTTTTTCAAACTGGCTGATTACAAAAAACAGCTAAAGGAACTGATTGACGGTGGATATACCCAGAAGTCAGTGGCAAACAAGCTCGATGAATGGTTCAGGGCAGGACTGAAGGACTGGGATATATCCCGTGATGGACCTTATTTCGGATTCAAAATACCCGGCGAAGAAAACAAGTTCTTCTATGTTTGGCTCGATGCACCTATCGGATATATGGCCTCGGCAAAGAACTACTGTGATAAAAACAGGCTCGATTTCGACAAAGTATGGAACAGCGCCGAATATGAGCTTTATCATTTCATCGGCAAAGACATTATGTATTTTCACGCACTTTTCTGGCCCGCCATGCTGATTGGTGCGGATTTCCAAACCGCCGACAAGCTTTTTGTCCACGGCTTTTTGACCGTAAATGGCGAGAAGATGAGCAAGTCCCGTGGGACTTTTATAAAAGCAAGTACATACCTCAAGTTCCTCAACCCGGAGTACTTAAGATACTACTATGCAAGCAAGCTCACAGACAATATCGACGATATAGATTTGAGAATGGACGATTTTATAAATAAAATCGATTCCGATATGGTCGGCAAATTTGCAAATCTGGCTTCCCGCTCAGGTCCGATGCTGACAAAAAAACTGGGTGGCGAACTTGGCCGATTAGATGAACGGGGCGCAGAGTTAATCAAAAAACTCACTGCTGCAAAGGCTCAGATTATAAAGGATTACGAGAACCTTAAATTTGCTTCAGTTGTCCGAAAAATTGTCGCTCTGGCCGACGAGGCAAACCGATACGTCGAACAGAATCAACCCTGGGTGACCATAAAAACCGATTTGGAGAAAACGCGCACTACTTTAACTGCCGTAATAAATGCCGTGCGTATTCTGACAATTTACCTAAAACCCATTCTGCCGAAGTATGCTCAAAAGATTGAAAAGTTCCTCAATATTGATGAGCTGAAATTTGCCGACGTCGAAACGCCGTTGCAGAATCGCAAAATAAACGATTTTAGACATCTCGTTGAAAGAGTTGATGAGAAACAGGTGGATGCAATGATAGAAGAAAGTAAAGAAAGTCAAGGCCCCAAATCAACAGGGCCTGAAGAAGCTGTCGTGACTGAGCCTTTCAAGCCCGAATGTACAATAGAGGATTTCGCGAAGATTGATATGCGAATCGCTAAAGTCATAAAGGCCGAGCCCGTCGAGGGGGCCGACAAGCTGCTGCGATTGCAGTTGAATGTAGGCTCACTGCAAAGAAGCGTTCTTGCCGCCATAGCCCAGGCATATAAACCTGACGAGCTGACCGGCAAAACTGTAATATATCTGGCCAATCTGAAGCCAAGAAAGATGAGGTTTGGTCTCTCTGAAGGCATGATTCTGGCCTCCGGTACAGGAGGAAAAGATATCTTTATGCTTTCTGCGGACCCTGGTGCAAAACTCGGACAAAAAGTTAGTTGATAAAGAATTAACAGCAAAGCCGCTGAGAGTATAAAGTATGATGTTTTTAAACCTGTATTACCTCTGCGGTTTCTGCGAGTTCCGTTTTAACCACAAGGGCGCAAAGACACAAAGATTTAACTAATTTGTTTTTTTAACTTTTTATTTTTTTGTGACCTGGCGTCTTCGTGGCAAAAGAAAAAATGAAGAAAAGTTTTGAAAAAATTACAAGTGAAAGCGGCCGATTCTGTCCCCAGGCGCTAAAGTTCGTCTATGAAGGGCTCAGCTACACAGCAAATCAAAGAGATACCGAGCGCAAACATGTCAGCGGCCAGGACCTTTGCATGGGACTGGAAAAAATGGCTCTCGAAAAATGGGGCAGGTTGGCGATGTTGGTGCTGAATACCTGGGGCGTCAAAAATACCCGCGATTTCGGTGAAATCGTCTTTTCTTTAATAAAGCACAAATGGATGAGCGCCCAGCCGACCGATTCAATCGACGATTTCAACGATGTTTACGATTTCAAAACCGCCTTCAGAGACCAGTTCAAATTCTAATTGCATCACACGGGCAGGGGAACTTTTTATCTGCATGCAAAGCTACAAATCAAAAATACAAAAGAGTTTTCAAGTGATTAATTCTCTCGAGATCTCATGGAACAGGGGAAAATGTACCAGCCGAGGGTGCAGGCGGACAGGCGGGTGGCGGGAAAGAGTAAAAAAGAAACCCATTGCCGTGCAAAGGACTAACCAGTATTGAGATTCTTCGCTTCACTTCGTTGCGCTCAGAATGACAGGCGGGGTCGGAATTTGGCGCAAAGGGTGATTTTGAAAAGATGGTCTACGGCGAAAATGGGTTGTTCACTTAAGCTTGTCGGCCAAGGCTGAGCCAAATTCCCGTGCAAGCTTGCTGGCACTGTGCCGGTCCCTATTGTCATAGGAAGCCGACAACAAGACTTGTCCGCTGCCGTCTTTAGCCACTACGGATACGCTTTCAATCGCCTGGGTCGATGAAGATGAACTACCGATACCGAAAAAGGCTCCATTTGATTTGGCTTTTGCCGTCATAAAAGTCGCCCCGGTAATGAAAACCGTCGCTGTATCAGAGTTACAGAGTTCGATTTTTCTCCTCACGAACTCTTTTTCGATAACGTCCCTGATGACTTTTCCGACATGCGGGTCGTCGCTTTCGATTGGTTCGATATAGACACACTTGTGATCAAGCTCTTTCAAACCGCGAGTGGTTACAATATCAGAGTTACATCCTGCGGATGCACCTATCGCTAATAGTCCAATAAGCCAACACAGCCTTTTCATTTTTTTCTCCTGTTTTTTCCATTAATAGTATTACTCATTCTCGTGAAAAACTATCATAGATGATTTCGACCAGTTAAAAGAGGTACTTTGCTTTTTTCGGTTTTTTTTTGCTTCAGCGCAAGATTGGTGGCTCTCAATCCCTATTTTATATTGTGGATGGGCGGCGCATGGCATGGATTGAGTGATTAGAGCATTAGAACAGTAGAGCAGTAGGGAATATTCGAGAAAAATCCGAAATCCCCCACAGGACGCCTGTCGGCGGAAACAATCTCAAATCTTCGCAGCAAAGAGATTGCTACGCTCGGCTCTGCCTCGCTCGCAATGACAATCCATCGAAGCAAATGTAACGGACCAATCGGCTTGAGGTGTTTGGTCTGGTCATGATAGGAATTTCAAAATGATATTTTTGTAATACTCTACGCCCTTTTTCAGGTCGCTGATGTCAATATATTCGTCCGGCTGATGGGCGAGCTGCGGGTTACCCGGCCCGAAAATCACCACAGGCACACCCAGCGAAGCAAAAAACGGCCCATCCGTGGTGAAACCTACCGCGGTGGTTTTATTAATACCTACAGCAGAGCAAAAGTCCTTGACAAAATCGCAGCGAGAATCAGTTTCTAATGCCCCCACTTCTCGTATAATTGATACTGCTGCATCAAATTGAGGGTTTTTTTGCTTTAGTTTCGTAAAGATTTTTTGCAAATCATTAATAATGTCCTGTTCGTTTTGTCCCGGCACTGTGCGAATATCTATCTCGATTTTGCACTTGTCCGGGACGACGTTAATCGCCTCACCGCCGGCGATTGTATTGATACTCATAGAACACTCGCCTAATAGCTTGTGGCGTTCGAATCGAATCTTGAAATTCTCCAGCTCGTTCAACACAGCTCTCATAGATGTTATTGCATTTACTCCCAAATGCGGTGTCGAGCTGTGGGCGGACCTGCCGAAGGTTTCGACTTTAAGCCACAACATTCCTCGATGTGCTGTGATAATCTCAAAATCCGTCGGTTCCGCGATAACCGCACCGGCAAGCTCAGGAAGGCTGCCGCCCTCGTGGACAAATCGTCTCGTCCCGCAGCTATCGGTCTCTTCACCAGCAGCGCCGAAGAGAATAATATCACCTTGTAACTTCGTGCCGGAATCGACAATCCGGCTGATTGCAGTAACAATTGCAGCAATTCCGCCCTTCATATCTGTCGAGCCTCTGCCGTAAATCCTGCCGTTGCTTTCAACCGCGTCAAAGGCCGGATTACTCCAGTTTGCATCGCCGGCAGGGACAACATCAAGATGGCAGGCAAATAAAAGAGCGTCTTTGTGTCCGCTCGATTTCACATGCGCGGTGATATTTGCCCTGGTTTCGTCCCAGCTCTCTATCCGAGATTCTACCCCGAATCGGCTGAGTTCGGCTGAAATTATCTCTGCTGCGGCTAATTCACCCTTATCAGCGGTCGTTTCGGCTTGAATGAGTTTTTTCAACAGCTTTTTCATAATCCAGCTATTATAAATCAGCCGACACAAAAGAAAAAACAGAAAATTTTTGTTGCAGTTTAAATTTTAAATGAATATGATTAAGGATTAAAGATTTTTAGGGTCTGCGTGAAGGAGCATAAATGGGACCTGTATTGAATGGGTTGATGAAACTTCAAAGCGTTGAAAATCGCCTGCGGGTCGTTAAGGCAAAACTTGTAAGATGTAGAAGAAATGTAATTATCCAGGAAAATCAAATCAGAAGCCTGCAAAACGCCCTCGAAGCCAAAAAGGAGGAGATACAACTAACAAAGATCCAGTCCGACCGCTTCGAATTGGAACTCAAGACCAGAGATGAAGAAATAGCCAAGTTAAGAGCCTCGCTCAACACCGCAAAAACAAATAAGGAATATGCCGCACTGCTCACAGCGCTTAATACAACCAAAGCCGACAATTCCAAAAACGAAACCCAGATTTTAGAGCTGCTAAAAGATATCGAGGCCGATGAGGCTGAATGCGGGGAAATACAGGAACAGATAGAACAGCAAAAACAAGCACTTGAGCAAACCCGAAAGGAAAGTGAGCAACTGGCGACTAAGTATCAGGCCGAAATCGAAGAAATCCAGCTCGAATGGGACCAGGTTGCACGGACTATACCATCCAACGCGCTGAAGATATTCAAACGTGTTGCCGAAACATACGACGGCGAAGCCCTGGCTGCGATTAACCGGCAGGAGGGAAAAACAGAGACCTATACCTGTGGCGGATGTTTTATGGGCATCACTGCGGAGTCCGTCAATTTGCTTATGACTAAGGATGATATTATCCGCTGTCCCAACTGCACGAGAATACTTGTGCTTGGAAGCGGGAAGCAAACTTGATACCTGAGCATCGAAATAAGAGATGCAAGATAAGAGATACGAAGTAATCGCTTACACAGATGGAGCCAGTAGAGGCAATCCGGGCCCGGCTGCTGCCGGTTTCATTCTAACCGACTCCAACGGAGCTCAATTGCAGGCGAAAGCCTTCTTTATCGGTCACAATACAAACAACGTGGCCGAGTACACCGGAGTCGTTAAGGCCCTCGAAGCCGCTGTAAAGATTAACGCTGAACGGCTTACAGTTTTTAGTGACAGCCAGTTGGTTGTCAGGCAGATTAATGGTGAGTACAAAGTAAAAAGCGAGCAAATCAGGCCTCTTTTCCAGCAGGCCGTCGAGCTGCTTGGCCGGTTCGGAAACTGGAAAGTTCAATTCGTTTGCAGAGAGAAAAACAAAGAGGCCGATAAACTTGTAAACCAGGCATTAAATATCGAAAAGGATGTTGAGGGCAAATCAGTGCTCCGCAGGACGCCTTACGGCGCTGCCTCGCAAAACAAAAAACCGATTCGGCTCGGCGTGCTTATCAGCGGCGGCGGTACAACATTGATGAATATTCTCAATTATATTAAACAGGGCCGGCTGAATGCCGAAGTTGCCGTCGTAATAAGTTCGCGTTCGACTGTTAGTGGTGTCGAAAAAGCAAAGAACGCCGGGCTCAATGTAAAAGTTATCCGCAAAAAAGACTACCCTGACATTAACGAGTTTAGCAGACGAATCGAAGCCGAACTTGTTGTCGCCGACGTTGACCTCGTCGTCCAGGGAGGCTGGCTCTGCCTCTGGAAAATACCTGCGCGATATGAAAACCGTGTGATGAACATACATCCTGCTCTGCTGCCGAGCTTCGGCGGGCAGGGCATGTGGGGACATCACGTCCACGAGGCGGTTCTTGCGGCAGGGTGCAAAGTGAGCGGCTGCACGGTGCATTTCTGCACAAACGAGTACGACAAGGGGCCAATCATTGTCCAGCGGGCCTGTGAGGTCAAAATCGGCGATACTCCTGATACTCTTGCTGCCAGGGTCTTTGAGGCCGAATGTATCGCATATCCACAGGCAATAGAACTTTTTGCAGAAGGTAAATTAACAGAAGAGAAAAGACAGAATATGGAAGACAGAGGACAGAGGACAGAAGACAGATGACAGATTTCTGACTTCTGACTTCTAATTTCTGACTTCTAATAACGAGAATGAACAGACGGCAAAAGGTTATACTGAGGGATTTTGTGACCGTATTTGTCATCACGGCTGTTGCGGTCGTGGCGATGATTCACTTCAAAGATTTGGTTAACCGCTCGGAAGCCATGCGGGCAGTCGAGCATCTTAGACAAAGGATTAAGCAGTACCGAGATGAGCACGGGTCGGTGCCTTCTGAATCCTGGATCGATGCGCAGAGAGGAAATCTGCCGGGCAGCGCTCGGCTCGGCGATTTAAAGTACAGGGGCCTGTGGATCGACCCTGATTCAACATCTGATGAAATCCTGGCTTATGCTGAAAGAGATTACTATTCATTATTTGTCGGCAGAGGCTATATTGTGCTCAGGCTTGGCGCGGTGCTTGCCGATGATGGACATGTGGAGTGGATGGACAGGAGAGAATTTAAAAAGCTCTTGTCACAGCAGGAAAGCCCCGAAGAAATCCAGATGCAGCAGCAGTAGTCGGAAAGCGAATACCAAGTACACTTTGCTATTGTGATTGTACGATTGGCTCTTTGCTTTCTTCCGGTTTCTTTTCTTTTATTGAAAAGCCCACAAATTTCAGGTGGTCTTCGTCCTGGATGTCGATCTTTATAAGGTTTTTGTCTTTGAATTTGCCTGACAGGACAGCTTCTGAGAGTGGGTCTTCTATGTAGTGCTCGATAGCTCTTCGCAGAGGCCTTGCCCCGAATTCAGGGTTGTAACCTTTGTCGATGAGAAATTCCTTGGCCTGCTCGGTCAACTCGAGCTTCAAGCCGTGCTCCGTCAGCCGTTTGAATACCTTTGCAAGCTCGAAATCAACTATAGTTTGTAAATCTTCTCTTGTTAAAGCCCTGAAGACTATCGTATCGTCCACTCGATTCAGGAACTCCGGTCTGAACTGACGTTCAACCTCTTTCTGGAGGATGTCTTTCATCTTCTCATAATTTGCTTCGGGGCTCTTTTTTCCGAATCCGAAACCGGCTTGATTCTTAATCAAATCGGCTCCGATGTTGCTTGTCATGATAAGTACGACGTTCTTAAAGTCGATACTTCGTCCGAAGCTGTCTGTCAGTCTGCCCTCGTCCATAATCTGCAGCAGAATATTGTAGACATCCGGATGCGCCTTTTCGATTTCATCCAGCAGCAGTACGGAGTAAGGCCTTCGTCTGATTCTTTCGGTTAGTTGTCCCCCTTCTTCGTATCCCACATACCCGGGTGGTGCGCCTACGAGTCGGCTCACATTGTGTTTTTCCATAAATTCGCTCATATCCAGTGTGATGAGCGAATTTCTGTCGCTGAACATAAACTCTGCAAGCGCCTGGGCAAGCAGCGTCTTTCCAACGCCGCTGGGTCCGAGGAGTATGAAGCACCCCATCGGACGGTTCGGGTCCTTCATACCGCTTCTGCTGCGTCGCACCGCCTTGGCCACAGCATTGATTGCCTCATCTTGTGAAACGACTATCTTGTGCAGCTCAGTTTCAAGCTCTAAAAGTCTCTGGGTCTCTTTCTTCTCCAGTCTCGTCAGCGGCACCCCGGTCATATTGCTGACGACCTCGGCAATAATCTCAGTATCCACTACTCCGGTTTTCTCTTTATTCTCATCGTACCATTTTTTTTGCAGCTGCGTCTTTTCATCCAGAAGCTTCTGGGCCTCGTCTCTCAATGCCGCCGCTCTCTCGTAGTCGGCGTTTTTAACCGCCTCATCTTTTTCTCTTTGAAGTTTTTCTATTCTTTCCTCCATCTGTGTCAAATCCAGTGGTTGAGTCATATTCTTAAGCCGAACTCTTGCTCCGGATTCATCTATTACATCTATCGCCTTGTCAGGCAGGCACCTGCCGGCGATGTATCTTGTAGACAGTTCCACTGCCTGGTAAAGCGCTTCTTCGGTAAAGTGAACCCTGTGGTGCGCCTCATAGCGGTCCTGAAGCCCTTTAAGGATATCCAGAGTCTCATCCTTTGTAGGCGGTTCAACAATTATTGTCTGGAACCGTCTCTCGAGTGCCCCGTCTTTTTCGATATGTTTTCTATACTCGTCGAGCGTTGTCGCCCCGATACATTGCACTTCCCCTCTGGCCAGAGCAGGCTTTAGCACATTTGATGCATCTATAGCACCCTCGGCCCCTCCGGCTCCCACCAGCGTGTGCAGCTCATCGATGAATAAGACAACGTTCTTTGCCCTTCTGACCTCGTTTATGACGGCCTTTATACGTTCTTCGAATTGTCCTCGATATTTCGTACCGGCAACCATCATCGCCAAATCAAGGACCACAATTCGTTTTTCTTTTAGGAGTTCCGGCACTTGCTTATTGACTATCTGCTGGCTAAGTCCCTCAACAATAGCCGTTTTACCGACCCCAGCTTCCCCTAACAGCACAGGATTGTTTTTGGTACGTCTGCACAGTATTTGCACTAATCGCTCGATTTCATTTTTTCTTCCGATAACGGGGTCAAGTTCTCCACTCTGCGCTAATTCCGTAAGGTCTCTTCCGAAGCTGTCGAGTGCAGGAGTCTTACTCTTTGGCTTTCGTCCTATTGCCGGTCCCATCTTCATACCAAGAGCAGCCGGCCCGTCATCGACACCCGCTCCGAGTAAATTTAAGACCTCCTGCCTAATTTCCTCGAGCTTCAAACCCACAGCCATTAGAACCTGGGCCGCTATCCCTTCAGTCTCTCTTAGCAGTCCGAGAAGTATATGTTCAGTCCCGACATAATTATGGTTAAGCGACCTTGCCTCCTCGATAGCGTACTCTATGACCTTCTTTGCCCGAGGAGTTTGTGGGAGTTTGCCCATCGTAACCATATCAGGTCCGGTCTTTACCTGTTTTTCGACCTCAAGCCGAAGCTTCTTTATATCCACATCCAGGTTCTTTAGAACGGTAGCTCCCACACCGCTGCCCTCTTTAACCAGGCCCAGCAGAATATGCTCGGTTCCTATATATTCATGGTTAAATCGCTGCGCCTCCTGGTTGGCCAGCGCCATAACCTTACGTGCACGGTCTGTAAAACGCTCAAACATTTTTTACCCCGTTAGAAATTTGCCCTTTTTCAAACTCTCATATTCATATCATTACCCCGTTTTCCACTGAGTTTCTCCGATAGGAGTCCCAAGGACTAACGGGGTTTACCTCTTTATTAGCGTATAGCATATAATAAGTACGATACCCCTTTTAATTATACCATCCTCATCCCATCTTCAGGAAACTAAAAACTTTACAATTCAATAGTTTTTACGCTTTGTGTCTTTTGTTGTTTGCTTCTTTTTGCCGGAGCCTTTGATAATATCCCTCAAATGAGGTTGGTGTTCGTTTATAGGACTACTTTTTCTCTTTAATCTGTTTTTTATCGACAAAAAACGCGGTTGACTTTCCCGTTGTTCGCTTATTTTGCCCGCTTTTGGTGGATTTTCCTGGTATTTTCTTGCAGGGCAGACAAAAAAACCGCGTTTCTGCCGGTCAAAGAGACGGGCTTAAGCCGGAGTTATATTTTGGGTCGAAGATCGCTTTACCGGCTTTGTTTGTTATTAGGACATCGGATTAAGAATTGGATTCATGTCTTGCAATGTATCACAGAAAACGGCTGAATAACCACAGGTGCGGGCAAAATCTTGTGGACATAAGTGATAATTGTGCTTATATAAATCTTCGGATGTGTTGTTGTATGTGTATTATTATATCTCGGAAAGCCCTTCGGCAGTAAGCTCAGGGCTGAACTGGAGGATAAATCTTGTTTGCAATTAAAACCATTTTCCTGCTTGCCTTAATATGTCCGTCCCAGACGTCCCAATCGTTATGGGATTTGGCAAATGAAAATAAGGGCCTTTTAAGAATTTCCACGCTGTTTACCGCCCAGAACGTCCGCGCTTACTTGTCTACCGATGAGGGCATAAACAACGCAATTGCCTGGTGCAAAGAAACGGGCATCACACACGTTTTCATCGAAACTTACAGGGGCCGATATACCGCTGAGAGAAAAGTCCTCCAGCACGCCAAATCCATATTTACTTCGGCAGGCTTCGAGGTCTCAGGCTGTGTTACGACGACGAAAATCGGAAAGATATCAACCAATTGGAAGGAGATTTCCTGTTACACGGATAAGGGCACACAAGAGGAGCTTGCGAAAATCTTTGAGTACACGGCCTCAATCTTCGATGAGATTATGATTGATGATTTTCTTTTCACCGATTGTGAATGTGACCAGTGCCAAAAGGCTCGCGGCGACAAAACGTGGGCTGATTACCGCTGCGAGCTGATGACTAAAGTGAACCAGGACAGGATTCTAAAGGCGGCACGGGCGGTCAATCCCGATGTGAAAGTCATAATCAAATATCCGCAGTGGTACGACAATTTTCACAATCGCGGTTACGAAGTCGTCCGGCAGACTGATGATTTCGACAAAATCTGGGTTGGCACCGAAACCCGCGATTACGATAATCCTCGCTGGGGAAGGAAGGTCCAGTACGAAGCTTACTACATTATGCGATGGCTCGGCGAAATAGGCGGCCCAAAAACGGGGGGCGGCTGGTTCGACCCTTATGGTACTACAGAGAATACGTATGTGGAGCAGGCACGCCAGACTGTCCTGGCTGATGCTAAGGAAATGCTGCTGTTTTGTTATGGCTCACTGTTGCGGGAGACCGGGCCGGCAAACGTCAAAAAATTACGTACAGAGATTCCCGGCTTGTTCAAACTCGCCGAACTTGTGCGAAACAAACCTATCAAAGGCGTTCACGCACCGAAGCCGCCGAATAGCGATGCTGATGAGGAAATGTATGTATTCGATTTCGTAGGGATGCTGGGATTGCCGCTTGTTCCTGCCGCCGAAATTAATCCCGATGCAAAAGCCGCGTTTTTCGCAGTACACGCCCTTAGAGATTCGGCCTTCTCTGATAAGCTCAACAAAATGCTCAGCGCCAAAAAGCCGGTGCTTATTACGGACGGCCTCGCTAAAAAGCTAAAAGGCGTTAATCTTGAGGATGAAAATCTGACAATTCTAAAAATCGATGGGAATCCCCATAATCTGCTGAAGCTGACAAGAGATGAGCTCAACTCTGTCCGTAACAAATTACTGGCCCCGTTTGGAATTCGATTTGATGCTCCCAATAAAGTGGCTTTGTACCTGATCGGTGACAATTATCTCTTTGTCGAAAATTTTAACGATGAGCCGGTCGACGTTTCGCTTGAATTCTCTAATGTTATCAAGGCACAAAAAACGTTGGTCTTGCCGGTCAATGGTAGTGCCGGGCTTTCTTGTACCGGCACAAAGCTAAATTTGACAAAAATAACACCCCGAACCCTGATAGCAGTCGAATATTCCTTGTAATCTACCCTCAAACCGTAAAACGTCTAACTGTCGAACCCACATTTTCTGCCGGCATATTCGCCGTATTCTCCACATATTTTGCAAATAAGACGCAATACGCGGCACGATACGCCACAGGCTGACGCTTTTTAACAGGCGTATACGCGGCATAAAAATAAAATTTCTGGGAAATCCCGCACCGATTTGGTATAATTTTATAGGACTTTTATATGATACCAGAGTCTTTGTTAGGAGAAAAAAATGAGAAGATTAAGAAGAGCACATCAAAGACATGTCACAAAACAAGCTGAAAGGCGCAAAAAGTTCAAACAAAAAGCCCTCGCCGCCGGCACAGCCGCTATTATTACATTAGGTGCTGCGAGTCTGAATAAAGCCCTTGCACAGTACACACCGGACGAGCACGAATTACTCGTCAGCAAGGATGCGGACTGGGACCTGCTTGCCGACAGGGAGGAAATTACGATAGGTTATCAGCCATTCGATCCCGACCGGAATGACAACGAAGTCCCGGACGGTGTAGAATTGGCCAAACGCTGTTTCGTCGATATGAATGATTTGCCGGTATGGTCCCCATCGTCCGGTAAGCCGGAGCCAAATGAACCGTACAAAACAATAATAGCAGCGGCTTTTGGTATAGAAACCTGTGAAGTTTGCGGGAAAAACGATATAGTGATGGTCCTGTGGGAAGTAGTCAATCCCAAAAGTGGCGTTCGTGTTCGGTTCACTGATATGGGTATGCACTATCTGGAGCATGGCTCTTTCACTTACCATAGCCTCAGTGACTGGAGCGGCAGGGGCAGGCTTGATGTTCCTGCTCTGGCCCGGGCGCTTGAGCTGCCGTTGCCTTATGAACCCAACGACCATAAATTGCCGGTACTAAAAGATGCAGACGCGGACCTGCTTTCCAATAAGGAGGAATTTGCGATTGGCTACCGAATGTTCAAGCCCGACCAGAACCGCAATGAAATTCACGATGGTGTAGACTTGGCCATGTGCTGTGCCGCTGCGGTTGCGGAATTGCCGGCATGGTATGGTCAGGGTGACCCACCAAAAGAAACCTATAAAATCGAGCACGCGCTCGACGGGTTGGAGCAGTGTGACATTTGTGGACAGTGGATTCATATGGGCGGCTGGGAGATCATCAATCCGAATCTTGGAGTGCATTATCCTGAACCAAACAATCCGTTAGATAGAATGTTTTTGCCTGACTTGGCACTGCACTACATGAACCACGGCTCCTTCGATTGTTATGGCAATTACCATCGTGGCAGAGTAAATATTGCGCTATTGCTCCATATACTTGAGCGGCGCTTGCCTCAATATTGGAACAAACACCTGTTGCCGCTGGACTATGTTCTTGAGCCGGTCGGACAGTTGGCGCCCGATGCCAATGACCTCGACGGTGACCTTTTGGCCGACAGTGAAGAACTAAAGGCAGGTTACAACCTCTACAATCCTGACCAGGACAGAGACCTGGCCTCCGACGGCATTGAGCTTGCCAAGCAATGTTGCGAAGTAATTGATGCCTTGCCCGTGTACGACCCTTACGGCGGTGAACCTCCACCAAAGCAAACATACAGGATAGAACATGAGGAGCGCGGCCTTGAGATATGTGGTATTTGCGGAGCAATAAGGAACATGGGCTATGTGGAAATCACGAATCCCAATCTCGAATTGAGGATTGAAGTTCCTTATATAGCTTTACACTATATGGAACAAGGCTCATTCAGCCATTTTGGCTATTATCAAGATGAAGGCGGTCTGCTGCATTATGGAAGAATTGATATTGTCCTCTTGGCTAAAGCTCTGGAGATGCCCCGGCATTGCGGCGATTTGGGGACAATATATCTGCCGGGGGATTTGAACGAAGATTGCAGTGAAAACTTGAAAGACATTGCTGAAGTTGCCAACAGGTGGCTTGAGTGCACCGATCCGGAAAGAGACGAATGTGAAGGACTATAGAGGCAGGGAGTGAGTGTTTGGATCTTGAGTCGAAAGAAATAAGACGGTGCGTTGGACAACTGAAGGAAATTGACTTTGAGCTTGCTTACCTTGCCCTGCTTACTTGCGAAGGTCTCAAACCTTTGAGCAGATGGGAAAAGCCTTTAGACGGCCACGGCCTTGAATTGCTGCAGCAAATGGGCTTACTTGCTGAACGAATCCGTCGAACGGTCAAAACGGGCAAAGCAGTTGTCGAGACTATTTTCAGCGTAACGCCCGGCTACATTCACCTCTATGAAAAACAATTTGCCGGTAAACCGATAGACAAGTCTGCCGAGACTGTACATTTTGAAGGTTTTTTGTTTGGTTTTCCTTCTTGTTGTGTGGACGAATATATCCGGCACCCTTATGCAGCAAACGGCCTTCCTCCGGAGCACCAGAAAATTCTGTTTCACTGGGCCTGCAAGGATTGCACAATCACTGCAGCTTTTTTGGCGGAATACCGCCGAATACACGAGTATGTAGAAGAATGCTGAATGTGGCAAAAGGTTCTTGATTTGTATACGTAGTGCGTGATAGGCATCGTGAGAACAGAAAGGCGTTGATAGAGATTTGCCTTAACTGTCTTTTTCCTCGAGCAGCCTTCTGAGGTATTTATTTTCTCGCCGGGTCGCTTCCAGGTCGAAGAGTTGATATTTAATACATATGCGCAGGTAATCAAGTGATTCCTGCAGGCTGTCGACGCTTTTTTGAAGTTGCTTATTGCTGTCTTGTGCTTTTTTGGCCAGTGATGCCAGCTTTTTATACTGGTGGCTATCTATTCCCCCAAATTCTTTCACCAGTTCTATAAGTTTGTCTTCTAATCCTGCCTCGTCCATCAATGTCGCTCTTCTTTCGAGCGAGGCTTTCCCTTTTCAGTCATCCTAAACGGGTTTCCCCCGAAGCCTCATTTGTTATAATTTGTTAATAAATATAATATCGGAGCAAAAGTCATACCTAAACGTCCCAAAATAAACTTTTTTTTAGCTTTACGGCTTACGTCCAAAGTCAGCTCAACAGACGAATCCTGTGTATAAATTTTAAGTTTTGTTTCTACTTTCCGAAACGCAACTCTTATATGGATTAGAACCCTTTGTTGCAGAAAAACAACGTCCTGAGTAGATATCTGTTTTTTTACGCGATGTAATGATTTTACTCAAAAAAAGTTAGGTTGGCGTTGTTTTTTGTAAACATTGCCGTTGGCTTCTTGCACCAAATACGCTTTATCAGTTGTAATTTACGCGTTTGTTGTGGTTTTACATCCGAATGTCAGTAGGCCTATCAGCACATAGAACATCCGCCTAAGACTGAAAAACTTGTTGATATGCCGGTTAAGTATTGAGTATCAGGTCGAGTTTTCTGCGCTTGGGTGCAGGCAATTCGGCTCCACATCGTACGCAGTTGACCTGGGCCAGTCCCCGGCTTTTGCCACAAGCTGGGCACTTGATAATGGTGGTGTGGTTCAAGGCCAAATAAGTAAGCAATCCCGCAAGATTGAATGCCAGTATGAAGAGCAGCCAGAAAATCAGTTTTCCCCGGGATGTTCGCCTCGGCCGGCCGTGCAGGAAAGCAATACCTACCATCGCTATAATAATCAACCAGCTTGCGAGGCTGTTGGCCGGTCGTATGTTGACTATCATTTGCATCGAACCGGAGAAAAAATCATTGACCTGATAGCGTTGAATGAAAAATTCCGGGCCTAACAAAAAACAGGCCAGGTCATACAGTGGGGCTGAGAAGGCCATTGCAGCGCGTTGAACCTGCACTCTGAAGTCTTTCCTTTGAATCTTCGGCAGAAACTCACCAAGTACAGTCCACTCGTATCGATTAAGCAGATGGAGGTTTGCTTGGTTGTCCACTTTGTAAAGCTCAACCCATCTCTTGTAAGGTTTGCCTTCGAATTTCTGAATCCACTGTTGATAGGAGTTAGGCGATTTGAAATAAGCAGCCGGCATTCTGATTTCGCTGTCATAATGTATGAGGAAATTGCCCTCTGTTGTGGCTGCAAAGTGTAGGCTATCGTTCCACTTCTCGTCAGGAAATGTTATCGTTAATGTCTGCTCAGGATTTTTTATTATCAGATGCTGTTTCTGGTCTTCTGTCACAATGCGGATAGTTGGTCGGTACTTTATTTTTTGTTCTTTTTGCATTTGCGCATCTAAAGGCCTGCAATCGCGCAGAATTAATGCCTTGATATTTGTTTCCGGACTTTCAAAGACAAGTCGGACCTGTTGTTTGTGGAAATTGATTTCGTAGAGGCGCCGGCTTGTCTGCCACAGAACCGTAGGCTCGGAGGCCCCAGCCGGATACCAGGAGGAATGGAATTTGAGCATTCCAAACGGCTTTGCTTCGGATTTTGAACGGGTCAATCCTGCCGAGCCGAGGAAACCGATTTTGCTTCCGTCTAAACGATAGCCCATGAACAGGTCACTGGCCGGAAGATAACGCCAAATCTGCACAGACCCATCCTGTGCGCGGACCGGTATTTCGATGACCTGGGAAAATTCCGGTGTAATCATTTGTATGTTCTTCATTTGCTTATCTGTAAGTCGAAAATAAATCGTATAAGGGCGAGATCTTTGGTCGGACCAGGACAGGTATTCATAAGGATTTTCACTTTCAGGCCCCTGCCAGATTAAAACATCATTTGCATCGTGGATTTGGATTTTCTCTGGCTCATCAAATAGGCCCGGCGTCCGTTCCTTACTGGATGTCAAATGAATTGTCCCGTCGGGTAAAAAGTTTTTTCCAGAAAGGTGTATTCTCCTCAGTCGTTTTTCGGCATCACTGAGCTGCTTTGTTTCTTCTGCTGCTGAGATTTCACGTTTTGTTTTGGTGAGCATCCGGTATATTTCGCTGCTTAATTCGACGGTAATGATCTGTAGAATATGGACAGCAAACAGGAATATTACGATTGTCATAACGACCTTCGATGATGACGCAGCGTATTTTGAAATGTTTTTTAGCTTCATTTTTAATTTCCAATCTAAAACTCTCTGTTCGAGATTGTATCGTTAATTTGTGAAAGCAAAATGGCGGCTCCAATAATTATTGCCGCGAAGGCCCAGCCAAGCCGCCATTCGAAGATTGTTGCACAGATAATCACGGTTGCAAAGGCCAGGCCGAATATTCTTGTGGTATACCAGCGGGCCGTGCTGAGCCCCGTCAGGGCGGTTCCCAGATAGACTACTAAGCCGAGCGCGATAAATAACCATCCCTCAATAAAAACGCGCTTTATTGGCAGCATTGTGAATCGTTCGGGATGGCAGGAGTAACTGTAAAAAGCGGCCCAGACAGCGCCGAGTGAAATAAGAAATGTTATTATTGCCGCGGCCAGCTTCGCCCAGAAGATAGTTGTTCTGTCGACCGAGCGATGAATTAAGAACGGCCATGTCCTTGTGAAGTAGGGAATCCAGAAATGTCGGACGCCTAAAACCAGACCAAGCCCAAGGGATGTAAGCAGCAGTACAGGACCGATTACCTGAAGTGGTGAGTGGCGATATAGCAGGCCGTATGTTTCTGAGATGTACCTGGACGAGAAATACCTCTCAGACCAATCATACATTCCATACAGATGTGCTTCGCGAAGGGAAAATCCGCCTATGGCCAAAAATACAATTGCCGTAAGGAGCATCCACGGCAGGCTCTCCCGAAGTTCTTTTCGCAGCAGTGCTAAAAATCTCATCTTATGTTTCCTCCCATCGGAATAATCGCCTGTGGTTAGCCGGTGCCGTATATTCAATAAACTGGTCTTCCAGGTTCATTTTTACAATGTGGTATTTTTCCGCTCCGTTCTTATCCGCCCACTTGCCTATTTGCTCATCAGCAGGGCCAATTAGGATTAACTCCAGTTCGTTTTCACTTCGTCTGCAGTGCAGCAGACCTTCTATATCGACCTCGGCCGGAGTGGAATCCGCGAAACTTAATATCACCTTTTTGACCGCCGCCCTGAATTCCTCAAGAGAGCAGTTCGCTCTTAGCACACCTTTGTCGATAACAACTATCCGGTCGGAAACCCTCTCGACATCGCCGAGGATATGACTGGAGAAAAGAACCGTTCTGCCCTGGCGCATAATAAGCTCGATCATACCCTCTAAGAACTGACGCCTGATTGCGGCATCAAGCCCAAGCGTCGGGTCGTCCATTATCAAAAGCTCCGGATTCGGAGCCAGAGCAAGGGCCAGCGAAACCTGCGCACGTTCGCCGTTTGAGAGGTTTTTTATCTTTCGCTTTTTTGGCAGATTGAAGTATTCAATCATATCGGCGAAAAACTTATCGTCCCACTGCTTTGGGAAAAACGACCGCTGAAATTTCTCCAGCTCAGCGATACTCATCCAGCGAAACAGCCGATGGCCTTCTGTTACGTACCCGATACGCTGGCGAATCGCAGGCGTTAATGCAGCAGAGTCACAGCCCAATAGCCTTGATGAACCTGCTGTTGGTCTTAGCAGTCCCAGCATGAGCTTAATGGCCGTTGTTTTTCCTGCTCCGTTTCGGCCGACAAAGCCGCAGATACAGCCTTGAGGTATCTTCAGATCCAGATGGTCAACCGCAAGTGTGCTGCCGTAATATTTCGTAAGGCCTTCTGTTTCCAGTACTGTCTCAGTCATTTTTTCTTCTTTCCGCTTTTTTGTTAACGAATTTAGCCAGCCTGCCTTTAAACAGTTCAATCAAATCCCGGCCTTCAAGACCCAAATTCAGGCCCCGTGTAATAACATTATCCATCCTCTCAGTAAGTACATTTATATCTGCGGCATCACGTCTGCGCAGTTTCGGGTCGCTGACGAATGTACCGGAGCCGGTTTTAGAAGTTACTAATCCTGTCCGTTCTAACCGGCTGTACGCTCGGGCAACGGTATTCGGATTAATTACCAGCTCTGCCGCGAGTTTTCTGACCGCAGGCAGCTTATCGCCTTTTGCCAGTTCGCCTTTTGCAATAGCCTCGCTTATTTGCTCGGCAACCTGAACATAAATAGGCTCGCCCGAACCGGATGATATTTGTATCCACAAACCCATGACTGCTGTTTTACCCCTGTTTATAAAACCTTCTATATTTAGTATCGGAACAATTGTACTAATACTCTTAATACATTGTGTACTATGCACCACATTTTTACAAGTAGATTTTGGGAAAAAACCAAAAATTTTTTGGGGTATATGTATTAAGCAGAGAAAATCGGCGTTTTCTGACGTTTATTGAGGTTTTCGGCTCTCCGGATAGCTTACAATTGAACAATATTTTTCTATTTGGCCGGGATTTTTCTGTAAACAGTATGGGAAACCAATGTGGATTCTTGAATAACGCTATTTGCTTCGGTTGGTTGCTTTCTTTTTCAGGGATTGGATAAAAATCGTATAAAAGGTCTTATCTTATCATTCATATGCGCTATTGTTGCCCGACTGTGTACTTTCTGCCGTTAACTTTATCATCGACTAAATAACCCTCGGGGAAAGGAACAGTAAAAACACTTTCATCAAAGTTAGGGTCATTTGCAACAACATTAGAAGCACGATAGACAAACCGTCGCCAAGGTTGTCCGGGTGCGTATGGTCTTGAGATAGTAGATACTTCCATCGGCCACCATAAGCCAGCGGCTACCTTTTTCAACTTTGTCACTTTTACAAGCTTTACAATCTCTTCATGACCGTCTTCATATCTGACGATTGACTTTTTCCCACGCAATGCAAATCCACGGGACGGTTCAAGCCAATAGGTAACATCATACAATCTTGACCTGATTTTAATACACTCGAATCCCTCAAATTCTTCAAGCGTGAATTCAAGTTCAGATGCGACTTCAGAATTGGGGTCACCGGCCAACTGAAAAATTTCAGAAAATTTATATATTTCGCTATCGAAAAAAGGCAGTGAATAATAGAGCCCGCTAAGCTTCCGGGGGTTTAAACTTTTAGGAGCTTCTGGGAGGACTTGGCCCCTTTTGACTGGATGGGTTTCTCCTATAGGACCGAAGGCATGACGGACATATCTTCCGTGCCGGCCATCAAAAGATACAGAGTAGCTCTCTTCTCCATATGGAGCTGGCCCATCTATCCATTTAGTAACCTGCTTGTGTAAATCCACTCTGGCTTTACCTTCAGTACCGCCGCCGACCCAAACGGTATATAAGTGGCAAATCGGAGTTTTTTGCCAGGACTCGCACGGGTCGTAGAAGTCAGTTTTGGTCTCAAGCCATGACTGTGCTTCAATTTTTATATTGGAAATACTGTTTTCAACATTTTTGATTTTCGGGGCCAGCTCTTTGAGTTCCTGGATAGATAGAACAGATTTTGAATTCTCTCCTCCAAGGACTGACGAGAAAGCCAAAAAAGTAGAAAAAACCGCTAAATTAAGCATTAGCTTTCTACGTAAGAAGGGATTTCCTGATATAGTGTTAAGCTGCTGGCGATTTGAAAAAGCTCTATTGCTCATGATATATACCCTTTCATTTTCAGTTAAAAAAGATAGTGACTCTCGACTATGTGATTAGTTACAAATGTAATGGTCGCCGTCTCCGACCGCCGGCTGCTCGTCTGCGGGGCCTTTATAATCACACTGACAACCTATAAACATGACATCCCTGCACGTTTCTGCTTTCCAGTATGCGCAGTAGCTATCCCGCGTTCTACATCCCGGTGCACAGGCAGCGCACTTAGCGCTGGTTGAATATTCGTACTGCAAAATCCACATACATTTTTTACCAACCTGGTCAGGAAAACATCTATGGTCATCTGGACTTTGCCATTGACACCCTGCCTGTATAATCGGGCTATCATGGGGGCAGGGCGCCCCGTCCGGATCACATTTATCTACACACGTGTCGTTATGACAACACTGACTAGACCCACAACAAGACCCATGGCAACAAGTTTTACCAGATTCGCAGCAATAAGAACCTGAATCTGTACAACACACATCGTTATAATTGGAGCAACATGTTGTGCTGTTACAGCAGTTGCCACTATTACAACAGATGCCATTACAACAGGTCGCTCCAGGGATGATGCAGTCCCATATACAAAAGCAAGCTATACAACTTTTGCATGGACTACAGCCTGAACAGTCCC